>Ga0098050_1000131_pt1 | contig 28425 bp, 44 predicted proteins | sample 14_taG_FD_77070 | JGI IMG/M metagenome (GOLD analysis project Ga0098050, IMG submission 77070) | Marine viral communities from the Subarctic Pacific Ocean - 14_ETSP_OMZ_AT15311 metaG | ecosystem: Environmental > Aquatic > Marine > Oceanic | place: Pacific Ocean | collected 2015-01-18
CTTTATCAGGACTTACATCTTCGTTATTGTTAGTATAGTATTCAGGGTATTTTGAACCTGCATTTAAAGATAAATGGTCTATTAACCTGTCGGTATAATACTGTGCTGTATTTCTTTCCTTTTCTAGTAAGTAATCAACCTCATCTCTTGATGCGTTTTCAGCATTCTCTGAACTATGTTTAAACACTCCTTTATTTGCAATGCTATAAGCTGCAAAAGGTAAGTACTCCACCATTGCCCAATGAATTAAACAAGGTTTTACCCATTCGTTTACTAAGGTTAAATAATCACCTGCTAAATCATCATCTATTATATGTTGCTTTATCTTGTCTATCAAATCTGAACCAAGATAGTTTTCTATGTGTTTGTCTTGCGCAATCTTAATGTATTGTATAAACTTGTCAGTATCTACATTACCACTCATCGCAGTAAACTTTACTATATCCTTTCGTGTTACTAATAGTGCTTCTGCCATTTCTTACTTGTTTACAAATCCTTGATTAGGCATATCCTTTGGTCTTGTTGCCACTTTCTTATCATTTACCTCTGGTTTAAACCCTTCCTTTTTTGCTTTGTTTACCGATATTTCTGCGTTTGGGTTTGTAGCATCTGGTTTAACTCCTTTACCCATATATGTCTTACGCATCCAAAAATGATGACAAGCACCACCGCCTTTGTATAACCATATATCGTAAGTATCTGCACCGTTTAAACCCCACCCTGCATTAACTGCACGTTGGCTCATTTGCATTATATCTTCTTTGCGGTATATCTTTTTTGATGACACCATCTTCTTGCAGAACTCCCTGCTGTTTGCTTGGGTTTTAAGAGGTGCGTATTGGTAACGTACCTTAAATTTTAAACCATCTGCCTCACCATCTTGCTCACTTCCTGCATTAGGTCTTGCAGTTCCTGTACTAGCTAACCCAATCATTTTGTCTAAGGCTTCTTCTTGGTCGTAGTCCACAGGTCTTTCATCTACTAATTCCCACTCGTCTAAATCTTCATCTTCTCCAAACTCTTCTAACAAGTCAAACATCTTGTCATCATCAAAAGACTCTTCCTTAGCCAATTTAACGCCTGTTTCTTCCTCTCTTGCTTCGTCTGTGATGGCATTATCAGTTTCTATAAATTCAAGCGGTTGTAGGGTCTTAAAATAAAGTTTTAAACTTATTCCATTTACACCTAAAATATCATCAATAGCTTCAATTATTAAGTCTTGATAAGGTCTAATAGTAATGTTGTGGAATAGTAGCGATGCTGTTTTAATTTCGTCTGCGTTGTTTCCTAGTCCACTATTCCCATCTCTAATACCTAAAAGCAAAGGTGATGTTACCCTGTGTGCTACCATTAATTTAGTAGAACATTCAGTAGATAGATATTCGTAGTGTGCAGGTGCATCATTTAACGGTACGTCATCAATAGTAGTTTTACTTTCTGCATTGTTGTTAAATGCTATAATTACTTTTTCACCTCTTGCACCTGTAAGTTTATTCATCACATCATTCTTGATGCTCATTTGTTTTTCTCTATCTGGTACACCGTTGTTAAAGTTTACAACCTTAGTTCCGCTAAATCCGTTTTGAACGTCATTGATTAAGTAGTCTGATATTTCTGATTCTAATTCACTATATGCTAACCCACCTTGATAATCGACAGGGCAGTAGTAGTCGTACCCAGATACATAACGCTTTACCATTTTTATTTCTGGTTCTTTACCGTTACCGTACCCAAATGCTGCTATCCTTTGTGGTTTGTCAGCAGGTTTCTTATTTCCCCAATCGTGATGGTAGTAATAACCTTCAATCTCACCATCTTCATTACATTTCTCTGCTCGTAGTGTTTGTCTTGGAAAGTGTTCACCTCTTACTACTTTACCATCTTTGTATAAGACTTGAAAAGATGCTTCACCTAGTAATTTAAGGTCAAGAGATATTTTACGCAAACAGTTATCGTGAAAGATAGAACGTAGTGCAGCATACTCATTTGTTTTTGTACTGCTGTCTAAGGCATCTAAACCTTTTCCGTATATCATATTGCTAACACCGTTTATAATAGCGTTAGAAGTCGTTGAATTAGTGTATAGGTCTATAAGGTATTGGTAGTAATTGTTATCGCTACCATAAGCTACCCAATCTTTCTTTTTGTCCTCTACAACTTTAGGTCTATTGTAAGAAGATAAACTAACAACGTGGATGCTGTCTGTATTAGCTTTTATTTTGTTATTTCTTGCCATTATAATACTATAAATTCGTTTTCTTCGCTATGTTCTGTATAGTCGGTATTGTTTATGCTGTAACTGCTTATTGTTTGGTTAGTGCAAAATATTTTATCTCTAAATATTAGTTCACTTCCTGCTTTAATTTCTAAAGTGTACATTGTATCTTCTACTAGTGTAAAAGTGTCTGTATGTTGGTAGTAATAGTCAGCCAACACAAAGCTAGTTACATCGCTACTGTAAATTTCTTTGTTTGTAGTTTCGTTCACAATCTTAATTGTGTAAGTTGTACCATCTACATAAGAACGTGGTATAAAACTGAATGTTTGGTCGCTATCTAAATTTTGTAAGACAATCATATATATACAATAAATCTTTTTGTTTTTTGTTAATTATAAAGCAAAAAAAAGGGCATCATTTCTGACACCCCTTAATCAAGTCAAATTCTAATTAAGCATTAGTTCCCTCTGTGATTGTTGCAGCTGCACTTGGCATACCTGCAAATGGGTCAGCAGCAGTAGGTGAATCTACAAAGTTCGCAGGTTTCAACTCCTGTGCATTAAAGGTGAGCGTGTAACCAGATAAATCAGCCATTGCTGCACCTGTTACGATTGTTCCACCAGTTACCTCTGCACCGTGTTCTAATCCCATAACGAAGACATTTCCGTTATAGTCTTCAACAGCGATGTGTGGTCTTCCGTAAGCTAATAGTTTTACTTCTTTGTTATCTTCTTTAGATAGTTTCTTAAATGTGATATTTAAGGTCTGGTCAAAGAAAGTCGTTCCGTTTTCTCTTGATGAGGTTACAGCTTGTTCAAAACTGCTGTTCCCTTTTAGTTCATATTTATAAGCAGTAAAAGTACCTGACATATCTGTAATTTCGTCATCCGTTTGGGTTACAGTTCCGTAATCTCCGAAATCTGTAAAATATACCGCACGAATCCCACCAACTACATCTTTGCAAGGTTCTTTTCTACCACGTGTTAAATCACAAGCCATAGTTTTTTAGTATTAAAAAAGGGTGAGTAGGCTCATTGGCTCACCCACCCTCTTAGGTTATTTAATTAATTCTTAGTTTGCAGAGTTAGTGATTCCGTATGTTACGATATCTTCTACAATTCCGTACTGTACACCTGCGGTAAATCGCATTACTACACGTACGTTGTCAGAACCATCAAGGTCAGACATATCTAAAACTTTAACTTCGTTATGGTCAGCTAATAGCCCTGTTCCAAAGAATAAGTTAGATTTTTCAGCAGCAATAGCCGTGTTGTCAGCTAATCCGTTAGCTACGAATAATTTAACACCATCAAAAGAAAGTGAACCGTTATTAAACCATTGAGTACCTTGAGCGTTTGTACCTGCTGCTCCTAATCCTGAAGCACCAAAGCCTCCTAATGCTCTAATATATGCACGAGCGATGTTCTGTGATACATAAACGTTTAAGTCTTCACTTCCGTAAAGTGCAGAAGGGATAGCATCAACAATGCTTCCTAATTGTGCAATTACGTTTGAAGAATCAACAGTAGTTCCTGCAACTTCTTGTGCGGCAGGTAAAGCAGCATCAAGAGCAATTTGTGTAGTAAGTCCGTTGAATTGTCCGTTGTTAGAAGTATCTCCTGCCCAGATAGACTGTTCTGTTTTTTGAGCAACTTTAGCCGCTACGTGAGCAATTAAGAAGTCAGAAAACGAAGGTGGTAAATCGTGGTGTGCAGAATATCCCATCTGAATAGCTTCCCAATCTGAAATAAAGTCTTTCTTACAAAGTTGTAAGTTCACTTGTTGATATTCAGGTTGTAAAACTCTTTCAGTAAGTGTAATAGTAGAAGTAGGGTCAAAATCACAAGTTGCATCTTTTACGATTGCATCAGTAGATAATTTCTTGATTACTTCTTTAAACTTTACGTTTGGTTTAACAGTAATACCACCGTTGTCGATAGTAGAACCGCTTAATAAAGCAGCAGAGATGTACTGTCCTGCACTTTCTCCTGCATAAGTAGTTGTAATACTAGTTGTTGTTGCCATTTTTTATTTATTTATTAAAATTTCCAATTTTTCCGAGCACTCTATCAAATGTAGTAGCTACTCTTTTTTGTGCAAATAGGTTTAATTCTTTCTTTGCACTTGCTTCAGGGTTATGGGTGATTTTCTCAACAGGTTCTTCTGCTGATAGTTCTTCCTTAACTTCTTCCACAATATCTTCAACCGCTTCTTCTGCTAATTCTTCTGCGCTCATTTCTTCTTTTGGTTCGAGCATAGATTTAATTTCTTCAACCATTTCTCTGATTTCAGAAAGTTCAGCTTTAGTAGCGTATTCCATTTCTTCTTTTTCTTCCTCTGCTGCTTCGACTTCTTCTTCGGCAGGGGCTTCTTCTTCCTCTTGGGCTTCACCAATAGAAGCAATAATACCTTCCTCTTCTACGATTAAGGCTTGACCGTCTTCTAACTTGTATTCACCCACAGGTAAGGCTACCTTTTCATCATCTGTAATGATAAAGACTTCTTTACCTGCTGCCATTTCTTCAGCTTCGATTACAGTACCATTTTCCAAAGTAGCTTGTGCTAACTTCACTTCTGTTTCAATAGAAAGAAGTTCTTTTGCTTTTGATAAAATTTCTTGTGCTTTCATATATTATACAATAAGTTATTAATTATTTTGTTGTGTTTTTAGTTTGCTGCTTCACATTCTGCACAGTCATCGTATTGAACAGATGCAGTATTTATATGCACCCCTTCTGAAGATAGTGTAGAAGTTATTGTGTAACACTCGTTGTGATTGTTTTCTAAAGTAAGATAATATACTTTACCAACCGTTAATTCTGTATCGTGCATATGTACGTGCCTAGTATGTTGGTTTGAACAAGCTGTTGCTAAATATCCATACCAAACACCTGTAAGGCTTTCTCCTGTAATATTACCTATACCTTGTGCTTGGAAACTTCCATCACAACATCTTCTGCTGTATGTTCCGTCATCACATAAACAACCTCTTTTGTCGTTTTTAGGACTTGGCGCGTAATGTTCGTAATCTCTCATTTTATAGGAACGCAATTAGGTACTCTTTTACCGTTTTTCATCTTAAAGCCTATCATCTCATATCCTGTTTGACAAGGCTTCTTTAAATCAGCTTCTAACAAGTCTAATTCTTTTAACTTACTACCTGCCCATCTAAGTCCTGCTTTACCGCCCCACAATAAGTAAGAAATAGTACCACAGGCTTCGCTGTTTCCTTCATCGTAATATTCTTGCGCCCTACTTAGGTAGCTGAACATCCTTTTTATTGTTTCTACACTTACAGGCTTTCCTTTTGCAAGTTGAGTAGCTCTTATCTTGCCCACTTGCGTTGCACACTTGTTGTTTACCTTCTCGTTTAATTCTATTCCTCTTTTAGCGTTGTTAGATACTGCATCTGGATAGTCTGAATATGAATCTAACTCAACTCCAGATAGGACGGTCTTTAATTCTTCTAATAAAAAATCTTCTTCTTGTGATTCCCATTCACTTAAATTATTTGGTTCGTTAGGTCTTTCTAACTTGTCAGCAAAGTACCCTTCTATTGAAAACCCTTTTACCTTGCCTGTTTTAACGTAGTTATTCCAAACATCATCATTTAGAACTTTCATTGATAGCATCCAAGTACCTAATGGCATATCCATACCGTAATGACTTGACTTGTCTTTGTCTTTATTTTCTACAATCCAAGACTCAACCGCTACTAACCCTTCTAAAGGCATTTGATGTTCTAGTGTACTCTTGTTGTGGTTGCCTCTAATAAAGAATAACTCACTTGCTTTACGGACTGTATCACGTGAGAAGTAAATGTAGTATTCGTTTTCTTCACTTCTTCTATAAATAGGTTTATTAGGAATTAAAGCAGCACCCATTAGAATACGCTTCTCTTTGTTCACTTCTGCAAATTTAAACTCTTGGTTTTTTAATGCTACGAAATCTTCTTCAATTGCAGGGTTTTCTACTATTGATACTGCTTCGATTCCTGAAACATCGTCATTCTCATCTATAAATAGTTCTATAATGTCCATATAAGTACAATACTTTTTTTGTGTTTTTGTTAACCTAGTGAAGCAGAATTAACAATGTTTCTATCTAAGGCTTGGGCGTTTGTTACTTCGTTAGATACAACAAAGGCTTTTACTGGCTGCGCATCTCTCCCGTTTATCGCTTCTGCTAATTGATTTGTGCCTGATGCTCCTACTACGTTAAATGCAGGTGCTTGTGCTGCGGATGTACCACCACCGCCACCGCTTCCAACTCTAGGACTTCTTGCTGAAAATCCTGATTTGTTTGGTTTTGGTGTAGAAACTATACTTTTAATTTGTGATGCACTAAAAGCTGCTGCCAATCCTGCTTGTACTATTGGGTATGCAGGGAAAAAAGCTGTTATTGGTGATTTTTGTGCAGTTGAGTAAGCATTTTGCACACCTTCAATACCACTAATAGTAGCAGAAGTTACTGCTGCTGCTTTACCTAATGCACTTCCTTCACCCGCTAACTCAACAATAGAATTTAATGTGTTTACGCTGTCTTGAATTTTTGCTTCTGCAACGGCTCTACTTAACGCTATTTGTTCTTCTGCTGCTTCTTTAGCTTTCTCCTTTTCCTCATCAATTAAATCAAGTCTTTCACGCTCTAAAGAATTTATATTCATCAACTGCTCTGAACGGAATCCTTCAATCTGTGCTAAAATACCCTCACGTTCTGCTTTGGCTTCTAGTAATGCAATTTGATTCTCATCGTTTGCGTTCTTGTCAAACTGTGCTTGTGCTGCTGCTATAACCGCATCTGCATTAGCCAACATTAATCTTTCTTGCTCATTTAATACTGCTGCAAGTTTGTTGTTAGCTTCTATGCGTTCTTCAATAGTCTTGCTTTCATCATCTCTGATTTGACGTAACTTTTCAGCTTCTCTATCTTTCTGCTCTAAGATGATTCTATTTTGTGCAATACCTACTTCTGCTTTTCTGTTTAGGTCTACTATTGATGCTGCACTATCTATTGTGCTTTTAGTATAATCTACTATTGCCTTTGTTGCATTAGTTACTGTTTCAACAGATTTATCAAAAGTATTATCTACTCCTGTAAGTACATCTAATGATTCTTTTCCTGCATTTTTCACATCTTCTAATGCACCTGCAAAATCATTGCTAAATACCTTTTTAACCGCACTTGCTAAATACCCAAGCGTGTCTAGGAAACTATTGAAGCGTTCTGTTAAGTTTTCTTTGATACCGTTGCCGAAATCTATCATTGCTTGTTTAGGGTCGCTAAAAATACCCTTAAAATAGTCTATAACAGTACCTACGTTAGAATCTAAAAATTTAAAAAAGTCGTTAAAAGCTAAAGACAACCCTTCAAACGCTATATTAAAAGCATTAGCTACTTTTTGGTTTTGGTTAAACACCTCACCTAGTTTTGCAAATGCTGCAATAGCTAAACCAATACCTGCTGCTTTTAAAGCATTACCTATCCCCTTAACACCTTTTGCTACACCGCTTGAGGTATCTTTTACTTCCTCTAGGTTTTTGTCAATCTTTTGTACGCTCTTAGCAACTCCATCAAGGTCTTTTTCAGCTTTATCAACCCTTGCTTCTATTTCTATTGTTTTCTTTATAGACATAATTCCAATTTAAACTGTTTATACGCTTCTTTAATAGTTTCTGGGTATTTGTACTTACCTAACGCTATATGGGTGTATTCTCCTATCTTATTTTCTCGCTTTGCTAATTCTAGCATTTGTAATATATTTTCTACCATTTCTTAGAATATTATTATTGTTGCATCTGCTGTTTTAGTAGTTGTATCTGCTGTAACAAGTCCAGTATCTATTGTTACTATTAAATCTTCTTGCACTTCAGCAGGGTCGTATTCTAAGTCTTGTGTTACGTTTATTAACTCTAAATCCGAAATACCTGTTTCAAAATTAGTAGTCAATTTATTTATCTTGTAAGCATTGTCGAATATTACAACCTTGTCATTCAACTTTATGTTGCTAATTATACTTACAGGTAAAAAGGCTTTAAAGGTGAATAATCTTCTTGATATATCAAACACTTCTTCTATGTAGTTCTTGTAATAAGTATAGAACAAAGAGTTTTCTGAATATACACCTGTGTATTCATTCTTCTGCCCACCAAAATGTAAACTTTGTGAATCGTTATCTGTTGGGTCAACGTTGTTAGCAGGTATATAGTAGTCATCAATCTGGTGTGTTGTACCACCTACTGTTTCAGAAAACTGTATTGGTGTTCCATCGGTAACTTTGTGCGCATAAAATAATAACGGTTTACCTAAGTAGGGTTCTTGTTTGTCATCTGCAGACCATCCCCATTGTGCTGTTGTGCCTAAAAACCTTTCAAACTTATGATGCTCAAACGGTACTGATATGTCATAAGTATCAGATGTAAAGTCTGTATTGTTACTATATAATACAGAACCCCATTCTTGATTGAAATATGTACTATGGAATTTACTAAAGAAAGAATCTAATCCTTGATACTTAAAAGATATTTCTTTAAATGGATAGGCTATTTGTACTTTTGATTGTGAATTATCTAAGTACTTTGTAATGTCATAGGTGTTGTCTGAACCTGCATAATAATCATCTAAAGGCAATACTTGTATCTGTTCGCCATCAAAAAAAGCGGTAAGATTAAATAACTTAAATAAAGATGTTACAAAATCAATTAACTTCATTTTTGGCATTTCGTCTTTCACAGTAGTTCTTAACGATGTACTAGAAGTGTAATCAATTTTTGCATTTGCGTTGCTATCACCATCAAAGACATTGACGTGTAATGTAATTATTGAATTTGAATTTGACTGTACCGATATATAAAACCTTCTGTCCCTGTCTTGTCCACCTGTCGTGTAAGACTGTAACATTTCTAAATCCACTGCTGTAGATTGGAAATCACCAGTACCTTCATACTCACTATCGTGTAACACTTTAAAGTATTCAGTAACCTTAATAGAAAATTTAACTCCTGCAGGTGCATTTACACTTATGCTCATATACCTTTTACGGTTAGCGTCTATGTTATCATAGTACCCACCTGTTCCAAAGCCTTCTCTTAAGTTTGTTGATGTTCCTACTTTATCATACCAATCACCCGCAAGAGCATTTAACGCTAAATTGTTTGTAGATATATCATTTTCGTTAGGGTCAACTCCACCTTTCTGTTTATGTAACCACAAGTAGATATTGTAATAAGGTAGGTTAGTTGAGTTAAAGAAATCCCTTGAAAAAGATATACCAAACTGTTTTTCTATTGCTAGTATAATAGCGTGTATTCTTACAGCTGGTTTTAATTGGTCAAATACTACACCGTGATTGCTACCACTAGCATACAAGTTATACGTTCCTGCTGTGCTGTCAGTATTATCGTAAACCAGTCTATTCTTACTTGAAATTAAAGGGTATATAAAAGCATCTTCTAATACATTAGCATCAATCTCAAAGTCTTGTCCATCTTGCATTGTGCTTAATACAGTAGGTGCATCATATAATAATGAGGTGTCTAATTCAGATAAGTCTTGTAAACTAGCGTCTTGTAATATTTCTTTAAACTGTATTGTATTTCCTAGAAACGTGATGCGGTAATTAGAAGGCTCACCGTTTTTCATTTGTACGCTTTCGTTTTTTATTCTACCTACTTTTAATGGTTGATAGTTAAGGTGCAGTACTGCCTCCCTTGATACTTGAGTATTTGTGTTTACAACCGCAGGGTTATAATAGTGCTTAAATATCTTATTATTGTTTTTTGAGGCAGGTACGTTAAATGTACGTGAGTAATCAGTGAACACCTTTTGTACGTCTAATATATCCTGAAGCGTTTGAGTTAATACAATACTCTCGTTTTGATGTAACTCTACTTCTTGACCTTCTATAAAAAGTTGTAGGTGTAACATTAGCGTACATTGTTTATCTTGTTAAAGGCAAAGTCAAAGTCTACTGTATAATCAATTAACTTATCATTCAAGGATGTTTTTTGTGTAAATGATTTTGTCTTTGGTATAACTGGTAGTGTTTTGCCTTCAAATCGTATCCATACATTTTCAGATAAAAACAATTCTTCTATTGTGCTAACCGCTGTTTCTTTTATGAATCCTGTATTAAGTTTTAAGCTACTTTGACCATTAACGTTATATCGTTGCTTTTGTCCTTGATTTGTTCCGTATGTTAAACTAGCTGTGCTTATGCTGTTTATTTGATAGCTGTCATCATTTATACTAAAGGTCTCCGTTGTACGCTTAAAAAAGTAAACGTCTTGGTAAGCACCAAACTTATTTACAAATGTTACTTTATATGGTGTAAATTTAGGCTCACATATATTATGTACGGTTATTGTTTTGAGTAACGTTGTATCATCAGTATCATAAACCTGTATAGTGCTACTGTCAGCAGGTATTGTTATATATTGTATCTTTTGGTTGCTGTTACCGCTATCTGTTATTTGCGTGTCAGTACTATCTATTGTAACCTTCCCTACCCCCTCTGCAAAGACAGGGAGCTTCCCTGCTGTATTTTCTGGAAAGTATATATCGTTGGTACTCACTAAAGCGTTATCGGATAGCTGTGGGTTAATTTCGTCTTCATAATTACCATAACCGTCGAGCAACACAAAGTTCTCTACAATAGGTGCATATACATCTTCTGTTGCTGCATCTATTATATCTTTTGTAACTGTTACCCATTTTGTGTTACAAGGGTAATCATCATTGAAGTTATGCTCTATGTAATCTCTAACTAATTCAGATATTTCAAAAACAATGTTGCTCTTACCTGTTATCCTGTCTTTAGATAATGTGTACTTTAAATCACCATTTGAGTAACTGCCTACAATACCTTCGTAAATATATATTTTTAAAGTTGCGCTCTTTATTGCCATTTCTTAATTGTTAAATTGAAAACATTCTCCCTGTGTACAGTTCACTTCTTTAACTTCTGATATATAACCGAATCTGTCTATTTGAATTACTGTATAGCTTGTGCCAATATCGCCACCAGTACCTCCAAACCTTCTTGAGCCAAGCCACCAAAAATCACCTCCGTTAAACGGGTTACCTTTGTCGCACACTATACCTCCTACTTGTAAATTTGTAAATATTGGGTATGTTGCTTGTTCTACTCTACCACAATGGTCGCAAGGGTTTGTTACACCTATTGTTGATATATAGTATTCCCTTAATACAACACCATTTTGAACTTGCGTAACGCAATCACTTTCTATTGGTGGTTGCTGCCTTTGAATCGTACAACTTAGTGTATTTCCTACACCAAGATAGCCAGTTGGTATTGTAATGTCTACACCAATACTTCTATCAGTAGGACTATACACAACAGGAAATGTAGAACCTGAACCTACTCCTAAAGTGTTTGCTGTAAACTCTGCTTCTATACCGTCATATAATACTTTAGATTCACCTACGACTATATCGCCTGTTGTGGCTATTCTGAACCCTTGAAATACTAACCTATCATCACCACAACCTAAGTTGTTGAGCGGTAAAGTTTCAGGTCTTTGTGTAAATGTTTTATCACATTCTATTTCACTTCCCCCATTTGTATAATGGTCTGGTACATTAAAAACAAAGGTTAATGTTACATCTCTGTCGTTTACAGTAGTGTTTGCACTATATCCATCTGTAACCTCTACACCGTTTTCATCTTCAATGCGTACTATTCCTCCTAACGTGTTAGAAAATGACGGTCTGTTTATTGTACCATCTCCTGCTAATGAACCGCCTGTTAGTGCTATTGCATCGTTGTTTGCATCATCTGTCGTACAGGTTAGTGTTGTCGTTGGACATTCAGCCGAAACCGTAAATGTATTACTAGTTGCTCTACAAGCATCAGCACTACTCTTTGCCTTTATCGTTATACTTGTTTGAACGCAAGTTTTGTCAGTAGCAAATGTTAACGTTTGATTTGGCATTGTACCAGTTGGTTCATCAAAAGTAATCCCTAAACCTCCTGATTGAATAATTTCGTATCTTTCTATTCCTGCACCAGAACCTGCTGTAAAATATGTCCCTAAGGATATACTTGAGCCTGTTTCATCTAGGTTAGCAATGTTAGGTATTGGACCTGAAAATGTTGGACAGTTGTTATTTTGTGTAGGGTCCTCTTGTGCTGATTGAGTAGGTTGGTCAATTGATTGTGGACATATAATAGTTGCGTCATCTGCATTTGGATAGCTAGCGGGTATTAATATAGTGTAATTGACGGTTCTTGGTATGCTGCTTCCGCTTGTGTTTGATGCAAATGAATCTGTATCCCTACTCAATATTGTGCCTTTTGCAATAGACGGGTCTGTTATTGTTCCATCACTGCTTACAGCGAAACCTAGTAGATTTGCAGTTGTACAAGTGAAAGTACCTAGCGATACCGTAGGCTCTACTGCTTCTATGTAAAATGGACTTCTTGCGTTTATTTTTGTACTCATCTCTTAAGTGTAAATTCTAATAATTCTTCTACGTCTAATCCGTATGCTTCTATAATTTCGTCTGGTAATTTCTTGAAACCTTGTTCAAATGGTTTAGTAAAGAACAGACTTGGTTTTATACCTTTCTCAAATATGCTTCTTTGTATTAAGAACGACATACTCTTGTAGGACATAAACTTTCCTTTCTTATCTCTAAATTGAAATCTGCGTTTGCTAATCCACTCTTCTAATGTTTTGCGTGGTGGTCTTTTAGAGGTGTAGCTAAATGGTGTATTATACTTCTTCTTTGTACCGCTCACCCCTTTATCTTGATACACGCCATAATCTTCCATAAAGAACGTTAGACTAATTGAATTAGAACTAACCTTTACATCACCATCAATACTGTTGTAAAGTTTCTTGTTTACGTTCTTTCTGCTCTTAGTAAGTCTGCTGCGTGATTGTTGTATCACAAACTTCTTGAAGGAATTTAAGGCTTGATATGTGTACCCCTTTGTTAGCATATGGTCATATCGTTTTCTACTACTACATCAAAGGTGGCTACCCACCCTGCTAACTTGTTTTCAAACCTATCTACGAATGGTTCACAACCTACTGCACCTATTACTTGGAATTTGTCTGTATAAACATCACCTCTTTGTAAAATTGCTATTAGTCTGTTAAGGACTGCAAGTTGTGTATTCATTACATCTTGCTCATTGTCGTTTCCTACAAAGTTATCTTCTACTTCTTCTTTGCTTTCATCTACTATGTCCATTGCAAGTACACTAATGTTAAACGTTAGCGTATTGTTTGCAACGCTGCAGTTGTTTACTATCAAGTGTGATAATGGAAATATAGTTTGCTTGTTTAAATCAACATCGTCTAGGCTTCCATAGGTAACTGTATTCACAAATGGTTCTGCTGCTAATGTATCTTTGATTTTATCCGTTACGTTGTAGAATCCTGTCATCTTCTTTTAATCTGTTGTCTTTCTAGTTCTATTTTTTCTTTTTCAAATGCTAAGTAAACCAAACATTCGTGAACATTCAATTTAGTGATATTCTCAAACTTGGTAACATCTCCCTTAGCAATTCCATAGATGCTTTGATACCAACCCCACTTTTTTCCAAATGTTGAAGCTGCTGTGTAGTCATCTCCTTGCCCACTTCCTGTTCCAAAAAGTTCAGGGTAGTTTTCAGCAACTCGCTGTTTAAAGTCCAAAAAAAAACCATTGCCCCCATTACAACATCCAGAGGCATCTTCTTCATTCGTTCTGCGTTGTCTAAGCCATCGTAGTCTTCTATCTGATACCTATCAGCTTTGCTTAGTTTAATCGGTCTAAAAAGAACCGCCATTGCTTTGTGCATACGTTCCCAATCAGTAAAGTTTTCATCAAGGTCTACATACTCACCTAAAGTCATATCATCAAGCACAGGAATGAATCCATACTCAATGCCACCCATTGTGAATCTAGGAATCAAATCTTGCTTAGGTTCAAATAGTTTGTTTATGTCGTTTAGTATCTCTTGGACGTAAGTGTATTTAATTTTTGCAATATCTTTTAAATCAAGGTTGCAAAATATTTCAACAGTCTTATGCATTAAGAATCCTGTATCTGAATTATCTTCTGTGTTAATCTTAGAAAATTTTTGATACTGCTCTAATGTAACTTCACTAAGGCTGCTTGGTACAAGTATATCTACTTTCATATAAGTACAATAAAATAAGTTGAATTATGTATAAAAAGAAAAGGGCAGTATTTCTACCACCCTTAACCAATGTTTAACTAAATTATCTAAATGAAAAATATTTCCTTACTAAGATATAAATTTTTTATAAATATACAAGTACATCTCATTTATTTTTTCTTCTAGTTCTTTACTGTTCTGTTTATACGAATCTGTTCCCATCTTCTTAAAGCCCTGTAAGTCCATCACAAGCTGTACAGGATAAGGCTTACTGGACCAACCCCTTCCCATAGGGTGCTGCTCTACAAAGAAACCTTTATTCCAACAAGCCTTCCTGACTTGCCAATCTTTTAAAGTTTTACTATCCATAAAAAGAAGTAAATAAATGCGTACATACCTGCGTACACCGTTCCCATTGCAACAGGTACTTGCCACAATGCTTTTCTAAGTAGTTGCTTGTTTTCTTCCGATGTTAATTGTTTAACGATTCGGTACTCTTCTGTTTCTTGTATTCTCATAGTTGTTGTTTTACATTAAATATGCTTCAAAGCAATCGCCATTGCAGAAGTCTTTTTCTGTTGGTCTGCCACAAGTTGGGCAGGGTGCATCACATTCGCCAATGCGCTGTAAGTGTCTTTCGTATTCCTCTACTAAATAATCCATATTGTTTGTTTTACTCTTCAAAGATATAAACTTTTTATTAACTACCAAATTAATAGATAAAATAATTTCCTTTGTGTGGGTTCTCTAATGTATCAGTCAAGATGTAACGTGCAGCATCTATACAGTCAGGGTGTTCTCCTGTTGGTTTCTGTAAGGTGTTCCCCTCTTTGTCCTTTGCCCATATATATCCTTGTAATTCCCTTTTTAGGTTCTTGCTTCTTGATGTTATATAAAGTTCGTTTTGGTTCATTAGGTTGATTCCATATACTACTGAATCCCTACCCTTGCTCACAGGTGTTACTGTATGCCCATACCCTTGTAGTTCTGCAATACTCTTTGGTTCAGCTGAATCTGCTACAATAGCTTCTGTGATTCCGTTAGAAGATAAAAACCTGCTTATATCTCTATTAAGCATCCCCTTCTTATATAACACCTCATCGTATATGTAGGCATCATTCCACTTATATAATGCTATTAGTGTGGTAGGGTCTACCGAATATCCAAAGTCCATTCCATAGCCAAGCAGTCTAGCTTCGACAGGAACTGTATCAATCTCTTTCCAATCAGGAATACAAACCCCTTCAAGGCTTCCTATTTCACCTAGTCCATAAACCCTCCACCAGTTCGCCCAATAGGTTGAGGTCTTAGCTTTGTCTTTAGCTTTTTCTATTTCTCTTACGATTGTGTCTGGTAGTGAATCGTTATCCTTGTAGGTTAGTGTAACAAAGTCTGTATCTTCTTTTCCTACTAATTCCTTATCAACCCAGAATAGTGCAGCAGGGTTATAATCTAACCAAATGTTTCCACTTGTTCTTACTACTAATTGTTGGTAAGCATCAAAGGGTACATTGTTACACTCATTAATGTATAAGTCTGTTCTCCTTGCACCTCTTAGTTTGTCAGGTTGGTCGGTTGAAAAGAACTCTATATAACTGCCATTTGTAAACGTGTATTTTAAGGTGGACTTGTTTAGTTGGTTATCCTTATACCTATTCATACCCTTTAAGATGCCTAAGAAGTCCTTGTATGCGCCTCTACGCAGGTGTGGTATGCTTTCACTTACTACACTAATTTCTTTGCCATCATTTCTTATAGCGTAGTCAATCAAGATAAGCAATATGCAAATAGTCTTTCCTGCTGATGTACCACCACGTACAATCTTGACCCTGCTGTTGAGGTTTCTTAATTTGGTAAGTGCTTCTGTTTTCTTTATCTGCATATATTTTACAGATAGGGTTTAGGTTATCCCTAGTCTATAAACAAAGGTACATCTTCGTTGATAGAGATGTCTTTAGTTTCTTTTGGTTTCCCAAGATAGTAGTTAAGATAAAGAGTAACCCATTTAATATCTCCTGACTTTACACCTTCTGCCATTGCAGCTAATGCATCATCTTCTAATGGGGATAAACGTTCTACAAGCTGTATTTCTTCAGCCTTAGGTTTTCTACCTGCTCCTGCTCTTGCACCACCGTTAAACTTTCTTTTATCCAATTTGAAATATATTGATTATTCAATGTCTATATGTACAATAAGATTTAAACTTTTTTGTTAATCCTTAAAGTATTCGTACACCGCTGCTGCTAGTAATCCAAAGGATGTGATAGCAAATAACATTATTGAGTATTCCATTACACTTCTGCGTATTTCTCGTATGCGTTAGGTTCGTACTTACTGAAGAACTTTAGCATATGGTTATGTTTCTTTTTTAGGTCTAGGTATTGGGTGTTTATGTCTTGGTATATTTTAATCACCTCTTGCTTTTCTTTTTGCAATCTTAGCTTCTCTGCTTTTACTTTCTCAATCAGTGTAGATGGGTTCTTGTCTGATTCATCGGTATACACTTCCATAACTTTGTTGTAGATTGATAGTTCGTATGTATAGTATGATTTCTGCATTAAAAACGCATCAAATATTCTTACACCGTGCAATACAGTTGCGTGGTCTTTATTCAACATCTTACCTATGTCTGTTAATGATGAATTGGTTATTTCTCTACATAGCTTATAGTATACTGCTCTTGCGTAAACGTACTCTTGTTTTCTTGTCTTTGCGTTTAGGTTTAAGTTGCATTCTTGTTCTACTATCTTCCTAATCTCTTTCAGTATCTTCTCGTTTCTCATTGATGTTTGTTATTGTATCGTGTCTTGTTTCGTTTATTGCTTTTAGTATTCCTGCACAGGCTTCGTAGTCTTCTACATCTTCATAGAGTTGTATTATATCTTCTAGTTCCTGTATGCTTACTCCTTCTTTTATGTCTAGTAAGGTAAGCAAATAAAATTCTTCTATTATGTCTTTATTCACTGTAATGTTTTGGATATGGTTGTTCCACTAAAAGACATTTCTTCTTTTCCCTTTTGTCTATGAATTTAATGTACCTAAATTGTCTTAGATTCATTTTCTTTGCACGTTCTTTGTTTTCTTGGAGGTACTTAGCCGCACCCGCATATCTTTTTGAATCTTTTGATACGGTCATTTGTATGTTATGGTACACAATACCATCAAGTTCCCAAAAGTCGCTTTTATGTTCGCCATAATAACCAAAAGAACACGCTTGGTACACTATTCCAAAACCGCCACATCTTTCATCTGCAAATGATTGAATCCATTTTATACTTGGGTATCTTCTTCTTATGTATTTTATAGAATAACTTATTGCCCTGCTTTCGGGATATTTACCTACGTTGTCTGCAATCCACATTCTGTTAAGTTCCAAGTATTCATTCTTTTGCGTACCCTCTACAACGCTCCCACAAGATGCTGGGTTCATAGCATATCCATATTGCAGAACGCCCTTTATATTAGCATCAACGAAAACCCCTAAATGAATATACGTTGCATTGTAAAATTTACCGCTATAATGGTTTTTCTTTATTATGTCATTTGCTAACTTTCTATCTATCTCTTTTATATAGAAATCATCGCTACCGAAGCCAAGCAGCTCGGGGTCTCCCCATAAGCTGCTTTGTTCTGAATAAAGGTATTTCTTCATTGTATGTTGAGGTATTTTTTAAATGATGGCTCTACTGCATCTCTTGCGTAAGTGCAACTTGCGTTTGAATTGTAATGATATATGGTAAAGTCTATCATCATATCCAATACATCTTTATTTGTAAAGTTATCTAAGCCTTTTCTGTGGCTAAGTATTCTAAGAAAAGAAGCGGTTGATGTTCCGTTTAGTCGCATCTTACCACCATTCTTTTCTGTATGTGCTAATAACTTACCGTTTAACAAATAGTTTTGACCAACATATTCAACGACTTCTAAAAGTTTCAAATAATCTTTTGGCAGTTTTGCAACACCCTCTCTCACCGTTTTATTATTACCCAAAAAAAGGTTAATCAATGATGGAACGGTAAACAACTTTCCGTGTACTTCGTTTGCTTCTTTTTCGTTTTTAGGACTTTGCATAACTTCTTTTAAGAAACGTTGATATGTTTTATTTCCACTACCAGCATAACTAACAACATAGTCAATGGTGTTTAATGTCTTACCTCTTGTGTTAAAAGAGATAAATGTTTTTCGTGCTTCTTCTTCGTTCTTTACAAGTTTTTCAAGCACTCTTATCTTTCTTGACTTAAGATGGTTTGTCATAGCATCAACAAGGTGTGCGCCATCGGTTAGCCATCTTGTACCTTCCGTTGTTGCACAAACTAGAACATCTCTCATTTGTCCGTTTTCTAATACTGCTTCGGCTAAATCTTTAACGTTTTTTTGGTTTCTCCACCTTTGCCAAGATGGTGTAATTACAGTTGCAAAATCGTTTTTAGTGTAAATTGTTCTTCTAATTGTATTCATAATATAATTGTTTGTTTGCCTACTCTATTGGGTTTTCGGCTTACCCCTTTTTACTTTGTAAATATATAACCTTTTTTTTAATTAACAAGTTATAAACTATTTTTTTTATAATATGCCTCTCATTACATATTGGTCAAGGTCTGTATCGCCTTGAAAAAAGTACTTGTAGTTGTCTACTGCTCTATGGAATTTGTCCTCGCCTCTTGCTATAAATTCTTCTGTTGTTTCAAAGATGCCAATATCACAACTACCTTTGTCTACCACCAAGAACTTAAAGTCATTTGCCTTAAACATTCTCTTGTACATATAAGCCTGTAAATCGTAACCATACTTATCTGCACTATACTTAAATGTAGAAAGGTCAGCAGAAGTCTTTAAATCAATTATGGTGTCTCCTTGTATAATATCTGCCTTACCTCTAAAAGGTAACCCTTCCATCATTTCTATTGCAGGTATCTCAAACTCTGATTTGTTTAGCAGTTTAAGTGCTGCTTCGTTTCTTAGAACTGCATCCGCTACACGCTCTGCTTGACTTCTTTCTTTGTTTAGAAACACTTCACCATATTGTGCTTTAGCTTCCTTATAAACCTTTGTGCCTTTTGTTGATGGTTCTATAAAGTGTAACTCATCTACCTTGTGCGGCTCTAATATCATCCAATGTACTAACTTACCTTGTGCAAGTGCAGGACTATCTGAACTAGGGTCTCCATACTTAGTTACGTTTCTATAAGTCTTTGGTGATTTAAGTATCATCTTTAGACTGCTGCTGCTTAAAGCGTGTTTTCCTAGATGTCCATAGTAGAAGTTATCATCGTACATCTCTGCAAGGATTTCTTCCCTTGCCCACGTTTCGTTATTTAGTAGTGTTATCATTTCTTCTTAGCTTTAATTCTTTTAAACATCTTGCTGCGTGTGCAGGTAGATATTGATGTCTGTTTTGAATGGTAAACATTAAACGGTCATTAGTCATAGAACCGTACTCTTGTTTTATCCAATCGCTTTCTTGATATATCATAATTGTTTGTTTTATTATTATGATGCTAATTACGTAAACATTTTGGATATAAACAAATTATCAACTATCTTTTTCTTCTACACCTTCTAATTTTTCCAATCTAAGAATAACAGCAACTAATACTTTTTCCATATTAGCTACCCTATTTCTCATCTGTATTAATTCGCTTTCTTTCATTTCTGCTGTTTAAGTTTCTCAATGTATAGTGTAGCATCCATCAGTTCTTCTTGTAAGTGATTTAGGAAGGCATAGAAGCCATCAGGAGAGTCGTGTAGTGTTGTACCATACTTTTCTATTCCAAGTTCACTACGTTGCTTGTATTTAGATATAACATTTTCTACTATCTTGTCTGTCTGTCTAAGGTAGACAGGTTGTGTAGTATCTGCATTCTCAAAATACTTTGTTACTGAATCACTCATTTGATTAAGTTTTTCCAAGTCCATACTATAAAAAACTCTATTGTTCTAAATAGAATATATCCTACTAATAATTTTTGCATCATAATCCAAGTTCTTTTGCTTTCTTAAATACTGCTAGTTCTTTCTCTAGTTCGGCAATCTTTTCTTCTGCTTTCCTAGCACGTTCTATCGACCTTGTTGATTGGTTTCTATATTGGTCAATCGCTAAATGATATGTTCCCCTGTCTAGCTGTAACTTGTTTGTGATAAAGGTTACGTTTAATAATGCTTCCCTTACTTGCTTTAGTTGTTCGTTGTCTGGTCTTGTATCGCACCAACCTTTTACACTCTCCTGCATTATCAGAAGTGAATTAGTTAGTTTAAGGTCATCAAGGTTGTCAAACTTCTTTTGCATTGTATCTCTCATTAGAATCTACATTTTTTGTTATTCCATTTCTCGCCTAAGTTATTGATAAATTCTATAAAATCATAAGGCTCTTTTAAAAAATGCCATCCAACCTTAGGTTCATACCAAGCTGTTACCTTACATTGTTCCAAAGGAATGTTTTTGGAATCATCATCAAACTGATGTTCTACCTTGATAGCTATTGACTTCTCGCCCCAAGCATCACAAATGCGTTCTAGTATTAGCTTTTGTCCTGTGGGAATACGGTTGTACTTCCTTTTGACTTCTCCAAGTATTAGTATCTCATTGTCAAACTCTAATACAAAATCTATATCACTTGGGTGAAGTTTTCCATTCTGTACACCTGTAAAGTCAATCACTTGCTTTACTTGGTTTCTATTTCTTATTAGACTACCCAAGATATTCTTTATAAACACGTTCTAACTTCTTCCATACCCCATTTAAAAAACAAGTACTACAACCTGTTAATTCTCTGTTGTCTTTAAAAACCCTATTGTATATTACTAACAAACGTTTTTGTTCTTCAGGTGTTACCTTGTTAAGTTTACCTACACGGTCTGACAAATAATTAAATTCATCTTCTGTAAGGCAATTTGGCTTTTGATAGGGGAATAAGTAGTTAAGTTTGTCTTTGCGTTCATCGCATCCACAGTCCTCACCCAATGCCCACTTAGCTACTTTAGCTACACCTGTCTTTTTAAATACTTTCTCTACAGTGTCTCCTACCCCTGTACTTGTTTGTTCGTGGTTTTTAACCCACTCTTTGTAGGCTTTAGTCCTTTTGTCTTTTGGTGGTAATTCGCTCATAATCTTTTAATTTATAATCTTCGTAATCTTCTTGTAATTTATTTCTTAGGTCTTGCTTTAGGTGTTTGAGGCTGTTGTATATGCTTACCCAGCTTATCTTAGTTTCTGCTGCTAGTTTTCGCATACTCATATCTGTTTGGCTATATAGCTTCCACAGTTTTCTATCGTACCAGTTCCACTCATCTGCAACTCCATCTACAAGTTCACAGATTCTATTGAAAGCTTCGTTTTCTTCTATACTATCTTGGTGGGGAATTTGTAGGTAATTATCATCATCATCAATACTGACCTTTCGTACCTTCTTCTTTTTGTTGTAGTATTGGTAATAAAGGCTTCTTAAAGTAAAGAACATATATCCCCTGCTTACTTTATCACCTTTGATTATCTTTTCAGGTGTGGCATACTTGATAAGGCAGATGTAAGCCTCCTGCACTATATCTTCACAGTAGTTGTATTCGCCAAAGCTGCGAACTATTGTAATCCAATCATCGTGCTGCTTAGCTACGATTTTTAACCATCCGTATTCTTCTGCCATATTACTGTAATGCTTACCACGAAGATACAACATTGTAAAGTGTATTCCCTTCCTTCCTCGTAATCTTGGAAAGAGTACAAAGCACCAACAACAATTCCTATCATTGGTGCAATGCTAATTTCTGCATCATTGATTTGACCCCAATATAACATAAGGATAAATATCAACAACAATGTAATTATTAGTTCAATCAAAATAGTATCTCATCAACTTCTGTTTTTTTACTATGTAGAATATCCTTTCCAAGAAATTCAAAGCCTACATTGTTTCGGCTCATCCTCAATTTAATGGGCTGTTCAAAAGGTGTACATCTGCCACCTGTTTCTGTTTCTTTTATTTTCAAAACGTGCAGTTCAGAATACATCCACTCATTCGGATGGTTTGTCATACGGTGTACACAAAATACATCGTCTGCCCTGTTTCCCCATTTACCACCCCCCTCAACTTGCGACATTGACAAAGGCTGTGGAAGATGAGCATATTCGTGGTCTTTTGGATATGTTCTACGCATTGCTTCTGTTACGCCGTGAGCATTTAAAAATACAGTAACGTTTCTATGTTTTGCAAATAATCTAAATTCAGAAGCTATTTGGTAGTCGTATTCGTGTCCACCTAAATTTCTCATTAGCTGCTTATCTTTTGCTAAAGAATTGTATGGGTCAATCATTATTGCATCGTAATCCCAAGCATCTTTAATAGCGTTTGCCTCACTCAATAGTTGTTTATAGGTAACTAAATCTTCAACGTCTATTATCTTAAAATAAGTATCGCACCATTTTACAGCTTTGTCAATTTCTTCTTCTGATGCTGTCTGTATAGGTTGCCCCATTTTAAATTCAATAATCTTTCTAACTATACTTTGTGGTGTATTCTCGCTTGACCATATTAAAAACTTTAGTTTGTGCTTTATTGCCCATACAGTAAACAAGTAAGTTAGTACTGTTGTCTTTCCAACATTAGCGTGTCCTATTAGTAAATTAAAGTTTCCGTGCTTAAATCGTAGGTACTCATCCATTTCTTTAATATCAATCTTCAAACCTTCTTTAACCCTACCGTGCTTGATGTCTAATATTCGTTCCTTAATTGTTTGTGCTTGTGTTATCATTTATTTGGTATTGGCATTATTCCGTATTTGTTTTGTTCTTTTGCTGTGTTTCTTCTTGGTTGTTCAAACTTGTAGCCTAGTATTGGATTTACATTGTAGTTCCAAAAATCATAAGGCATTTGTTCGCCATCTTTTAACTCTATAAGTTTTCTCATTAAGGTACAAAAAAAAGGGGCTGTTACACCCCTCTTAAATTAAAATGGTAAATCTACTTCTCTCGCTTCGTTCTGCACTGCATTTGTAACTTCGTTATCTTTCTCCGCTATACTTACTCCTTCATCACTTATCCATCTTACTGCTGCGTTTCCTAATGTAATTGAGGGCGCTTTGGCTTCTCTTTCTTCTTTGGTTAAGGATTGAGTAACCCATACATTGTTACCGTAGCTAGATTGGTTCTGCACCATTGCAGTAAAGTTAAGATAACTCTTACCATTTTTGCCTTGAATTAATTTTGATTTGTCAATTGAAGTAAGGTCGATACTTCCTGAAATAATTGCTGTTGTCTTTTTTTCCATTTTACTATATATTTATAATTATTAAATTCTCCTTTGTAATATACTGATTTTACTTTACAGTTTTGATAACTCATCTTGTACCTTTTTTGAAATCTTGTACTTTGATTTAATAGCTGATAAGTCCCCACCACCTTGTAAGTACTCTATTGCTTTTGAGTATTCAGGGGTGTTAGCGTTTAACCAAGCCTTTTCTACTTGTGAAACGTTTCCACTTGCTGCATTACCATCATCATCTTCTGCTTGTAATCCTAATAAAGAAGCTAACGTGTAACGTCTGTAATAAGTAATACAAGAACCTAACTTCTGTGGGTCTGATATTTGTGGTAATTCTAAAATAGATACAGCTACTTGTTCTGAATCAATACAAGTGATTTTAGTTTCAACCGTATTACCTAACAAGGGTTGTGTTAAAAGAAGCCTGTTCTTTTCTAGTAATTTGTCTAGTTGTTTAATTAGTGAATTGATGTCAAAATATTTCGACTTGTAAAATGGGTTACTAGCATCCTTGCTAATTGCACCAATTTCTTTTCGTAAATTAAATAGCTTCTGACTTAGTGTTAATTGTTTGCTCATATTAATTGTTTTAATTTATGTAAAGATACACTTTTTTTTTATAAAAGCAAAAGGTGGACATAAATCCACCCTTCACAAAACAAACAATTAAAAAGAATATAAAGAAATGTTTAGGAAAGTCTTTTAAGTTGCGTAGAGTAAAAGTCAATCATTTCCTGTAATTCTACATTTGTAAATTTAGTGATTTCTCTACTCTTTTGATACAATTCATCTGATAAGTTACTACCAAGATATAAACTATATTTGTATTGTTCCCCTGCCCTATATACATTACAAGCTACGCATTGAGGTTTTACGTTACGCTCATCCCACCTTGTGCTATAATGTTTCCTAGAAATAAAGTGTCCTGCTTGTATGCCTCCTGTTTTCCAATGTCCCTGTTTACCACAAGTAACACAAGTGCAAAAACCTCTACTATCAGCATTGCTTAACCTTACCCATTGACTAAAAACAACATCTAATTTTTTTACTAGTTTACTTCTTGTTGGTTTCTTAGCTGTTTTAGGCATAGTCTTTTTTTTAATCATCTAAACAATCTAGTAACATACTACCAGATACTTCATCAATACCTTTTATTTGCTTGTAAATATGTTTACTGTTTTTTTTTACTTCTTGCTTTTCTTTCTTTAAAGAATCAATACCTAAATTAGTGTACATCTCACAATCAAGTTTTAATAAAGCATCTGTTCTTTGTTTAATGCTTAGTTGGAAGTCTGTTGCTATTTTTTCTGCTAGTTGTTTAATGTCTTTCATATAGTGTAATTTACATATTATTAGCCTCCACCCACCAAAGGTCGGACATTTTTTTTAAAAAGTCAATAGAAATAATTATTTTTTTTACTTATGGTTCTTGTTACCCATAACTTTTTCATAAGACCTACCCCCAAAGTACCCTGCAAAAACTACAAATAGAAGTTCTTTAACGATTGATAAACCGTCTATTTGCATATACCACCCTACAACAAAAGATACCGTTAAAAAGATTAATGTAAGGGGTCTAACGTTTTGTGGTAACCAAGACTGTGAACGTGAATCAGCCACCCATCTTCTAGTAATGCCATCAAACTCGTGTATTTCTTGCTCTAGTTTTTTAAGTGCAATCTGTTTATCTTCATCTGTAAGCTCACTACCACCAATAAGAGCGCGTACGACACCACCAACGGGACTATCATCAGCAAGACTGCTAACAACTGAAGGAATCTTATTAAGTAAGAATTGACCAACCTTAGTATCTTTGAATTTTTTTTTACCACTCATTTAATGTACTTCCTGCTGTGTTAGTAAAGCCAGACAGATGGGTTCTTGTCAGGGTCATTGTCTGCGTGGATAAAAGTTTTGGCGATTCCAATTCTTCTAAACCCTGCTTCAATAAGGGCATTAAGTATAATCTCCCTTGCTGCTCCGCTTGTGCAAGCAATATCTGCTGCATACCCAAACAAGTGTGAACTTCCTTTGCTTTTAAGTCCTGCTTGTACCCCACCAACATAGGCGTTATGTGATGGCGTTCTAAATCCACTTGTGATTTTAAAAGGTATGCCTGCCCATCCTCTTGCATCGTCGAGCATCTCCAAAAAAGTAGCATCCATATTAGACCCACTACCAACCTCATCAGGCGAATCAAATTCACTAAGTTTAAAGTATTTCATATTATTTATTTAATATTGATTTAAACGCTTCGCTTCCTGCGTTAATAATTTCCTTCTGTAAAGTTATCATCTGTGCCTCGTAAGCATCTTTTTGTTCTACTAAGCTATCTATATGCTTCTGTTGGCTTTCTACCTTACTTTGTAATTGATTTACTTCGTCAGGGTTGCGCCCTATGATAGCATAGATAACAACTGATAAACTTCCTACAATCATCCCCACGATAGACACAATAATATCCTTGTTTTCTCTAGGAATAGAATTATTAGCTAAATATAACAATAATAAAATTACTAGAACAAAAATTCCTGCTGCTCCTGAATAGTGTATTAAGTCTTTCTTTTTCATTTTATCTGTTTATAGATTTTAGTTATGGTATAGATTATGGTTAAAATTAAAACGACCGTTTGTAGTTGCGCATTTATATTAGGCAAACTACTAAATACTACTGCTGCTATGTTCAATCCGTATATTCTTAAATCTTGTATCATTGTCCCTCGTTATATATAGTATCAATTTAATATCCGTAATTTGCTTTATCTTCATCAAAAATAGCTGTTATTTCTGTTGATGTTAAAACTTTATCATAAACCTTAAATTCAGAAACTTTACCATCTAAATTACCGCTATTATCGTTTCTTCTACCTAAGAAAATTGAACCAGTTAAATGTTGATTACTCGTATAGTGAGACCACGTTGTATTTGTACCTACTAAAGAACCATTTAAATATATTTTTACATCTTGATTTGACCAATCAATTACCCCCATAATATGATACCAAGTGTTAGCACTAAGACTAGAATTTGATAGAGCTATTGCAACAGCAGAGCCAGTTCTTCTATAAAAAATATATCTCAAATTATTACCACTACCTTCTAAAACCTGAAGTTCATAATTAGTGTTAGTCCCTTTAGACCAGAATGTCCCCACGTTTGTGTTGTCTTTTCTAAACCATCCTCCCATAGTGCTATCGTTACCATTAGGAGTGATTTGAGTTGTTAAACCATTAATTTCAACACCACTATTAGAAGCTCCAGTTACATCAAAGTACCCTGCAGGATTCCAAGTTGCTCCGCTTATAGTTCCATCGTTACTATTACCACTAATGTCCGTCCAAGTAGTTCCGCTCCCACCATAAGAAGTAGAATCGTTAGCGTCTAAATAAAGTACTAAGCCTTCTTCCCCTGCAGTTGATGGCACTTCTGTATCTATAAGTCTTTCGTTAATCGCCATATAAGGGATTTAAAATTTAATATCGTACTTCAATATAGAATCCTTTGTAGTAAGTGCGTTTATTTCGCCCTCTTTAGTTGTTACAATCGTTCTTATACCGCTTCTTTCCGTTACTACGTCAGAAGGGATAGCAGTGCCGTTTTCAGCCTTTCTAATAGCGTACCAGTCTGTTGTAGCTAGTTTATCATAGGCTACTTTTTTAAGTTCGCTTATACGCTCTGTTTTAAGTTGCGCTACCGTTTCGCTAATTACCTTAGTCTTTACATCGTAAATAAAAACTTCTCTAATAATATCACTACCATCAACATCAGTATCTGCATAAGCGTTGTCAAAGTGTAGGTTATATATTACCTCTGTTATAGAATCATAATCTGGCACAACAACGTCAAAGAATCCGTACTCTTCTAGTTTTTCTGTAGGTAAGTTTCTACCACCACCTAAAACTAATTTTGTACTTGCTTTAAAACTGTTTGGGATAGTACTGTACTTTACAATCTTTCCGTTTTCTATTCTTGCTTTCATTATACCGCTACTTGTGAAATTGTTAAAATAAAGCTATTTACCGCAATGCATTGAACTTGAATGTAGTTTACCGCTCCCGATGTTGCTGAATAATCTCCGTTTAGTTTTACAACTGTATTTGATGTGGTATCAAATGTCAAAGATGAAGTCCCCCCCGAATCTGTTACGATTATAGTTTTTACTTGCCCTATTTCAGCGCTTGTAAAGTTTAAATCCATTGCGATAGCCGACGTGGTAGTAAATACCGCTGCCGTACTAAAGTTAATGTCTAAATCGGTTGCTGCTGTTAATGGGCTAGAAGTAGTAAACTCTGCTCCTAGTTCTGCTTGTCCAACAATGTCATCATTCAGCATTGCGTTAGTAACAAAGTTGTTACCGTACACCTCATCAAAGTTTTCATTTAGTTTGTTAAATGCAGTTCTTAACGGGTCTCCTGTACCGTCGTTAGCTGCTGTTCCTAAATTTACTGTCTGTTTAGCCATATTGTTTTAACTAAAGTTATGTCCTGCAAATGTATGTACTCCATTACCTTCTACTTCTATTTCTTTAGATGCCCAACCATAAGGGGAAGATTCTAAATCATTCCAAAGTACGTCTACTGAATATTTAGTACTACGCACTCCTGCTGTTAGTTCCTCACCATCTTCATCGTATGTAGGCTCTGTGGTGTACAGATACCCTAATTTAACGATAGTATGTTTGTGGTTTGGTACGTTATTACCATCTTCGTCTTGAACGTGCGGCAGAGCGTCTATTTTAGACTGTGCCTTTGCTTCGCTGTCAAATTCGTATTTTTTAAATAAAGTTGCCATAATTATGTTGTTAGTGTTTCTAATTCTAC
>Ga0098050_1000139_pt1 | contig 27803 bp, 52 predicted proteins | sample 14_taG_FD_77070 | JGI IMG/M metagenome (GOLD analysis project Ga0098050, IMG submission 77070) | Marine viral communities from the Subarctic Pacific Ocean - 14_ETSP_OMZ_AT15311 metaG | ecosystem: Environmental > Aquatic > Marine > Oceanic | place: Pacific Ocean | collected 2015-01-18
GAGTAAAGAATCAAAAGAGTGGTTAGATAGAAATGAATGGCCTGATTTACCGATAGATAGTTCAGCTTATTCTCATTATACATACCTATCTGAGTTGTTAGAACAATTTGGAAAAGAATATCACGAAAAACAACTTGTGAAATATGCATTGGTTCAAAAAACTAAATTCAAAAAGTACTTATAATATTTGGTTTTCTCGGATATTTTTTGTATATTTGTATAAATATTAAAACTTAAAACATGGCTTATAATCCATTTCGTTGGTTCACAGAAGGCAAGTACCGAACCAAACCACTTAAAAAATCAACACCACTTCTATTGAAGATTAGAAATGGTGATTTTGAATACTCACCTTTCTTTTTAGAATCAAAGGATAATGATAAACTTTATGATGAAATGTTCCAACAATATATGGAAACATCTCAAATCAGAGATATCAATGATAGAAAAGTAGAGGCACATGAATATGCTAAGATGAAACGAATCAAAGCACAGAAGTTAATGGAAAAGGGAGTTGAAGAAGAACAAAGTAGGTTACATGAATTAAAAAATCAACTAGAATTAGAATTTGGTAAAGATTTGTGGGAAAAATGTTTGGAAAAACAAAGAGGAAAAGGTACTACCGAAGATATGTATTGGTGGTATAAGAAACAATGTAAGATGGGACAAACACCATCAGAGATAGCAATTATATTAGGTAGAAAAACAACAAAAGGATTAAGATGATGAAAGCATATATGAAAGTATGGAACACCATACGAACTTGTAATTACATTCATTTAAAAAATGGCAGTGTATTGAAGTTAATAAATAACTTTAACAATATGTATAAAGATACGGCTCGTTACAATGAGCTTATGTCAGATTATAATAATAAATTAAATAGTATAGATAACTAATTTTTGAAAGTTATGGAAATAAAAAGAAATAGATATGGTGTAGAAAGAGTTTATGAAAAGATTGATGAGACTAGAATCAGAATCACAGGTGAATCTTTGTTTACAAGAGGTTCTAACGATGAAGATGGAGTTCAAATGATGTTTGATTTTGAAGGAGGTCCTTGTTTTACTGTTGGTGGAACTTTGGATTATATGAATACAAAATGGTTAGTCAAATCAATTACTGTTGATAAAAATATCAGAGAAAAGAATTTAGCATCAGTAGTTTGTTCTGTTGCAATTAAGTAACTTGATGAGTTTAGATAGAAAATATAAAGTTAAACATATTTACATAGGAGAGGACGATGTTCAAGAATGGACACAAGGTGTTGGAAAATATACTTTAATGCCTTTAATGTTTAGAGGAATTAGAAAAATAATAGAACTTAACTTAAAAAAATATCATTTTGCAAGAGTTGAATGTATTATTAGAAAAGAAAAAAAGGCATTCGATTTTTATGTAAAAGAAGATGGTATTTGGGATTCTCTTGAAAAAGTAATGGAGTGGGCAATTGAAGAAGAAGAATACGAAATGTGTTCTGAAATTAAAAAATTAGAAGAACTTTTAGATAAAGATAATACGTTTTGAAAATATTAGTTATAGGAGATAGTTGTACAGATGTTTTTGTATATGGTAGTTGTGATAGGTTATGTCCTGAAGCACCAATACCTGTATTTAAACCATCAAAAACCATAACCAATCAAGGTATGGCAGGAAATGTTGTTGATAATCTTAGAGCATTAGGAGTTAGAAAAACTGAACTAATCACCAACAACGAACAAATCATAAAAACAAGATATGTAGAAACTAAATCAAACCAAATGTTACTCAGAGTAGATGGTAATGATAAAGTTTCAAATTCATTTGATTATCGTAAGGTAGATTTTGAATCATACGATGCAGTTATTGTATCTGATTATGATAAAGGATATCTAACGTATAAAGATATAAAAAGAATAGGTCAGAAATCTAAACTATCTTTTATTGATACTAAAAAAACAATAGGTAGTGGAGATTACTTCAAAGACTATACTTTTGTTAAAATGAATGAAGAAGAATGGGATAATTGTGTTTCAAAAGGTGCAGTTTACTCAGATTGGAAGGATAATTTAATTGTAACTATGTCTGAAAGAGGATGTATGTACGATGAAAAAAGATATCCAGTCGATACTTCAGTTGAGGTTAGAGATTTGAGTGGTGCAGGAGATACTTGGATGGCATCATTCGTAATGAAATATGTAGAAACAAAAAGTATAGATGAATCAATACAGTTTGCAAATGAAAATGCAACAATAGTAGTACAAAAAAGAGGTGTTACAACAATATGATAAAAGAAATAATTTGCATAGGAACTTCTTTCACAGAAGGTCATGGATTAAACCCAATGGGTACAGACGAAGAAAATCCAGCTGTAAAATGGTATAAAGAAAATAAAAATATTATAATAAAATCACTTTCAGAATACTCATGGCCAAATCAGTTATCCGAAATATCAGGTATAAAAACAAGAAATTTAGGTAAATGTGGTTCGAGTATAGAATATCTCATGAGAAATGTAGAAGAGATAATTGAATCTGAAGATTGTTCAGATAAATTATTTATTTTAGAATATTCAAGTTGGGGTAGAAGTGAATTATGGACAACAGAGCATAATCAATGGTTAATTGCAAATTGGGGACATAAAAATGGAGATGAACCATCAGATGGATATGCTACTATGCTTACTACTGATTATAATTTTGGAATACAATTATATCAAGATAAAATAGACATATATAATACATTTTTAGATAACTTTTTTAATGAATCTGAATTTTTATTACAAAGAGATAGACATTTTCTAAATCTACTGTATAAACTTAAATCTAAAAATATTAATTATCAAATAATACCATTAGAAGGAGTTTATTTAAAAGAACTTGAAAAAAATTCATTATTTAACACAAATAAATTAGGAATTAAATTAGAATCTTTATGGGATTATGTACATAAGGTGGGTTGGGATATAACATCAGAAACAAATGGAAAAGTAGAAGATGGACATCCTTCAATATCAGGTCATAAAAAACTTGCTGAATTGTTATATGAAAAAATAATAAAAGATAAAAAATGAGAAAATATTTACCAACATTAGGAGAATTGATTGATAGATTATCAATCGTTCAGTTAAAAGAAGTGAAGATTCCACAACATAAAGAGGAATATGCACAAGAAATATTAGAAATAGTACACGATATTAACGAAATCCTTAACGATAAACCAAAAGTAGATGGAGAATTTATCAGAGCAATAGTTGTACTATCTCAGATGAATACACATATTTGGTATAATGAAGATAATGCCAGAAATGGTGATGATGTAGGAAATAAATTAATGTTAACACATGGTTTAAATGGAATCAGAAATACTGCAAAAAATAAGATACAAGAATTAGATGGTGGTAGAAAAGATTACAAGATAGATTGTATTGCTGATGAATTTAATGATTGGGATGTATCATGGTAAAAAATAAATTACACATATTTGGTTGTTCACATTCAACAGGTGTGCACAGAGACGATAATAACAAACCATTTTGGGGAGATTATATCGCTCAAAATTTAGGATTGGAAAGATTTCGAAGAATCGGTCAATCGGGTAAAAATGTTGAGTATATTTTATTTGATATATTTAACAGAATATTAAATAATGATATTTCAAAATCAGATACCGTTATTTTAAACACATCTTACCCACTTAGATTTGGTACCCCAAGATTACAAGTCCACCAGAAAAATCCAATGGATTACGATTTTGATTATGAAAAAATTTTAGGAATATCAGATTATCAACATTTTGATGACTTAGATTCTGGTTGGACATTTAATCTTTGGTATCATCAAACTTTTGGAGCTTGGAAACTTTTAAATTCTATATGTGATAATGTTTATCAATGGTGTTTAGTTGATGTAAATGAGATTGATAGAACCTTTCAGAGTGTACAACACAAGCTTCAAAATCAAAAAACTCTTCAAAAGAGGAGAGACTTTCAAACTTACCAAATGTCTCATTATGAAAAACATTTATCAGCTGATATAAAAGAACCACTAAATCCTTGGAATAATATAGTAAAGTGTCCAGATGGCTATGATGATTGGGATAATTATATTGATTTAAATCAACATCCACAAGGACATCTAAACGATATTGATAAACTTCATATAGACTTTGCAAAACAATTTATAAACAAAATAAAACCAAATGAAACTAAAAGATTATTATAAGATGTATCTATCGTTACATCAAAACAAGAACTGTATCAGATTACATTTCTTAGGTCAATGGGTAACTTTAATAAGTACTTTTTTGATATTTTATCATTGGGTATGGTATTTAATACCAATTATACCATTTATTATATATCCATTTGCATGGAGTGGTCATTATATATTTGAAAAGAATGAACCAGCTGCATTCAAAGACCCATGGAAAGCAAAGATTTCAGATTGGATGATGTTTTGGGATATACTTAGAGGTAAAATAAATATATTTTGAGTAGTTACAAAACTTTAGTTGTAATAGGATGTAGTTTAACATTTGGTCAAGATGTTAAATACGAAGAAACTTGGGGTTATTTATTAGCAAAAGAACTTGGGTTGGATTACTTAAATCTTGGTTGTGGTGGAACTGGTTGGTATTATGTTGAGGAAGTAGTAAAAACATTTGTTTTAGAAAACCAAGAAAATATAGATGATTATTTATTCATTATCCAAAAATCAGAACTCAATAGAAGGCCAGATTATGGAGAAGTTTCGTTAATACCAACAGAAAATGAAAATTTAAAGAAATATAATATAAATTTAATACCTAGGGTTGCTTATGAATTTATAGGTCCAAAAGAAGGTGTTAGAAGTTGTAAACCTATTGCTGAATTTGACCAATATAGTTGGGTTCATGATTTTAATATACCAAATCACAGAGTAAACCCTAATCACAGAAATGCATGGTGGGTTGATATAAATAAGGATGGTAAGAAATCTCCACATCCAAAAACAGATAGTATGGTTGAATCTTTACTTACGCATTGGGGATATTCTATATTTGGATTACATAAGTTTTTGAAAGAATTTAATGTAAATCATATACTTGTAGATGGTTATTTTCCAATCTTATCGTGTAAAATGAATTTTAAAAAATACGATTGTTTTAGTGAAGATGAGTTTGAACTAACACAAGATTTTTGGAGTTCTAATCCAATGAAAAATGATGAAGATGAAATACTTCTCGTGAAGCATGATAATCCAAAATTAATAAGTATAATCGATAAAATAGATATTAAAAATAAAATAGATGATGTTGTTCTTTGGAGTACATTCTTTTGGAAAGGACATCAAACTGAATATAATATTGATGGAGGACATCCTGGTCCAAAAGGACATACTATTATAAAAGATGTTATACTAGAAAATATCAAACAAAAAGGATTAGTATGAAATATATCATAAATACAGGTTGTAGTTATGGTGTTATGTTTCGTTCAATGAAAGAATTCACAAAAGGAAACGATACCAATTTTAAAGTAATTGATTTACATTGTGATTCATTTGGTGCAGAATATCAAAAAAGAAGTGTAGTTTATACTGTTTCAAAATTATTGTGGGATGGTGTATTACCTGATAATATATTTGTAATAATAGAATGGTCTCAACCAAACAGGTTATTTACAGAAATTCCAAATGAATTATGTAAAGATATTTTAAATGATACAAATCATATTGAAGGTACTTTTATTTTAGATAATAAATTTAATTTAAAAGAAAAAACCAATCAACTCATTGGAAAATGGAAATCATTAAATGTTATTATTGGTAATAAAGTTTATACAAATCCAGATGTTGATGATTTAACCTATTTTGAAAATAAAGAAATAGAATGGTATCTAAGTGAATATAAAAAAAATTGTCACATATCCCATAAACCAATAGATAGATATGAACATTATTTACAATGTATTGTAGATACTCAAAGTTTTTTAACCTCATTAAACATAGAACACATTTCATTTTTAATGAATGATACATTTACAGATTTAAAAAATAAATCAGATTATTTAGGAAAGCTTTGGAATTTTGTTGATTTGACCAAATTTGTATTTCATAATAGGTTTGGTGGAATTGATGAGTTTGCAATGGAAAAATTTGGTAATATTTCTTATGTAAGTGCTGCAAACGAGTGGGATATACCATCGGATGGTAATATGATGCAATTTGGTAATCATCCACATGATTCTGTATATATAAATTTCTTTGAACAACATATTTATAGTAAAGGTATAAAGTACTTTGGAAACCTTTCCTTTGATTATAAAGATAGGTGGTCAAAAACAAAACACAATTCAATTAGGTTATGATAGCAAAAAAACACGAATGGGAACAAAATAAATCAAAATGGGGTTTTGGTAGAACCAAAATTGATAACTTTTTAGATGAGAAAACTGTACATAAACTTTATGAAGAGTGTAAGAACGCACCAAAAGGAGGATGGACAGTATTTACTCGGGCTGGTTCTCGTATGGAAGAATTTAATGATTTAATTTCCCTACCAACTGCACATAGAGTAACTTATGATATCATGCATAGTGGTGAGTTCCTATACGAGTTAGAACAAATGACAGGTATTGTAGGATTATTACCAGACCCACATTTAGTTGGAGCAGGATATTCTATAATTAGAAATGGAAAAGATTTAGGTTGTCATTATGATTTCAATTGGAACGATAGGATTAGATTACATAGAAAACTAACATCACTTCTTTATATTACACCAGATTGGGAGGATAATTGGGGAGGTCATATTCAGTATTATGATGATAATGTTGATGTAAATCCAAACTCAAATCTTATAGAATCTATATCACCAAAATTCAATCGTTTGGTTATTGCTGAAAATATAAAACAAGGACCACATCATAGAGTGAGTGAAGTAAATTCACCCACAGATAAACCAAGATGTGCTATTAGGTTTTTCTATTACATCTCATCATCAGAATATGAAAAAGATAACCCACCACATAGAAGTACATACAAAACAAACGAATACGAACATCACAAATTACATGAAGAAGAAAATTGGGATGGCCACTTTGTAGGAAAAGGCGGAGAAGATTATGGATATAAATCAAAATAGATGAAATACATAATAACATCAGGTTGTTCTTTCACTAATAATATAAGATTAAATCCTAATAATTTAAAAGAAGAAGATTCTAGTAGATTCTCCTGGCCTTACTATTTACAAAAAGAATTAGGAAACGAATATCAGATTTTAAATTATGGTGGTGCAACCAATGATAATGTTAGTTTATGTAGAATCTTTTTTTATCATACAAAAAGATTAATAAAAGAAGGAGTAAATCCAAAAGATATTATAATAATAGGACAATGGTCAGACCCTAATAGAGAATCAATTTGGATTAAATCTAAATTCACAGAAGAAGATAGAGAAAAATATGGTCATACTTTAGTTTATACACCAAATTGGGAAAATGAAAATGGATTCTTTTATTTGACAGGTGGATTCTCACCACCAGATGATGATGATTCTGCACTTAAAAAATTTGGTCTTGATAATGCAATAAAATATTGGGAAGCAGATATTAATTGGAATAATATTTTAAATCAAGTTTTACATTGGTTAGAATCTTGGTCTCATTTGGAAAGATTTTGTAAAGATAATGAAATAGATACCTATTGGATGAGTATGAGAAATCCATTTTCACAAGAGGCATATGAAGGTTGGTTTGGTGCACCAAATAATGATTCAGATATTCCAACTAAAAAACTTTGGTTAGAAAATTATGAAATCTTAAAACCATACATAAATGAGGTTCCAATAAATAAATCTAATTACTGGCACTATAAAAATTACAATGGATTGTTAGAATGGACTATTGATAATATTGAAGAAGGAGTTCCATATTTTCAAGAATCAAATGGAAAATATCTGAGTTGGGAAGAATATAAAAAAGAAATACACGAATATGGTTGGGGTCACCCATCACCACAAATGATGGAAAAGTTTGTAAAAGAAGAATTAATAAAATTATTAAATAAGTGAAAAAAGATTTATTAATATTTTACGGACAATATAGAACATTTGATATATTAATACCTTATTTTAAAAATTTGGATAAAGTAGATGTTATAGTTTCAACTTGGTCAAATGATTTACAAAAAGAAAAAATAGATTTAATTTATAAGTATATTCCTCACGCTATTGTTCTAACAAATGATTTTGATAAATTAGAACCAAGATTTAGAAAAGACCATGGACCAATGTATTTTCATTGGAAAACCGCAATTGATTATATAGATAAAAGAAAATATCAAAAAATTTTATTACATAGGACCGATATATTCAGTAATTGGAACAACATACTAGATATTAAACTTGAAGAAAAAACTTTATATCTAAATGGTCCAAATCTCCAACCTGCATTATCAAAAGGGATAGTTCCAAAAAAAGGAGTTATTGATAGATATTGGATAGATGACCAACTTATAATTGGTAATGTGGATATAATAAAAAAATTAATTGAAACTATTATAGATAATAATAATTTTGAACCTCATTTTCCTATTGGAAATGTTATTATAAATGAAAAAATATTGACAAAAGATTTTAATGATATTATTAGAATTTCATCAAAAATAGTAGAGAGTAATAAAAATAAAGATTTTTTGTCAGAAAACGGATTTTAGAATTTATGAAAAGTTATGAAATAAATGACCCATGGGATTGGGTTACCACTTTTGAAAATGAAGTAGCAGAATATACTGGTTACAGATATGGAATCGCGTGTGATTCTAATTCAAATGCAATCAGATTGTGTTTACATTATTTAGATATTATTGATACTGATATTGAGATACCAGCAAATACCTATGTATCAGTTCCTAATCAAATTATATTAAGTGGTAACAGACCACAATTTAGAGATATAAAATGGAAAGGATTATATCCAATTGGAGATACAAGTATCATTGATTCTGCAACTGCATTCTATCAAGGAATGGGAAGAGGATATGAAGATAAATTTATGATTCTATCGTTTCATCTAAAAAAGATATTAAATATTGGACAAGGTGGAATGATACTTACAAATCGAGATGATTTTAATGAGTGGGCAAGACCAATGATATATGATGGTAGACATAAGGATAAATTATATAAAGAAGATGAATTTGAGTGTATCGGTTGGCATATGTATATGAGTCCAGAAACAGCGTATAATGGATTAAAAATATTCAATTCAGATAAAATTCAAAAGTTTAATGAACCATGTGGTTCATCAGAAATGTATGGAGATTTAAGAAAACAAAAAATATATCAAGATTATGTCTAAAAAGAAAATAAATAGAATTTTTTTACTTGGTGATTCTTGGATTGAAGGACAAGGTACCTATTCAGTTATACATGATGATGGTATTTTAGATGAACCTTCATTACCTTTTGATAATACTGGTGATGGCGGAATTAGTGGATGGAGAAAAGAAAATAGTTGGAATAAATTTTTTAGAGAAGAGTATGGAGATACTGTTGATATTATAAATCTAGGTAGACAAGGAGCAGATAATCAAACATCTTTTAATAAATTAAACTACATTTTAAGTTATGATTATCAAGAGACTGATTTAATTTTATTTGGATTTACTTCAAAATATAGAGATACTCATATAAATTATTCTTTTAAGAAAGAAAATATGTTGGATTGGAGAGCCGATACTGAAAGAAAAAAACTAGGACGAAATCACAATGAGTATTCTTTTCTATTACATGAAAAAAATCCATTAGCTAATGCAAAAGATTGGCCACTTTCCTTTGAAAGATTACAAGTCGCACAACAACTTTTAAAAAAGAATAATGACGAAAACGTATTTTTAGGAAAAGAGGAATTTTATGAATCAGATAAAATTTCTGAAGATGAAAAAGAATTTTCAAGAAAATGGTTACAAGATTTTTTTGTTGAAATATTTGATGAGAGGGTTTATGAAAATATAGCAGCAACAAATTATATCTTTTATCAAAAATATTGTAAATGGAAAGGAATTAATATTTTATTCTTTGATTTATTTGAACCATATGTAAACTCAAAATTCACAAATGAATTCTATAACGTAGATACAGAAATGTATATCAACTATGGTAAAAAACATTTTAGAGATATCCTAGTAGATTATGAATTTGAAAATTATAGTTTCGATGCACCATATTCGGTATGGGAATGTGGACATACGTTTCCATCTTTAAACTCAAATCATTGGTATAAAAAAGGAGAAAAGTATTCTGGTTTAATATATCACCCAAACCAACATGGATATAAAGTTATATTTGATTATTTAGTAAAAAATCATATTAGTAAAAATTACAAAATAACAATACCACCATTAATATGAAAATATTTTATTCAAACGGAGATTCAGTAGTTTGGGGAGCAGAACTCGAAAATAAACAAACAGAAAGATATTCATCAATTGTGAGTAATTTATTTAATTGGGTAGATTGTAATAATGCATCTGCAGGTGTTTCTAATGATTACATTTTCCGTCAAACAATGAGAGATGTTTCACATTGGTTAGATACAAAAAAATGTTGGAGTGAAGAAACCGGTTGGGTAAAAAGTGATGAACTTTTTGTTTGTATTGGTTGGACATCACCAACAAGATTTGAATGGTGGACGGGAAACGAATATCAACAAGAAAGATTATGGACAGGGTATGATAAGTGGGGAGATAATGATAAAAATAGAACTACCGAAGATGCGTTCGTTTTAAATCAAACAGAAGATATACCGTCCTATATAAAAACATTGAATCAAATAATATCATTGAGTAGTTTTTTACGAGTAAATAATATACCATATTGTTTTTACAACGTATTCTATGATTTTAAAACTTTAAAAGAACCAAAAAAACAAATTGATAAGTTTGGTAGAAAAACACACCAAATCTCTTTAAAATCACTATGGAACCAAATTCCTAATTTTAATGATATATCAATGTACAATTATTTAAAAACAAATGGGGGAACGTTTTTACCAAGAAAACACCCAACCAAAGAATCTCATATTAAATGGGGTAACTATTTATATAAAAGAATCATAGATGAGCTGTAAGAAAAAAACAAAAACAATTTTAGAAAAACGATTAGAAAAAAACCTTACCAAAAAGGAATTAGAGGAGTTTTATAAACGAGCTGCTCATAATAATCACTTTAACGAAATATTCAATAGATAATGACACCCCAAGAGTATTATTACAAATATGTTAGAAAGGATAACAAAACCCTTTACGAAATGAGGATAAAATCACTCGCGTGGATGTTAGATTGTTTTGAAAAGGGAACTATACGAAAACGAACAATTGTAACTCTTATACCATTATCAGAACTAATAACTCTATTAGAGTGGTTAGAGGAGCGAGAAAGGTATGAAGAATGTCATACCGTTAAAACAGTAATTGAAAAAATATATGAAAATTAATAAAAACACTAAACAAATGGAATTTTACAAAAGCAACCCAAGAAATCTTCACACACCTATTAAAAAAGGAAAACTTACTAAAAAACAAAGGAACAAAGAGATAATTTTTAATTTAGAATCTACTATTAATTTTGAAAAATCCAAATTAGGTGGTGGTAATAAAGAATTGATTGAAAAGTTCCAAAACAAATTAAATCAAAAACTACAAGGATAGTAGAATGGAATCTACTAAATTCAATTCTATTATTAACAAACTAACACGAGTTCGACCCCCTTTTGAACTTATAGGGAACTAACACAATAAGATATGATACCAAAAGAATGGATATGGATGTATATGGATAAAAAGACCAATGATTTGGATATCCAAGATAACCTCGAAGATGGAATAGATGATATTATATCAACAAATAACTCTATTCCTTACAATGATGATGATTACGATAATTAATCCCTTATAACTCAACTAATCCCTTTTTGTTCTTTTGTCGTGGGGGGTCGAATGAGTCGCAAGAAAATTTTTTTCCCCTATTTTTTATTGATAGTATTTATATAGAATGAAACAATGTAACAAATGTAATATAGAATTACAAGAATTTAATCCTACAAGTGGACGATACTACATTTGTGGTAAATGTAATGATGTATCTTATCCTACCGAAGATATAGATAAGGTAGTAGAAAGAGGAAGAGATTAACTAACCCTATATACATAACACCCTATATACAGGCATACAGAAACCCTATATACCGCACACTTCAATATCCCCATACTACCAGTACCCCTACTCCAGACTCAACCCTACTCAATACCAAATAATCTAACCAAAACGACACACCCTCGAACTCCCGATACTCACTCTACTTTTTATTGGATAGTTACCTCATTTTCAATGTGTTAAATGGGTTAAAAGGGGCGGTTAACAAAGTACGAGGTTTTTAATCCTTTTTAAGAGGTCTGAGATTGATACCGTACCAAGATATTACACCCTACCCTAATTAACCCCTATAACCTCTTATATGAAGTGTATGAGGGAGTTGTAGGTGCACATACTCACTATGGGGTTGAATATTACACCCTATGTCATATTATGATATGATGTAGTTCCCACTTTCTACCACCCGATACCACTATATCACTATGATGAGGAGCCTCTAGCGTATGTGTCTTTCGAGGATATTTTTTTCCGGAGTAAACATGACACGCTGTCACTTCACACCCTAACCCCCAATTACATTATTCGTAATTAGAGCACATGACAAGGTGTCACCCGATTATGGATAATTCAAAAAATGGTAAGAAATCACGCGTTTTGTTACATTATTCGTAAATCGTACGCACTATGACATATTGTCATGAGATTTATTTGTTTATGTGGAAAATTTTTCGTATCTTTAGGGTGGTTGTGGGTGGGAGTGTACACCTATATACAGGAGTACAGGGTCACTGGATCCGCAGGAGCTGAGAAATAAATGAAAATAAACCGCAATATATTTGGTAGTCTCAGTTTTTTTTCGTATATTAGTCATGTAATATGAGAGATATGAGAGATATGATAAAAAAGTTAGTTCCCTATATAGGGTTAGGTGTAGTACTAGGTGTGATACTGTTATTGGTACCGATGATTATTCGAGGTTTTTTCGCGATGTTATTACTTTTGATGAAAAATCCACTTGAATTTGGAGTTGGAACCACCATTTTGCTCCTGTGTATGTATATAGGGGAGAAGATAATACAAAATAAACCGTTAAATAAATAAAATATGAAAAACATCAGTAAAATCCTCGACAGAAGTCAGAGGTTATTCCAAGCTGGGAACATGAAAAAGAGTTATTCTATCGCGATTGATGGGATTACCGAGTTATCCCAAGTAAACAAACAGTTAAACGAAGAAACCCAAGGTTGGGATTTGAAGAAAGCGTTCGATTATAAGGGAAAATACAAAGTTCAAGGTAAAACTCTTACCAATTGGATGGAGAAATTATGGACGATAGTTGAAGAAACTGGTATTGAACCTATTGTAGAGGAATACGAAACCGAGATGATTCAGTATAGTATAGATAATTCACAGACATTAGTAAAAAATAGAAAATAATTACGATTTTATTTGGATATTACAAATAAATTTCGTATATTAGCCCTGTAGTTGAGGTTGATGATTGAGAATATGGAGTTTGATTCTCCCTCTAGTTAACCAAAATTAAGGTCTTTCCTAAAAGAATTGGAGACACCCGTAGTAGTTAAGAGATACACCTACGATAAAAACTGAATCTCATAACCAAACAAGAGGTTGTTGGTAGTTTTCCTCTCTCTAAACATAAGAACTACCACATATATTGATGATGAGTCACAGGTGATGAAATGATACTACGCTCAGAATCAAAGTTCATCCACAGATTAGGGGTTTTCTGTGGAGATTAATAGGAGCCAACTCAACTCTCTCCTATCCTAAGTGTTCAATCTGAACCACCCACTAAGTTATGGCTTCCTTCTTAGTGGGTTTTTTTATTCCCTATACTCTGGAGCAAAACATGACAATGTGTCAGTTGCTGCTCCTGTATAAGTTATCAACAAATTGTTAATAACTTTAAGAAAACTTTAACACTTTTTATTAGGTTTTTACAAAAAATAGTCGTATATTACATATGTAATAAGTAATAATCCTTAAAACTAAAAAATATGAATTTATTAAGATTAGACAGTGTTGGTTCGGTTCTCGATATGGAGGACAATATGGTATATCCTCAATTGGTAGGTGGACTACCTGATTTAAATATGGGTGTTCATTTAGATGAATGTTCTGATGAGTGGGTACTTGGTTTATCCCTAGATGATAGAACCAATATGAGTGTGAACCAAGCAACTTGGTCTCAAACTTCGGAGATACTGAGAAATCAGTTGAGGTTTGAGAATGAAATTGGTGGAATAGAAAATATATAATTAAAACGTAAAAATATGATAAATTTAAGTGTAAGTGATTCGATTGACGGATTAGGTAAGATTGATGAATTAAGAAACGCAGTTGGTACTGAGTGTCCGAATACTGGTGGAGTACTACTATGGGTTTCTGAGGATGGTAATAGATGTGAAGTTAAAAGACCAGTGATTGGTGGCCATTCAAAAGTGGTAAACGAACCATCATGGCTAACTTGGAATAAAATGTTCTTCTAAAAAGATTTTCGGTATATGTAGTAATAATACTACTAGCTCACATATACCCTATATACAGTATAGTAGTATAAAACAAAATAAAATATAATATGAGTAAATGGAAACACCGAAACTGTATTATTGAATTAACCCCTAGCGAGTTAATCCCTACTATGGTTACAATTACTAAGACCCCTAAACTAAGAGGAGGGTTTTTAAACAAAAGGTATATTACCTTAGAAAAGTGCTTTGAACAGATTGAATATTTTGAATCCAATAGGTTAATAAAATCTAAAGAGAAATACGTCAAAGGCCAATTAGAAGATGTGGTGGTAATAGACGAATAGGAAAATGCTCCTGTTCCCCCCTACCTACCGAGGTTTCTTGTAAAAGGCTCGAAGGCGATTAAGGGTAAAGGGGCTCGGGTACGTTTTTTTATCGAGGGAGCTTTTTTCTCCCTATGGAAAAAACACCTTAATCAACCCCCAAGGGTTGCATACCATGCATTAATAGTGTATAATAGAGGATTAAAGAAAAGTGAACAACCTCTTACTTGGGCACACCTATATAGGAGAGTACGAGGTTGAAAATTTAAGATTAAAATTATGAGTAAAATAGGAGATACAATCCAATTCAGATTCGCAGGGGTTTGGGAATCAGGAGTGGTTACTGAGGTAATTAAGAAAGGAAATAAGATTTTATCGTATAGGGTTAAGGATAGTAAATATACTTACTCTGTTGATAGGGTTAATGTTAAAAAGTAATTTTCCTTCTTCTTCTGTATGTATATAGGTAGAGCTAGTATGATTATTAGTGTTACCGAAGATTAATCGAGGTTATAAATTTAAGAATGAAATTAAAGATATTATTACTATTTGTCTGTTGCAACTTGTTTTCTCAGAAAATCATTGTATCAGATGAGTTCACTTGGTATAACGGAACTCTAAAAGGAGTAACAAACTATTCATCTATAATGTTTGGAGAAAAGGTCTTTGTTGGAGCAGAGAGTGGAACATGGAAAAAGTTAGATGGTATCGTAGCTGCAGAAACAACTATAAATGAGAATCTTTCTATATATTCAGGTATTAGGTTTAATAAACAAATCAGAGGATACTTTATGAATTTGAATTGGAACCAATCTCCTTGTTTATGTAGATATCAAAAACCGATAAAGTATTATATAGGATTAAGAAGTTTGAGTTTAAAAGAGGTTAGTTTATCAATAGGTATAAGATACGGAATAAAAATATAAATTTAAAAATAAGAATAATGGGAAACCCAGGTAGAGAGTACTTACGAAGATTGAAAGAAGTACAAAGAAAAAAAGGTGATGAGAAATTAACACAAGAAGAAATAGATATGTTGTTTAAATCACTTAAGGAAAAAGATAGTAAATCATTCTTTCCTTTATCAAATAGAGAACGAGATATAGATAGAAAATATGGTATAAAACGAAATCCAAAATTAGGGTGTTTAATAGCAACACTTGGAACTCTCTTGTTTTGGGCAACTTTATACAATATATTAATTAATACAATAATACAATAAAAGTTATGACAATTAAAGATTACAGAAAGTTTATAAACTCCTTACCAAAGAAGTTTGATGATTTTGAACTTACACATCGTGAGTACACTACCACAGAAGGAGATACTATAAAAGCAAAAGAAGTAGAAGTTTACTCGGTACATATAGATGAGGATAACAAAGTAGGATGTAATATGCATCAAAACTCATATGAGGCGTTTATCAAGTTTACGACCTCTACTTTGAACCGAAAAATAGAATCAGAAAAAGTTGAAGAATAATTTGGATATATAAAATATTTTTAGTATATTAGTATTATTATGAATGCAACTAGATTACCAACAAGACAGATGAAAAAACCAGAACATCGTATTATGTGGGATTTTCTACATGAAGTATGGTATTCTAAATATGCTCATAAATACAGAAATGGTTCAGGTATCTTACTCCGTTGGCAGGAAGGTAAACTATCTAAATACTATAATGAAGCTGATGAATTGATTTGGGATGGAGAATTACAATCCAAACATAAATTATTGTTAAACTCACTTATTCCAAAATGGAAGCTTGATGGTAGAGAAGAGTTTATGAGATTGTATAAACAATATTATCTAAACTATACCAATGCACCTAGTTATAAATTTAAATGATAAAATATGAATAAATTAATTTGGAGAATGTACAACGAGAATAGAATCTCACTAGAAGTAGCAGAAGAACTACTTGATTGTTATTATAATAGAACCGAAAAAGTATATTAGATGAAAGAAGAATATAGATGGATACTTTCAAATAGACAAAGATTGTGGTTAGAATGTCAAGGACACAGATTACGAGGTGATTGGAATGCTCTTGCTACTAATGTTCTCAATAGAGGAAAGTATTCTAATCACGAAAGAAACCAACTAAATGAGTTAGGTAGATTAGTTAGAACTAAAAAGAACACAATAGATAATATAATCATATAATGTATAATAACGCAACATTCGTAGATAAAGAACAAATCAAGTATTTCAAGAAGATAGATGATTTCCTAAAGAATAATATGGATAGGTTTCCTCACGATGTATCTATAAGAATCAGAGAGTTAATTACCAAGATATTAGAAAAAGGACATTACTACGAAGCAGAAGCAGATATTCTTAATATGGTAGTTAATGAATATAACCAATGGAGAAAAGAAAATAGATGAGATTACAAAAGATAGATGATACTAAGATGAAATGGATAAATATCTTTTTTGATACTATATATAAACATTACTGCAAGGGTAACAATATGGTTTACCAATGGGAGTTACAGAGAGAATTAAAGTTTTTGAACTACCTTAAAGATTGTGGCGAATATAACTTTGAAGATGCTGATAAATTAAATTCAATAACGAACTTATACCGACATATTAAAAATGGACAAATATAGAAAACAAGAAAATAACAAATATTACCTAAAAGAACTCAATTCCAAAACAGGAGAATTGGAGTGGATAGAGATTAACCTAGAAAGTACAACAGAACCAGCAGTAGAGTTATCACCAAACGAGCAGATTTTGTATCCACCTCGACATGATTACTTTTTTACTCACGCTGATGAAAGACCTAAAGATGAATAATATGGAAAAAAAGGAATTAACAACAAACGAATACAGAAATGAAATCAAATTACAGATAAGTAATGCAAGAATAAACGCAGAATCTCCATATAATGATGGTTGGACTCAAGACGGTTATCGAGAAAAAGTGATTTCTTTAGAAAAAAAACTAAAAACAATAGGAGAACAACTAAAATTTAAGTTCTAATGCCACCAAAAAATAAGTTTATTGGAAATAAATTTGAAGATTACCACTATCAGTACCTAGAAAAGTTGATTAAATGGTACACGACTGGTGATATTGTACATAAAATAAAGGTACAATGGTTATCTGGTCTAATGAAAAAACAATTTTATGATGATAATCAGAGAAAGTTTCTAAATAGGATGGTAAATTCTTATAACAATAGAAAAAAATGAGTAAAAAATACTTAATTGCCTGTGGTGATTCCTTCACCGAAGGTCATGTTCAAGGAAAAGATGCAAGTTGGGCAACCTATGTTGGGCCAAAACTTGGGTTAGAAACCATAAACATAGCATGTGGTGGTATGTCAAACGATTGGATTTGTAATACAACACTTACTTGGTTAATGAAAAACAAAGAAAAAGCCAAAGATTCAGTAGTTATGATAGGCTGGTCAGAGTTTGGTAGGCAACATAGTATGTTCCAACCAGTAATAGAAGGTGAATTTCCTAACACAAGATGGTCTGTTACAATTTCTCCATGGGATTTTGCACCTAATTTTGTTCCTTTAAATGACCCACAAATCCCACAAGCCCTTAGAGAAATAGAAATAAACAAAAAAGCACTACAACCATGGTTCGGTTCACTATCGGATGCTTTGTATAAAACTTATAGGTCTATACTTTTTGTGAAAGAATATTGTGAATCTAACAACATTCCTTATTTATTTTTCGATATGATTGATAATCAAAAAGCAATACTCACACCAATTTCCGAAGGAGATTCACCAACTGGTGAAAATTACAATATACAAGTTAGAAACAGATGCAAGGAACCAAACGATGAGTGGACTTATATAAATTGTGGTCCTGTTAGATATGACCAGATTGATTTATTTACACCTGAGATAACTGAATACTTATGGGATAATCATTATCATTCTATACGAGATGGTAATTCTGTATTAGGTTTTTTAGAAAATTATCCAAACGAAGCTAAAGGTGGTCAAGAAGGTGGTTATATGAAAGGAAATCCAGGTCACTTAAATATTGAGGGTGCTAAATGGTTATCTGAATATGTAGTTAAGTGGTATAATAGTACCCCAAAATTAATATAATAGTATATTTATATTAGTTAAGGGTTACGACATGCAAGAAGATATATTAAAACAACGATTTAATTCCCACGATAGGTCATATATTAGTTATATGAGCTACGAATCAAAGAAATTTTACCTACAAACCACAGCAAAAACAGCATCATCTTGGTGTAACAATAAGTTTGGTGAACCAGATAACGTTAGTTTTGAGATTAATACTCTAAAAGGATACTCAAACGATAAAGATTTATTTAATAAAGATGATTCACAACAAAGTAAGTATATAAAAGATTGGAATTCTCTTATAAACGGTAAATCTTGTAAAAAAGATTTCGTTTTTCTTATAAGAAATCCATTAGAAAAGGTAGTTACTGGCTTTGTTCAAGATGTTTTACTAAGAGAAGTAAACGAAAGTAGTCCAAATTCACTTCTTTTTCAAAAATATTTATTAGATTTAGGGTATTCTCAATACGAGGTAACTAGTTTTTGTAACTATTATGACCCCACCTTTCATGAGCAGAAAGAAAGAGGACAGATTAATAGAAAGAATTTTCATACTTTTCCTGATGTAGCTAACTTTGGACCTGGTGATATATTTTTACCAATATTCTATACCATGATAGAATCACTAGTAGACCATTGGTGTAATAATATACCAAGAGTTATTAATGAAGTCAATCATGGTCATAAAATGAGTAATTTAATATTTGTTTTAAAACTTTTAACGTTTCCACCACCTAATGTAGATATATCTAAAATTCATGTAATGGATATTAACAGACAGAATATCGGAGAATCATTAAATAGTAAATACGGAATAAAAATAAAACCAAATAAAATGCATGCTAGAGAACCAATGTTTAAACATATGGTGTTTACTGCTTTTAAAAAACATCTGGAGTTATTAAGTGCTTTTTTAAGTACCGAACTTACGATTTATTCTGAAATAATAAATAAATTATATCCACCAGAAAACTATATTAAAGGAAAGAAACTACCAGTTGGTGTATTTAATGCTGAAGATTTTTTAATTAATGATAATATGAAAAATTATCATCCAGAATATTTAGCAATGAGGCCAATAGACCAAAATGTATTAAGACAACAATTTTTAGCAAAAACTGTTGACGTAGAAAGTGAGATTTCTCAAGTTATACAAAATATAAAAAATGGGGAAAATGGAAGTATAGAAAGTATTTTAAGAAAACAAGCTGAAGAGGATGCTAGTATTACTAGTAGTCAGTTCTTGGTTGATAATTTATTTTAAAGTTTTTTCAACCCCCAACCCCCTTTATACAGCTATAACTACTAAGGAAAAATTAAAACGTAAAAAAAGTTTTTAAAAGTTATTAACAATTATGATATTAGATAAAAAATTACTGACCGAACGAGGATACCTAACTTTTAACTTAAAAGATTTAGATGAAGAACTTTATAATCATTTTAAAAAAATATATACTAAAGAATTTTTAAATAAACAAATAAAACATTTCAGAGTTGATGCATCGGTTGATATTACAAATGGAGATTTGGATATAGATGAAATAATTAATACTAAATTTGATTGTAGATTTGAGTGTAACACCTACATTAGAGAAGATTTTCCTGTAAGAGAAATAAAAGGAAAGGCACATGGTAAAATTAAAGAATTAAAAAAAGTTCAAAATTATATAAATGAATTTACTACTCCACCAGAATTTGATAAGCAAGGTCAAGAATGGTATTTTGGGAAGTTACGAGTAATTGATAATTACGGAAATTTAAACGAATCTGCTAAAATACTACAACAACTTTATACAGATGTTGTTAAAAACTTATATAAAGATGATATCATAAATAGTGAAGATTTTAATCCCCACACTACAAGACACCAAGAAGCTAGTATAGCTGAAGGAACTGATGTTACAATGTATATTAAAAATAATTATATCACAACTCATGCAGATGGACTTGATAAAACAAGGTTATGTGTAATGTTAATGTATCTTAACGATGATTGGGAAAATGGATATGGTGGAGAAATTGTAGTAAACGAAGAAATAACAATACCACCATTATTTGGAAATATTGTAATATTAGATTTTACCCAAAACAATATTGAACACGAAGTTTTAAAAGTAGTAAACGAAAGTTTTGAAAGATATGCAATAATTAAGTTTTTTCACAAATAATAATAATGGAACATAAGTTGATAAACATTTTAATGAAACTACAAAAACCACATGAACATAAATGTGGAAGATGTACGATTGATATAAATAAATGTAAAGAACGTATTGTTAAATTATTATATTTTACAAATAAGAAATGAGTCAAATTAGAGAAATAATAGAAGGTTGGGCAAATGTAATCAAAGACCAGTTTGATGCAGTAGACCCAGTCACTAAACAAGTATCAAAAAGAAGATTAGAATTATGTAACGGTTGTCCGTTACGACAAGGGAACGTATGTTCACCTCACATATATGGATATGATATAATATCAGGTGAAAAGAAAATTGGTTGTGGTTGTAATATTAGTGCTAAGACATTATCGCCATCATCAAGATGTCCCTTAAGTAAATGGTAAATAAAAATTAACTAATAAATTAATAAAGATGAATAGAGGAACACGATTACAAAAATCAGAAGCAGCAAGAATTAAAAGAAGTAAAGTTAAAGAAACGTTGGAAACAATAGAAAAGAGAAAAAGAGCAGATGCTAAGAATCTCAAAAAGAAAATTAATAAACTAAAAAAAAGACATCACGATGGGAAGTAAATTTTTCGGTAATAAACACGATAACAAAATAAACAAGAATAACAAAAAAACTAATCCTAAATCTAACTCAAAAAGTAAAGGTAGTAATATGGGAGTGCGAAAAGTAGGTAGAGGTAGTTAAGATGAATAAAACCTTATTAGTATTTTTTGGAGATTTCAGAACTTTTGATTTGGTAATACCACGTCTAAAAGATTTGGATAAAGTAGATATCATTATATCGACATGGAGTACCACAACAAAAAATGGTAATGTGATTGATATAAATGAGAATGTAATAAGAGAGGTTATACCAAATATAAAACAAATTTTTATTTCAGATAGTAGTGTTATAAAACAATATGCTAGTAGAGGTGAAGATGATTCACATTGGATGAACACTCGTAGAATGATTTATCATTGGAAACTTGTAATAAACAATATTGAAAATCTCCACGAATACAATAACATATTATTTCAACGATGTGATTTAGTATCGAATTGGGAAAATATACTAACTAGCGAAATAGAAAAGAACACTCTTTATTTAAATTATACCGATACTCCATATGTACCTTCTGATAAGTATCCAAACGCACATTGGTGTAATGATTATATCTTTTTTGGAGATGTTACAATTGTAAACAAATTCATTAACTCTATAAACGAAGATAAAAAAGATGATGATGATAACAACCAACCTTTAGATTCTCATAGAACACTATATGAAACTTTAGTTGATAACAATATTAACTATACTAATTACTCTTTACGAGGTTACTTATATAGAGAAGATACTATACCCTCAACAGACGATGACTTTGTCTTGGGTTTAATCCTCGGCCCTCCAAAAATTTAACTTAATTATTTGGAATTATCATTTTTTTTTCGTATATTTACATAATATGAATACAATACAACAAATTTGCTTATACTTAGCAATAGGATTTCTTTGGGCGGGTGTAATAGAGTACACAACTACAAAATGGAAAGTAGGTGGAGAATGGAGTAATGGAGAACGAATAGTTCAAGCTACTTTATGGCCAATATTCTTTTTCAAATTCGTAGTTGCTTTTTGGATTTCATTTTCTGGTAACAACGATGACACTAATGATAATTAAGACTCAATGAAGAAATGTAACGTATGTAACAAACAAAAACCTAACCTATGGTTTAAACGAAACAAGAAAACTTGTAGAGGGTGTGAGAGAACGTTCAGCAACTGGTTAATAAGATTACTAGTTATAGAGAGAAGATTAACACCTCAAGAAAGATTAGGTAATAGACTAGGGTATATGGGAAGTGCGTTTATAATGATGTCTCCTTACTTACTACCGTATGATAACATGGGAGTGTACACTTATTTAATCGGTGCAATATTATCCCTACCTCAAGTTTGGTTAGCAAAACAATGGAACCTAGTAGTAATTAATTTCAATTTATTAATAGGTTACGGATTGTATCTATATAACGTATGATATTTATATACAAGAGATTTAAATCAAAAGATTCCAACCTCGAATAACATTCACTAAAAGGTAATAAAAAATTTTTTCGGTAAATCTAATGTATCAAACACTAATAACACTATAACAATTAAGAACGGAAATCATTAATAACTAATAACTCAGTATAACAAAGGATATAACACTACTATGGCAGATAACTTTAATTGGGATGATTACTTACCTAACGATGATGAGGACGATAACAACGAAGATGATATGTTTGGAACTGAACCCGAACCATGGGTAGAAAGACAAATGGAAATAGAAAAAGCTCTGCTATTCACAGAACTCAAACGAGGAGTACCTATACCCTTATCCCCTAAAGACTGGGATGAGATGTGGGAACTAACTACTAAGGATATGAATACGATGACTCAGATGTGGATTAGACACTTTATGCGTGAATCCGATTCTAATAGAGGAAAGTGGAATATAATCACAACTTATCGCAATGAGTGGTTAATCCAACTTCTCCACCATAATGAGGAACAAGAAGAGTACGAACTGTGTTCTCTTATCAACGAATTGTTAAACTGGTCTAATAACCAACAAGCGTGGAAACAAATATCTGATGCAATGATAGAAAAATAGGGTATGCATAATATTTATAATACTATCAATAAAAAAGAGGAACAAATTTTCCGACTAAAAAAATTTTAAAAAATCGACACGATTTTAGTTTTATATGAATGAAGTTGAAAAAAGGATAAAACATCAAATAGATAACAATACTGGTCAAGTTGATTTAAAGATTGATTTGGTTAAGTATATGCAACAAACTGAACGTGCCAAGGCAGCCGAACTAACCGAGAAAGAAAAGGGTGAAGAATTCAAACACCAATTCCGATACGAGTTAATAGGTGAACAAGATGCACTTCTTTTTCAAGTTCCCAATATAAACGAATCGGGTTATTACGCGGGTGTGGTTGCCTTAAAATCATATGTAGATAAGTTCCACTCGGATTTGAACGTTGAGATTATCGACCCCATTATAGATTACTTCTATTTAAACCCACCTAATAAAGAAGGTGATTTCTTTCAAATGTTTAATACCTACGCAAGACAAGGTGAGTGGGAAGAACTTTTAAAGTTTCAAGAGATACACGATATGTGTGAAGGATTCATTTTCAAATACATAGATAAGTGTAATCCCGCCTTTGTTGGTTTAAGTATCATTGATGGTAATATAGATGCATCTCTTGCAATCTCAAGTTTAATAAAAAAGAAATACCCTCATATTAAAATACTAATGGGAGGTAATGGAATCGAGGTTTTAGATTTCGGTATGTTACCTAATGCAAAATATACTACTATAAATTATGATTTTGTAGATGTATTTTCAAGAGGTGATGGTGAGGCAACATTTGTAGAGATTCTTAAATGTGATATGAGTGATGAATCTCTTTCAAAAATTAAAGGAATTGTTTGGAGAAAATCAACTGGTGAACATATAGATACTCCAATGGAATTAACTCACAATCCAACGAGAGAAAACATAGATATGAATTCATTACCAATGCCTGATTACTCATCATTGGAAGAAAACTATTATTATCACTCCACATACCAATATTCAGTTCCTTTGGTTTTGAGTAGAGGATGTCCATATCGTTGTACCTTTTGTTCGGTACCAGAATTTATACCTGTATTCCGATACAGAACACATGAAAGTGTTATAGAAGAAATGGAGTATTGGATAAACAAAGGAAGAAAGGCTTTCTTCATGCACGATAGTATTATCAATGGTAATCCAAAGTGGTTAATGACCTTTTGTGAAATGATAATTGAGAAGTGGGGAGAATACCAAATTGATTTCGGTGGTAATATGAGATTACAAAATGTAATGAGAAATTTAGATACTATGTGGTTATTTAGAAGAGCAGGGTTATCCAAGATGATAACTGGCTTTGAATCAGCATCTGAACCAGTTTTAAGACACATGAAGAAATATACATCTATGGAGGGTGTACGAGAAATCTTTGATAATGTAAGAACAATAAACAAAGTACTACAAAAAGAAAGACCTCATGCACCAAAGATGCAATTTGCAATGCAACTTATTATTGGGTACTTAAATGAAACACGAGTAGATTTCCAACGAACAGTAGATTTTGTAAAAGAATATAACGATTGTATGTCAGAGATACTTACTTGTTCTGCATTTCTACTTCATACAACATTACAAGAAAAGTGGGTAAAAGAAGGAGAACCTCTTATTCAACATAGAAATTCTGTTATATTTGATACAATGTACAATACTACACGAGATAGATTAAATTGGTTAAATGAAATAGAACAAGTTTTTAAAGATTATAATCTACCCTATTCAATATACAATAGAGGAATCTTTTATGAACTTATAAAAGAAAACGAAAATGAACAAGTTCATTACACATGGATTGATGGAGAATTGTTCTTTGGGCCCAATGGGGAAACACCTCACTTAAAACAAATCCAAGAAAAGCTTGGTATAGTAAAAAAACAATTATTTTAAATGGCAGAAAAATTCAATTGGTTATTTTTAGGTTACGCAGTAATATTAATAACTCTAGGTCAGGTAGGAGCTTACCTACAACACAATTATCAATTTATAGATAAAAGATTTCCACCAGAGTGGTGGGGATGGTATGTTTGTGCAATACCAATCACATGGTTCTTTTTAAAAGGAACCTATTATGGTGTAAACGCATTTGATGGAGATTTATGGCCAAATCGTTTTATAGGATTTGTTATAGGTATTGTATCATATAGTATCTTAACTTCATATATGTTTAAACAAGATATTACACCAAAAATATTTACACAAATAGTATTATGTTTTGTAATACTAATGGTACAATTCTTATGGAAAGGAAAATAAACTTAGATAATTTATTTAAAACCAAAATCAACAATAAAAGAATTCTATTATTAGAACCTAATTGTGATTTACAAAATCCTGCATTCTGTGGGTTAAACTTTGTAGACACAACCAAGTGTTCAAGTTTAACAAACGTAGATAACATAGAACAGTATGAAAATACTCATTGGGATTATATAATTGCTCATGTATTTAATATAAGAAATATACCGAGAGAAACCGCTTCGGTATTTGAAAAATACAATATAACTTGCGATACACTTGTACTAGATGAGATAGGTGAAGGGTTTTCAATAGACGGTGATTTAAAAAGAATTTTTACAGATATAGAATTTGATAAAAAAGTAAAAGCAAAGAATATAAAGTGGTTAGCACCATTTTATGATTATTCCAATATTCAGTCACTATATCCAAATGTAGAATTTTTCTCTGAGAAGTTTACAACTCCATTGTTATTCTGTGGAAAAACAAATCATATGATACATGGTGGTATTGGAGAAGTTAATGGTGAAGTCATTAAAGTAAATCAAATGCAATTGGGTAACCACATAGTAGCAGGTTTAAAATGGAAACCCGAAGAAAAAGAAAAACTCTTTATGTCATTAAACAATGATGTTAGAAATCATCGTAGTTTACTAATACATTACTTAACAGAAGAAAACTTATTAGAAAAAGGATATGTATCATATCTTAAACCACCATCAGAAACATTTTTACAATTCAAAGATTTTTTATATATAGAAAAATTAAATGTTAAAAGATATACACTTCCATGGGAAGCAGACGATAATGTTAATAATAGATTTGGTATTCAAAATACAGTAGCAGAAAAAACATACATTGATGTTGTTACCGAATCAAGTACTGGTCTATGGCCATTTAAAACTGAAAAATGTTTAAAACCATTTTATAATTTACAATTCCCTATGATTATTGGTCATGGTGGAATTATGAAAGAATTAAGAGAATTGGGATTTGATTTATTTGATGATATAATTAATCACGAATATGATACACATAAACACCCCAAATATATAAAACCCTCAACCCACAATTTAAAACTAGATGGTTGGAATGATAATTTAAGAATACCATTATTAATTGAGGAATTAAAAAGATTATCAACTCTTGATATCAAAAAAATATATGAAGATAGTAAAGATAGATTAATAAAAAACCAAGAACTTGTTTGGAAACTAACCATTGAAGATAATGATATGTTATACAGATTAGGAGATTTTGTTTTCGATAATGCTATAGAATACTTTGATACTCCACTTGAACACTTAAAAAAGATTTATTTATGAAACAGATAGATTTACATGGATTAAGACATGATGATGCAGTAGATAGAGCAGAAGATTTTGTGTTAATGGAATCCCATAACTCTATGTTTGAATGTAGAATCATTGTAGGTAATTCCTCTACAATGACAAAGAGAGTTACTGATATGTTAGAGAGTCATCAATTTAAATATTATATTCCAAGTTGGAATGTAGGGGAAATAATAGTTTCAAATTAATTAGGATATTACAAATATTTTTTGTATATTTGTAGCTATAAATAAAGTAAATGAGAAAATTAACATACAAAATAACAGAAGTATCTAATACTTATGGATTAGAGTTTATCACCGATAGAAGTGATAAATGGACTAAAGAACAATATACAAGAAATAGAAAACCATTAACAA
>Ga0098050_1000143_pt1 | contig 27366 bp, 35 predicted proteins | sample 14_taG_FD_77070 | JGI IMG/M metagenome (GOLD analysis project Ga0098050, IMG submission 77070) | Marine viral communities from the Subarctic Pacific Ocean - 14_ETSP_OMZ_AT15311 metaG | ecosystem: Environmental > Aquatic > Marine > Oceanic | place: Pacific Ocean | collected 2015-01-18
GATGGATTTGAGGATAGTGGTAGTTTTGTAGATAATAATGGAGATCGTTGGCATACTGATGAATATGGCGATAAATCATATATGTGGGATTATATGTGATGGACTTTGATGATCAACTAGAACTTGAACATCTTCTTTTTTATGAAAGAAAGTGTAGAGTTTGTGGTCAGAAGAAAGATTTAATGGATGGATTTTACTTGATAAGAAAAGGAAGAGGAACTTTGCCATCGGCATATTCTTATGAATGTAAGGAATGCACTAAAAATAGAATATTGAAAAAAAGAAAAGATAAAGGTTTAAAAAGTATGTGGGAATATCCAGATTGGTAGTGTTCATGCATTGTTTCCCCAATGAAAATACCCGTTTTAATAAATATTTTTAGAATAAACTAGGACTGAGAGAGGAACTTAAGATGCCGCTAAATTTAGCATCTCCCGGTATTGTCGTAAGAGAGGTAGACCTTACTCAAGGAAGAATTGACTCTTCCAGCAATAAGACAGGCGGAATGGTTGGTGCTTTTGCACAGGGACCAGTAGAATTGCCAACTCTTATTGGTAATGAAAATGATTTACTGAATAATTTTGGTCAACCATATGGTTCCGATAAGCAATATGAGACCTGGATGGTTGCTTCATCATTCCTAGCATATGGAGGATCGTTAAGAGTTGTAAGAGCAGATGACGACGATCTGAAGAACGCTGTCGATAGTAGTAATACCGATACAAGCATTAAAATTAAGAATACAGATCATTACGAAGAATTGGGTTATGACGAGAATGTCGTTCCTAATGTAATTGTCGCTAGCAAAAACCCCGGTTCTTGGGCAAATGGAATTAGAGTTGCTATTCTTGATTGTAAAGCAGACCAAATTTTAGAACTTCCTGCTACAGGAATTGCTACGGTGGGATTTGGTGTAACGCAGGCAATTGACAGCGTTCTTCCTGGTGTTGGTGCAGGAACAACCCTTGACGGAGTTCTGAAAGGAATTGTTACTCAAGTAGAGGGGGCACAAGCATACGTTAAAGTCGTATCTCATGTCTCTGCTGCAGGAACAGAAACCGCTGTTGATTATCAGCAGAACGGAATTTATCGGTTTGGTACATCCAATAATATTACAATTGTCAATAGCTCCGGAGCAGCTGGCATACACACACACGTTAATGCACGAGCAGATTGGTTTGATCAGCAGACTCTTGCAACTTCAACAAATAATGTTGGTGTTGGAACCAGTGTAGCAACTATTCAGTGGAATGTTATTGCTGATAGACCAGGGACTTCCGATTATGCTTCGGCAAGAGGATCAAGATTTGATGAGGTTCATGTTGTAGTTCTTGATGGAGATGGAAAAATTACCGGAAATGCCGGAACTGTTCTTGAAAAACATCTAAATCTTTCCAAAGCAAAGGATGCAGAATTCTCTGCTGGTTCTCCTGCTTATTGGAGAAAATATCTAAAAACTAACTCAAACTTCATTTTTGGTGGTGGTGCTCCTGTTGGATTAACAACGACCGGATTTAGTGGTGACTTCACACCACAGGGTGATTTTGGTTGGGATCAGAATGCCAAAGGAATTATATTTGGTGCAACTGGAAGACAAGATCTGACTTTGGTAAGCGGCAAAGATTATAATGGTTCTTCTGGAATCGGAACAGTTGATAGTTTAAAAGCAACTGTTTCTAAGTTGTCAACAGGATATCAATTATTCCAAAACAATGATGCTTATGCCGTAGATTTCTTATTGATGGGTTCAGGAAATCATAGTAAGACAGAAGCGCAAAATCTTGCTCAACAAGTTATTGCAGTTGCTGACATCAGAAAAGATGCAGTCGCATTTATTTCACCTTATAGAGGTGCATTCATTAATGACTCTTCTGCTGGTTCAGTAACCGTTAATAATGATGTTGAAATCACTAATAATGTTCTGAGTTTCTACTCTCCATTAACATCATCATCCTATGCTGTATTTGATAGTGGATACAAGTACATGTATGATAGATTTGCAGACACTTTCCGCTATGTGCCTCTAAACGGCGATATTGCCGGAACATGCGTCAGAACTGACATTAATAGTTTCCCCTGGTTCTCTCCGGCAGGAACTGCTAGAGGTGCCATTCTTAATGCAGTTAAACTTACATACAACCCATCAAAAGAGCAAAGAGATGTTCTGTATTCCAACAGAATTAACCCAGTCGTATTCCAGGCTGGTTCAGGAATCATTCTTTTCGGAGACAAGACAGCACTTGCCAAGTCTTCGGCATTTGATCGCATTAATGTTCGTCGCTTATTCATCTATCTGGAAAATGCCATCGAGGCTGCTGCTAGAGATCAATTGTTTGAATTCAATGATGAAATCACGAGAACTAATTTCGTGAATATTGTTGAACCTTTCCTCCGTGATGTAACGGCAAAGAGAGGTATTCAAGATTACGTTGTTGTCTGCGATGAGACAAACAACACTGCTGCTATTATAGATAATAATGAGTTTGTAGCAGACATCTTTGTCAAACCAGCAAGATCGATTAACTTCATTGGTCTGACATTTGTTGCCACACGCACAGGTGTCTCATTCGAAGAAGTTATTGGTTCTGTTTAATTCTACTTAATTACAAACGAGGTTTAAAGAAAAATGCCTAGTCGTCAGCAACTAAACACCACTCCACTAAGAACAATTAGTGATTTCAAAAGTAGATTATCTGGTGGTGGAGCAAGACCAAATCTATTTGAAGTAGAATTAGCATTCCCGGATGCTGTTGCAATTGATAATGATGTCTTACAGAAAGCAAGATTCCTTGTGAAAGCAGCTGCTCTTCCTGCATCTACTATTGCTCCTATCGATGTTCCATTCAGAGGACGTATCTTAAAGATTGCCGGAGACAGAACTTTTGAAACTTGGACAATCACTGTCATCAACGATACTGATTTTGCCCTTCGTTCTGCCTTTGAAAAATGGATGAATACAATTAACAAAATGTCGGATGCAACAGGTGTTGTAGATCCGGAAGCATATCAAAAAGATGCTACTGTGAAGCAATTGGATCGTGATGGTTCCGTCCTCAGATCCTATAAGTTCTGGGATATTTTCCCCACTAATATTTCTACAATTGACGTAAGTTATGAAACAACTGATACTATTGAAGAATTTACGGTAGAAATGCAAGTTCAGTGGTGGGAAGCATATAAAGGAACTTCCTCATCAGCAGGTGGTGAAAACATCAGCTAAATAGTCAAACAGAGTAAAACTACTATAATATGGCCAAACTTTTTGGTTTTTCTATTGGGGACAAAGAAAAAAAATCTGCTTCCATAGTTTCCCCCGTTCCTGCTAATAACGAGGACGGGGTTGATAACTTTGTTGCAAGTAGTTTTTATGGTTCTTATGTAGATATTGAAGGTGCATACAGAAATGAGTCAGAACTAATAAAAAGATATCGTGAAATGGCACTTCATCCAGAAGCGGATGGTGCCATTGAAGATGTTATTAGTGAAGCAATTGTGAGTGATTTGTATGACTCACCGATTGAAATTGAACTCAGCAATCTAAATGCTAGTGATAAATTAAAAAAAGCAATTAGAGAAGAATTTAAGACAATCAAAGAAATAATGGACTTTGATTCAAAGTCTCATGAAATTTTTAGAAATTGGTATGTTGACGGAAGAATCTATTACTTGAAGGTAATTGATGTCAAAAAACCGGAAGAAGGAATCAAAGATTTAAGATATATTGATCCAATGAAGATGAAGTTTGTTCGTCAGGAGAAAAAACCTGATAAGAACACTGCTATAACTTTGAGATCAAATAGAGATGAAGATGCATCAAATGCATTGTCTCCAGAAATTGAAGAATATTTTGTTTATACACCAAAACCAAGTTATCCATCAAATTCCCTATCTGGAGGAGGTGGTGGTAAAGGAGTCAAGATTGCAAAAGATTCTGTCACTTATGTTACATCAGGACTTGTAGATCGTAACAAAGGAACAGTTCTTTCTTATCTCCACAAGGCAATCAAGGCACTCAATCAACTCAGAATGATTGAGGATTCTTTGGTCATCTATAGATTATCAAGAGCACCAGAACGTCGTATTTTTTATATTGATGTTGGCAATCTTCCTAAAGTAAAAGCAGAGCAATACCTTAAAGAGGTCATGTCTCGTTATAGAAATAAACTCGTTTATGATGCGAACACCGGAGAAATCCGTGATGATCGTAAATTTATGAGTATGATGGAAGACTTCTGGTTGCCTCGTAGAGAAGGTGGTCGTGGAACTGAAATCACAACTCTTCCTGGTGGTCAAAATTTAGGAGAACTTGCTGATATTGAGTATTTCCAAAAGAAACTTTATAGAGCACTTGGAGTTCCAGAATCAAGAATTGCTGCCGATGGTGGATTTAATCTTGGTCGTTCTTCAGAAATTCTTCGTGATGAACTTAAGTTTTCTAAGTTTGTTGGAAGACTGAGAAAGCGTTTTGCAAACATGTTTAATGACATGTTGAGAACTCAATTAATTCTAAAAAATATTTGTACTCCAGAAGATTGGGATCAAATTAGTGATCATATTCAATATGATTTCCTTTATGATAATCAGTTCGCAGAATTAAAAGAAACCGAAATGATGAATGAGCGTTTAGGAACGCTTGCAACGATTGAACCTTACATCGGCAAATTCTACTCAAATGAGTATGTTCGCAAGAAAGTTCTTCGTCAAACTGATGCTGAAATTATTGAAATTGATGAACAAATTCAAAAAGAAATTGAAGATGGAATTATTCCAGACCCCAATGCCATTGATCCTATAACAGGAGAACCATTACCTGCAGAAGGTGGGGATGTTGGAGCAATGGGCGATGTACCGATGGAACCAGAAATTGATGGTGGTGTCACTGATGCAGAGATGCAAAAAGATACTAAAAAAGCAGAGATATAAATAACTGAATAGGACTTATATTAATTTTTATGGAAGAAATTGTAGATTTGATTGCTGTTGATTCTTCAGCAGCAGAAGTCAGTGATAAAATTAAAGATCTTTTATATACAAAAGCAACTGAAAGGATTGATAATCTCAAACCAGAAGTTGCATCTTCTATGTTCGGTGAAGTAGAACCTGAGGACCAATCATCATCTGAGGATCAAGAATAATGGCACATAAACCGGTAGGAAGCGGAGTATCCTTTGCTGCTTCTGCAGCAACAGCAACATCTGGTATCATGACTCACTTTACCGATACTGTTAGAATAACTGCTTTTGGTGGAGATGCACATGTTGTAACTGGGATTGATCCTACTTCATCCAGATTTGACTATTATATTCCAACAGGCACTTCGGCAACACTGAGTATTGGAAGACCAAAATCGCAAAAAGTTGTTGGTGTCACAACTGGTACTACTACAACTATTGATTTTCCTGCAGGAAGTGGGAGTCCATTCGAAGTTGGAGATAAAGTTCAACTGACCGGAATTGTTCCTGCTGGTGCTAATGGTGGTACTTCAGGAATAGGACTTACAGTTCTTTCAGTTCTCAATGGATCTTTCAGCAGAAATTCCAACGGAGATCCTGGATATTTTAGCACTAGACTTACTCTTGCCCACAACACTGCCAGTGTAGGACCAATCACTGATGGTGAAGGTGAATTGAGAGATGTTTTCCAAGTAGCAGCAGTTGGAACTGCTTCGGGTGTATATGTCCAACAAGTTCAAATTACCGGAGTAGCCTGATGAAACTAATCACGGAAGAAATTTCTAGCGTCAAATTTGTCACCGAAGGCAAAGGTTCTAGTAAAAAAATGTATATTGAGGGGACTTTCCTTCAGGGCGAAATTAAAAATCGCAATGGAAGAATGTATCCCGTTTCAACTCTTGCAAAAGAAGTTGGAAGATATAACGAATCATTCGTCAATAAAGGACGTGCTCTTGGAGAACTTGGACATCCCGATGGTCCTACTGTCAATTTAGATCGTGTTTCCCATAAGATTGTTTCTCTCCGTCAGGAAGGAAATAATTTTGTAGGTAAAGCACAACTGCTTGATACTCCGATGGGTAAGATTGCAAAATCGCTTCTTGATGAAGGTGTGATGCTTGGTGTTTCTTCTCGTGGTATTGGTTCCATTAAAGAAGATACTAATGGTGTCAAAGTTGTAGGTGAAGATTTCATGTTGGCAACCGCCGCTGATATCGTTGCCGATCCTTCTGCACCTGATGCATTTGTATCAGGAATTATGGAAGGAAAAGAGTGGATTTGGGAAGGAGGAATCCTTCGCGAACAACTTGCAGAAAGAACACAACAAAGAATTAATACTCTTGTCTCTCAAAAAAGACTTGAGGAACATAAGTTGGAGTTATTTAATAATTTCCTCTCAAATCTTTAAATTATAAATAAATATAGATTAATACAATCATGTCTAATCAAATGTCCGTTGGTAGCAATTTACAAGAAATGGAAAACGTAGTAACTAAAAACGCTGCGCCTGGAGAACCAATGCAGAAGTTAACCACAGGTGGTACTCCTGCTACGTATGAGGATCTAGGTGGGCCGACCCCAGAAAACTCTAGACCCGATGACGATTCTAACAAACTCGCCACTCCTGGTGCATCTCTAAAACAAGTTAGAGATGTTGTAAACAAAGGTGCCAAACCTGCGGAAACTGCAAAAGGCATGAAGGAAGAGGAATCTGAAGTAGAGGTAGAAGAGGATCAAGAAATTGTATCCGAAGAAGAAACAACCGAAGAAGAAGTAGTTTCCGAAGAAGAGACCACTGAAGAAGAAGTTGTTGCCGAAACTACAGAAGATTCGGAAGAAGCAATTGTCGAGGAAGAAGTAATTGATGTTGAAGAAGACATCAATGCTTTGATTTCTGGCGAAGAACTTTCCGAAGAATTCCAAGAAAAAGCACGCACTATCTTTGAAGCAGCAATTAGAACTAAGATTGTAGAAATCAAAGAAGAAATGAAGTCTGAATATGAACAGGCTCTCATTGAAGAAGTTGCTGCTGTTAAGGCAGAACTTTCTGAGCGCACTGATGCGTACCTTGAGTATGTTGCTGATGAGTGGATTTCTGAAAATCAACTCGCAGTTGAGCACGGTCTTAAGACCGAAATGACCGAATCATTCCTCACTGGAATGAGAGGACTTTTTGAAGATCATTATGTAACTATCCCTGAAGAAAAATATGATGTAATTCATAGTATGGTAGAAAAACTTGATGAAATGGAAGATAAACTCAATGAGCAAATCAATAAGAACGTTGCTCTAAACAAAAGATTATCAGAATCGGTTGCCGATGTAATCCTTGCGGATGTATCAGAGGGTCTTGCTCTCTCCCAAAAGGAAAAACTCGCTTCTCTTGCTGAAAATGTTGAGTTTGAAAGTGAATCTAACTATCGTGAAAAACTGGCAACGCTGAGAGATTCTTATTTCTCTGCTAATCCCAGCGCACAAAGAAACCATTCAGAAAATATTTCTGAAGGTGCAGAGGGAGGACATCAACCAGAAGTATCTGGTTTGATGGAATCATATCTTCAGACTCTGAATAGAGTTTCGAAAAAGTGATTTTTTAAATTATTAACAACAAACAAAACAAAAAAATTTAAGAGGCAAAATTCAAATGCAAATGTTCAACGCCGAACAACTGCAGGAGAAGTGGGCACCAATTCTTAATCATGACGGTCTCGGAGAAATCCAAGATCCTCATAAGAGAATGGTTACCTCAGTTCTTCTGGAGAACCAAGAAAAAATGCTTAGAGAGGAGCAAGAATTCCTCGGAGAAGCAGCTCCTACTAACTCCACCACTGGTGGTACTGGAGCAATCAGTAATTTCGACCCCGTTCTGATCTCCCTGATCAGACGCTCCATGCCTAACCTGGTCGCTTATGACCTGGCTGGCGTTCAACCGATGAATGGTCCTACTGGACTGATCTTCGCAATGCGCTCTCGCTATGCCGGACAAGGCGGCGAAGAGGCATTCTACAACGAAGCAGACTCTGCATTCTCTGGTCAGAATGACGGATTCAGTCTGACGGGTGGAATGACTCAGGCTGCTGTTGGTTTGGGTACTACCAACCAGCAAGGAACCAACCCTGGTGCTCTTGATGGCACTTTCCCTGCTACTGCTGATGCCACTACCTACAACGTAGGCAACGGCATGACCACCCAGAATGCTGAAGCATTGGGTGATGGCACGAATAATGAGTTCAACGAGATGGCTTTCTCGATTGAGAAAGTTACCGTTACTGCCAAGTCACGCGCTCTGAAAGCTGAGTATTCACTCGAACTCGCTCAGGACTTGAAAGCAATTCATGGTCTGAATGCTGAAGCGGAACTCGCAAATATTCTCTCTACAGAGATTCTTGCTGAGATCAACCGCGAAGTTATCAGAACCATCTATAACGTTGCTGTTCCTGGTGCTCAGGCTAATGTTGCAACCGGTGGTACTTTCGACCTTGACGTTGACTCTAATGGACGTTGGTCTGTTGAGAAGTTCAAGGGTCTCATCTTCCAGATGGAAAGAGATGCCAACGCCATCGCGCAGCAAACTCGTAGAGGAAAGGGTAATATGATCCTCTGCTCTGCTGACGTTGCTTCTGCACTCACCATGGCAGGTGTTCTTGATTACACCCCTGCACTCAACGCTAATCTTAACGTTGATGACTCCGGCAACACCTTCGCTGGTGTTCTTCAAGGTAAGTATAAGGTCTATATCGATCCTTATGCTGCCAACGTTTCTGCTAACCAGTACTACGTTGTTGGTTATAAAGGTTCTTCACCTTATGACGCAGGTCTGTTCTACTGCCCATACGTTCCTCTTCAGATGGTTCGTGCAGTTGGAGAGAACACCTTCCAGCCCAAAATCGGATTTAAGACTCGCTACGGCATGGTCGCTAATCCCTTTGCTCGTGGTGCTTCCCTTGACAACCCTGGTGTCATCGCCCGTAACTCTAACCGCTACTATCGTCGCGTTAAGGTTCAAAACCTTATGTGATCCATCGGATACACAAAGTTCATCAGACCTCCGCAAGGGGGTCTTTTTTTGTCTAAATATAGATAAAAGCAATCCTGAGATGAAATCTACACCAAGAGAGCATAAAGAAGCATTAAAACGTCATGCTACGCTTGTACAGCATTTGATTGATGAGGGTTATGCTCAAGATGAAGAGTCTGCAAATAATATTATCATGGGTATGAGTGAACAGTGGTATTCCTTGATTATTGACTGATGAAAGATTTTAATAAGTTTATTGAGGAGGCAGCATCAAAGAGATGTCCCTTAGGTCAATACTATTGCTATACAGATAAAAAATGTAAGCAAATTCCAAAAGGATATAAGATGGTAGGTCCTGCCGGATATCTACGAAAAGAAAATGGACATTCGGTAGATGATAGTAGTGACAGCGAAAGTAATAAAAATGGTAATGGCGGAAATGGTAATGGCGGCAATGGTAATGGTGGAGGCAACGGTGGTGGAAATGGCGGTGGTAATGGCGGTGGTAATGGAGGATAATAATGGCCACAGCATTTGATAAACAAATCCAAAACAGGAATTTTTTAGCACCTGTTGGATTTAGATTTACTTTGGCAAAAGAACCTAAGGTTTCTTTTTTCTGCAACTCGGCAAGAATACCTGAAATAACACTAGGAAATTCTGTTCAATCAACATATCTCAAGGACATTGATATTCCTGGAGATAAATTAACTTATGGTGATTTTTCTTTGAGATTTTTAGTTGATGAGAATCTTGAAAATTATATGAAAATGCACAATTGGTTGACTGGACTTGGATATCCAGAAACTACTCAACAGTTTAAAACTTTAACAACTGATGAAATTTCAGGCGAAGGAGCACTTGATCAACAGTTTAGTGATGCAAGTCTTCATATTTTGAATAGTAATTATAGAGATGTTGCTATTGTAAGATTTAAAGATTTATTTCCAGTTTCTCTTTCGTCCTTAGAATTTGATTCATCTGAAGCAGACATTCAATATTTTACGGCAGATGTCACATTTAAGTATACAATATATGATATACTAGGAACAAACGGAAGAACACCGTTGTAAGCAATTATTTTTTTTATTATGGATCTTGATAAAATTCAATTAATGTGGGAAAATGATTCAGTCATTGATCCAGACAATCTTCATGATGAAAGTTTAAAGATTCCTCAATTACATTGTAAGTATTATACCATCTATAACACAATTACTCTGTTGAGAGAAAGAGCAAGAGACTCTTATAACAAAGTAAAATTGGAAAGATATAATTATTATACCGGAAAAGCACCAGCAGAGGTATATGCTGAAGATCCATTTCCTTATAAAGTAAGAGAAAAGGATGCTATTCAAAGATATATTGAAGCAGATGAAAAATTAACTAAGTTCGATCTTAAGATTAGATATTACGATACAACACTTAAGTTTTTAGAAGAAATTATTAAAACAGTTTCTAATAGAACCTTTCAAATTAAAAACGCAATTGAATGGCATAAGTTTCAATCTGGATTCAATTAAGGTCTATAAATATTTTTATATTGATCTAGATGAATGTCACATTTGATTATATCAAAGAAGAATGAAGTATATCTTCATGTTGATTCTGAGGTTCATATTCATTACGAATTAGCAGATCAATTTACATTTGAAGTACCTGGTGCTCAATTTTCTCCATCGTATAAGAAGAAATATTGGGACGGAAAAATTCGTTTATTTAATATTCAGACGAAGGAAATATATATTGGTCTTTTAGATCGCATCGTTCAATTTTGTAAAGATCACGGATACACTTACGAATTTAAAGATAATAAGTATTACGGATTACCGTTTGAAATTAATGATGGCATATCCAAAGAAGGTGTTAAAGATTACGTAACTGCAATATCAAAATACAAACCTAGAGACTATCAGATAGAAGGCGTATACGACGCCTTAAGACATAATCGTAAGTTGCTGATATCTCCAACTGCTTCTGGAAAGTCTTTGATGATATATTCTCTCGTGAGATACTATGTTGAGAAGCAACAAAATATCTTGATAGTTGTTCCGACGACTTCGCTAGTAGAGCAGATGTATAAAGATTTTGAAGATTATGGGTGGAATGTGGGTTCATATTGCCACAAAATCTATGCCGGAAAGGAGAGAGAAACTGACTCTCAAGTGATTATAACAACTTGGCAGTCTATCTATAAATTGCCAAGACAGTATTTTTCCAGATTTAATGTGGTTATTGGAGATGAAGCACATCAGTTCAAAAGTAAATCATTAATATCTATAATGACAAAACTTGCCGATGCCAAATATAGATTTGGATTTACCGGAACTCTTGACGGATCTCAAACTCACAAATGGGTGTTAGAAGGATTGTTTGGTCCTTCATATAAAATTATTAAAACTGATGAGTTAATGAGTAAAGGGCACTTGGCCAAACTTGATATTAATGTAATTCTACTGAAGCACTTACCGAATAAATTTGAAACTTATGAGGATGAAGTTCAGTACATCATAGGTCATGAACGAAGGAATAGGTTTATTAAAAATCTAGCACTTGATCTAAAAGGAAACACTCTAATACTTTTTGCAAGAGTTGAAGGTCATGGTCAACCGCTATATGAATTAATAAATAGTAGTAACTTGATTGAAAATCGTCATGTGTTTTTTGTTCATGGTGGTGTTGCCACTGAGGACAGAGAAAAAGTAAGAGAGATTACCGAAAAAGAAACTGGTGCAATTATTGTAGCATCTTATGGAACTTTCTCCACAGGAATTAATATTAAAAACCTTCATAACGTCATTTTTGCTTCTCCATCTAAGTCAAGAATTAGAAATTTACAGTCAATAGGAAGAGTCCTCAGAAAGGGAGATAAAAAAACAAAAGCAACTTTATATGATATTGCCGATGACATCAGTTACAAATCCAGAAAAAATTATACATTAAACCACTTGATTGAAAGAATTAAAATTTATAACGAAGAAAATTTTAATTATGATATTGTAAACATACCGCTTAAAAACTAATGGGTGAAGAATTCTATTCAATAATAAAACTAGTATCAGGAGAAGAAATATTTTCTCTCATCTCAATTGAAGATGAAGAGGATCCAGCAATCATTCTTCAAAATCCTGTAATTATGAAGTTAATTCATCATAAGACAGGAATGCATGTCAAAATAAAACAATGGATTGATTTGTCTGATGAAGATATTTTTATAATTAAGTCTGATAAAATTATTACAATGACAGAAAGTAATGATCAAAAACTAATTGGAATTTATAATGACTTTATTGAAGATTCTAGTGAGGAAAATATTGATGTTGGAAATCCAGATAGTTTCTACACTAGACCGTCTACTAAAATGGGATACATATCTTCTGTTGAAAAAGCAAGAAAGGAGTTAGAAAATATATTCAATAAAGAAATTCAAGAGAATCAATCTCCTGAGTAATAGCTAGATAGAACTTATCTCTAACGGGGACAAACCTAGTCTATACGTAATTACCAATCTTGTCAAGCCTTAAAAGTATGCTATAATAATATTAATAATATTAATAAAGGCGAGGAAACTCAATGCTATGCCTAAGAAAAAACCAGAACATTACGTAAATAACAAAGAGTTGCTAGAAGCAATGATTGTCTATCGCACCAAAGTTGGTATTGCGAGAGAAAAATTTATTGAAAAATATGATAAAGATCCACCAAAGTCTGGAGCATGGGAAGGTAAACCTAGAATTCCTAATTATCTTGGTGAATGTTTTTTAAAGATTGCAACTCATCTTTCATATAAACCAAACTTTGTCAATTATATGTTCCGTGAGGATATGATTTCTGATGGTATTGAAAACTGCGTTCAATACATTCATAATTTTAATCCAGAGAAATCTCAAAATCCCTTTGCATATTTTACTCAAATTATTCACTATGCTTTCCTGAGAAGAATTCAAAAGGAGAAAAAGCAATTAGAAATTAAAACAAAGATCATTGAACGCACAGGATTTGATGAAGTTATGGTTATTGACAACAATGAACTTTCAGGTAATAATGCTGAGTATAACTCCATTAAAGACAACATTCAATATCGTAACCGATAAAAAATTATGAAAGATTATTCGCGATATCTTGAGTTACGTCAAGTTGATGAACTCAAAGATCTTTTTGACAAATATGGATGGGAAGCATCCGATGATATTGTCGTTGAGATGGCTGGCACTCAAGTTTCTGGTATTGATGTGGGTGAGGAGTATAATAGAAAGTGGCAGTCTCCTATTGGCACTCGTAAATATAACAAAGATGCATTCATTGTTATCAAAAACCTTTCTCGTGATCCTGTCGTATCTTCTAAACCAATGGACAGGGATCACAAACCTCATCATTCCAAATGAAAATAGCAATCATTACAGATACTCATTATGGTGCTAGAAAGGGTTCTAAGCACCTGCATGATTACTTTGAGAAGTTCTATGATGATGTGTTCTTTCCGACCCTAGAGGAGCAAGGAATCACTACTGTGGTTCATATGGGTGATGCCTTTGATAGTCGTAAGTCAATTGATTATCAAAGTCTTGAGTGGTCAAAGAGAGTTGTATTTGATAGACTCAAAAACTACGACGTTCATATGATTGTAGGAAATCATGATTGTTATTATAAGAATACCAATAATGTAAACTCTCCCGAACTTCTTCTGCAGACTTATAATAATATCAGAACTTATAATAAAGTGTCTGAAGTATTTTTAGATAAAACTAAAGTATTGTTTATTCCTTGGATTAATGCAGAAAACTTTGAGGAGACTGTCAAGGTTGTCAAAACTACTGACAGCATATGTGCGATGGGGCACCTTGAACTTAACGGATTCAGAGCGCATCGTGGACATGTCATGGAAGACGGTATGGCGTGCGACTTATTTGACAAGTTCGACAAAGTGTTTTCGGGACACTACCATACACGGTCAGATAACGGAAAAATTTTCTACCTAGGAAATCCTTATGAGATGTTCTGGAACGATGTGAATGATACAAGAGGATTTCATATCTTCGATACGGATACCCTCACTCATACCCCAGTTAATAATCCTTATAAATTATTTTATAATATCTATTATGAGGATACTAATCATAAACTCTTCAATGCAACTGAGTATGAGAACAAGATTGTAAAGGTTATTGTTCGTAAAAAAACAAAACCCAAAGATTTTGAAAAGTTTATTGATAAGTTGTATTCTATTGGCGTCCAAGATCTAAAAATCATTGAAAACTTTGACATTCAAGAAAATGAAGATTTTGAAATAGGAGAGGAAGAAAATACTCTTTCAATTCTAAGTCGTTATATTGATGAATCTGAAACACAATATGATAAAAATATCATTAAGAATATTTTTCAAGAACTCTATAAACAAGCTTGCGAGGTAGAATAAAATGTATCTCCTCACTCTCAAAGAAAGTAAAGATGAGGGTGCTTATGCCGTACAGGATAAGTATGGTGATAAGGTCCTTTTTCTTTTTGAGGAGGAAGATGATGCTGTTCGTTATGCTATGATGCTTGAAGAACAAGAAGAACAAACTATGGATGTTGTTGAGGTTGACGATGAACTTGCTATAAAAACTTGTAAAATACACAGTTACAAATATACTGTAATTACTTCTGATGACATTGTGATTCCCCCCAAGAATGATAACCTTTAAAAATATTAAGTACAAGAATTTTTTAAGTACTGGAAATAATTGGACTGAGATTGATTTTCAGCAATACAATACGAACCTTATCATTGGAACGAATGGTGCGGGAAAAAGTTCTATGCTGGACGCACTTACTTTTGTACTGTTCAATAAACCATTTCGTAAGATTAATAAACCACAACTAATCAATACTACAAACGAAAGGGAGTGTTTGGTTGAGATTGAGTTCTCTGTAAATAGTCGTGATTATTTGGTTCGTCGTGGAATCAAACCAAATGTATTTGATATTGAGGTGAATGGTAATCCACTTCATAAGGAAGCAGATGATCGTGCCAATCAACGCATTCTTGAGGAAAGCATTCTTAAAGTAAATTATAAATCATTCACACAAATTGTAATCCTAGGCAGCAGTACCTTTGTGCCTTTCATGCAACTCACAACTTCTAATCGCCGTGAAGTGATTGAGGACTTGTTGGATATTCGCATCTTCTCTGCGATGAATAATTTGGTCAAAGAAAAACTGAGAATAATGAGAGAACAATCTAAATCTTTAGATCTGAAAAAAGATAATATCAGAGATAAGATTGGGATGCAGGAAAATTTTATTAATGAACTTGAAGAGAGGGGTAATGCCAATATAAATGCAAACCAAGAAAAAATTAATTCCTTGGATGCAGAAGTTCTTGCTTACATGAAAGAGAATTCTATCCTTGAAGAAGATGTATTTAAGTTCATTAAGGAACAAGAAACTGTCATTGGAGCAGGAGAAAAATTAGTAAAACTAAACAATCTCAAAGGAAAACTCTCCCAAAAAGTAGGCACAATTACCAAAGAACATAAGTTTTTTACCGAAAATACGGTTTGTCCTACTTGTACCCAGGACATAGAAGAAGAGTTTAGGTTAAATAAGATTGTAGACGTTCAAAATAGAGCAAAAGAACTCCAGAGTGGTTATCAAGAACTAGAAACCACCATTAAGTTTGAACAAGAAAAAGAACGTCAATTCAACTCACTATCTAAGGAGATTACTAAACTCAATAATGGCATTTCTCAAAACAATACTAGAGTGTCTGGATGTCAGCGACAAATCCGAGATTTGGAATCGGAAATTCAGAGACTTACCCAGCAAGTTGCAAATAGAAATACTGAACATGAGAAGTTAGCAGAGTTTAAAGTAACCCTCCAAAATACAATTGAAGACCTGTCCGATAAACGGATTGAAATGTCAAATTATGACTTTGCATATTCACTGCTCAAAGATGATGGTGTAAAAACAAAGATCATTAAAAAATATATTCCTTTCATCAATCAACAGGTTAATCGTTATCTGCAGATGATGGACTTCTATATTAACTTCAATTTGGATGGTGAATTTAATGAGACTGTAAAATCTCCAATTCATGAAGATTTTTCTTATGCTTCTTTTAGTGAAGGTGAGAAAATGAGAATTGACCTAGCACTTCTTTTCACATGGAGAGAAGTTGCCCGTGTTAAGAATTCTGTCAATACGAATCTTTTAATTATGGATGAAGTATTTGACTCTTCACTTGATGGATTTGGCACAGAAGAATTTCTTAAAATTATTAAATATGTCATTAAGGGTGCCAACATTTTTGTAATATCTCATAAATCAGATTTGCATGACAAGTTTGACAATGTGATAAAATTTGATAAAATAAAGGGGTTCAGTAGAAAGGTATCATGAACTGGAGAGAAGAATATAAGAAGATGAAGAAACTGTCTTTGAGGGAAATGGAACTTCTCAAAAATGGACCAGATAGTCTGGCATCTTCTTGGAGACTTCAATCCATGTATAATAACTGGAAACGTATCAAAGGTATTTCTGATGACAACACCTAATTGGCAACATCACTCCAAGAAGGAGAAGAAACGCACTCTCAAACCTCAGGCATTGAGGTCTAGTAGAGAGGCACTCAGACAATTTAAGAAGTGTCACATGAACCCGTTCAAGAAGCGGGTTTCGTTGTATTATGAGTCCATACGAACGAACTTCAATGACCGTTTCCCACGAGATTAAATCTCAACTGGCCAAACTACTGGCAACCGAAGATTTGATTGTGGAGCACAAGAAAGTCGAAACTGCTTGCTTCAACGTCCATACTCGGGTTCTGACACTTCCAATGTGGGAAAAGGCAAGCAATAGTGTTTATGACATGCTAGTGGGTCATGAGGTGGGACACGCACTTTATACTCCTGATAGAGATTGGTTTTTGGAACTAAAGATTCCTCCACAGTTTGTGAATGTGGTTGAAGATGTCCGCATTGAAAAACTTATAAAACGTAGGTATGCGGGTATTGGCAAAACATTTTATCGTGGTTATCAGGAACTTGCCGATCAGGATTTTTTTCAGATTGCTAATGAAAATGTCAATCTTATGAATCTTGCCGACAAAGCAAATCTATATTTTAAGATTGGAAATTTTACGAATATTTCTTTTACTGAAGATGAGATGGCAATCATTCGCATAATTGATGGTTGTGAGGATTTTGATGACACTTTATTTGCAGCAGAGGTTCTGTATAAATTTTGTAAAAAAGAACAAGAAAAAGAACAAGATACTAATATTGATAATCAAAATAGTCAACAATCTGATGATGAAGATTCTACTGAAGGATCTGAATCCGGAGATTCTGAAGAAGGAGATTCGGCAGACTTAGAAACTCCTTCATATGAGCAGAAGGGGGGAGATGTTGGTAATGAAACTTTGAATGATGAACCAGAAGTTTCTACTGCAAGTAATTTAGAAGATGCACTTAAACAACTTATAGATCATAGTGGATTTGAAAATGTTTATTTGGAGTTTCCTAAACTTGACTTGAAAAAAGTTGTCGTTTCTAATTCTGAGATTCATGAACTTTGTGCCGAAAACTGGAAATCTTATATTGAAAACGAAAGTGAATACACAAAATCATTTCCGGTAAGTTTCAGTATTTCTAAGGTTGATTTGGAATATTCCAAGTTCAAACGTTCTGCTCAGAAAGAAGTTAGTTATTTGGTAAAGGAGTTTGAATGTAAAAAAGCAGCAGATGCGTATTCTCGTGCTTCTACATCTCGCACTGGTATTTTAGATTGCTCTAAACTTCATACCTACAAATATAACGAAGACCTTTTTAAAAAAATTACTACCATTCCTGATGGTAAAAATCATGGTCTGGTATTTGTTTTAGATTGGAGTGGTTCTATGGGTAATGTTTTACTTGATACTATGAAACAACTTTTCAATCTGGTTTGGTTTTGTAAGAAAGTAAATATTCCATTTGAAGTGTATGCATTCACTAATGATTATCCCTTAGTTGATGAAAGTACCGGTCATAGGGAAATTTCTTATGAGAAAAAACCTGGTCTTGTATATGTTCCTGAATGGTTTTCTATGATGAATTTCCTTACCAGTAAGGTCAATGGAAAAGTTTTAGATGAGCAAATGAAAAATATTTTCAGAGTTGCATATAGTCATGAGTATCACTGTTCTTTTAGACCTCCTGTTGGTTTAGGACTTTCTGGCACTCCCTTGAATGAGGCAATGATTTCTCTTCATCAAATCTTACCAAAATTTAAAGAAGAGCATAAACTTCAAAAAGTTCAGTGTGTCGTTTTAACTGATGGAGAGGGATGTTCTTTAAGATATCATCGTCAGATTGATCGCGGATATGTTGACGGTCCTTTTCTTGGAACTGGTAATATTGGACATAGGTGCGTTTTGAGAGATAGAGGAACTGGAAACACGTATACCTTCAGTGATGAATGGGACGAAATGACCGATGTTCTTCTTCGCAACCTAAGGGATAATTTTGTTGATATAAATTTCATCGGTATTCGTATTCTTCAATCCCGTGATGCTAAATCGTTTATGCGTAAGTACTATAAATTTTATTCTGAAGAATTTCGTAAACTAGAAAGTGTATGGAAAAAAAGAAAATCTTTTACAATTAAAACTTCTGGATATCATAGTTATTTTGGTTTATCATCTTCTGCCTTAAATAGTGATGATGAATTTGAAGTGAATGAAGATGCAACCAAAACTCAGATTAAGAGTGCGTTTGCAAAATCTCTCAACTCCAAAAAAATGAATAAGAAAATTCTTGGCGAGTTTATTTCTTTGGTGGCATGACCATAGACACTTGACTAAGTGTCCGTCAAATGAAATTCAAAGCAATTTCCGACTATAATAACTTCAGTCAAACAAAACAACTAATGTCTCTGACCACCGACTACATTCGTACTTCTCTTCAAAATTTGTATGGTGAGTCTGTAACCTCTGCCGACATTCGTGCATGGTGTATGATGAATGATTCTAATTATCAAAATGTAACTAAAAAACTTTCTGATTGCAAAGTTGGTCGTGGCAAATGGAATCTTGAATTGACAAAAGAAACCATGGATGAATTGGAAGTATCTTACAGTTCTCCTGCAGCATTGCCTGCCATTGAACAAAATCTTATTCCCCGGAAAGATGATACTTTCGTCCAGTTTGGTAATTTCAGCGATCTTAAAAAAATTATTCAGTCCCGTCTTTTCTATCCAACGTTCATTACGGGTCTTTCGGGTAATGGTAAAACGTTGTCTGTAGAGCAAGCTTGTGCTCAAACAAAACGAGAACTTATCCGTGTAAACATTACTATTGAAACTGATGAAGATGATCTTATTGGCGGTTTCCGCCTTATTAATGGCAACACCGTCTGGCACAATGGCCCGGTCATTGAGGCACTCGAAAGAGGTGCTGTATTGCTCCTTGACGAAATCGACCTTGCTTCTAACAAAATTCTCTGTCTCCAATCTATCCTTGAGGGGAAAGGAGTTTTCCTTAAAAAAATCGGACGACGAGTTGAGCCTGCAAGTGGATTCAACGTCATTGCCACAGCCAACACTAAGGGTAAGGGTTCAGACGACGGACGATTCATTGGAACTAATGTGCTCAATGAAGCCTTCCTTGAACGATTCCCTGTAACTTTTGAGCAGGAGTATCCCACTCCTTCTAATGAGGTAAAGATTCTTTTGGGTGTTGCTGCTTCTGTTGGTAAACACGATGAAGACTTCTGCAGGAGACTCGTAGATTGGGCAGACATTATTCGTAAGACTTTCTATGATGGTGGTATTGAAGAAATTATCAGCACCCGTCGTTTGGTTCACATTATCCATGCATATTCAATCTTTGGTAAGAAAGAAAAGGCAATCCAAGTTTGTGTGAATCGTTTTGATGATGAAACCAAACAGGCATTCCTAGAATTGTATGATAAAGTAGATGCTGATTTTGAAATGCCAATTGACGATCAGGAGATTACCTGATATAATAAATTATGACTAATTCTTGGTCCATGCTCTATGATGAAATTTTGAAAATGGATGAAAACACTTTGAACCCAGGCACTCTCACACTTGGTGCCGAAGGTAATGATCACATTAATTTAAACATGTCTAAAAATAGTAGATATAAGTATAGTGAAGAAAAAATTCTAAAGGAACTAACTGACTATATTGTTAGAACATATGATCAGCACTATTCTGCTGGTGATGATAAAATCCAAACACTGGATTTGATTGAAGCTTGTGGTGATGGTGAGGCATTTTGCCGATCTAATATTCTTAAGTATGCTTCTCGTTATGATAGAAAAGGCACCGCACGACGTGACATTATGAAGATTCTGCATTATGCTGTTCTTCTAATGCATTTCAATGATAAGAATGCTGCGAGAGAAAATTACAACCAATGACCATGAAATTACGCGAACGCACTATGAAACTAAGTGATTCAACTCTGTCCATCCTGAGAAACTTTGCAGGAATTAACAACTCAATTCTTGTAAAGAGAGGCAATCGTCTTCGCACAATTTCTGTTGCCAAGAACATTTTGGCAGAAGCAAATCTTGATGAAGATTTTCCTTCAGACTTTGCACTCTATGATCTCAATCAATTTCTCAATGTAAATAACAGTCTTTTCAGAAATCCTGAATTGGATTTTACTGATAATGGTTATGTTGTTATTAGTGAAGGTAAGTCCAAGCAAACTTTCTTCTTTGCTGATCCCAATGTAATTGTCACTCCTCCTGATAAGGACATTACCCTTCCCACCGAGGATGTTTGCTTTGAACTGAGCACTGAACAACTTGATAAACTTCTTAAGGCAGCTGCTATCAATCAACTTCCTGATTTCTCTGCGATTGGTAAGAATGGTAAGGTGACTTTGGTTGTTCGTGATAAGAAGAACGACACCTCTAACAATTTCAATATTGTTGTTGGCGAAACTGATTCCGAATTCACATTCAACTTTAAAGTGGAGAACATCAAGATTCTTCCAGGAACCTATGATGTGGTTGTCTCACAAAAACTTTTGTCACGATTCACCTCTAAAAATCATGATCTGACTTATTATATTGCTCTGGAACCTGATTCTACTTTCGAGTGATATGAACATCTTTGTGACCTCTCCCAGTCCTTGGGAGTCTGCCAGGGTTCTCCCTGACAAGCACATCGTCAAGATGCCCCTAGAGACTTGTCAAATGCTTGCTATTGTATGCTCCGACAAGTGGGGTCATAACTTTGGCACTCTTCCTAGAGCAGATGGCAGTGCCTATGCTACTGAGAAGGGTGCCTTTCGTAATCACCCATGCACTAAATGGGCAAATCAATTTGTAACCAATTGGCAGTGGTTGCTTGCTCATGGACTTGCTATGTGTGATGAATACACTGCTCGTTATGGTAAGGTTCATACGTGTCAGAAGACTCTTCTAGCAGCAAAAGAGATACTTCCTATGGCAGACCCACAAGGTCGTAGTGGAAAGGGTCCGACACCCTTTGTATTTGCAGGACCTGATGAATTCAAGTATGATACAAGCATTGATATTTTCACTGCTTATAAAATGTATATTTCATCCAAACCATGGGTAAAAGATAATTATCTTCGCATCCCATCTAGAAAACCGGATTGGATATAAATGAAACATATTCTTTTTACCCTTAATGGGTGTCCATATGGATTACTAGATGATGAAGCACACATTCGCAATGTACTAGCAAACGCATCAAATCTTTCTGAAAGTACATTGCTGAATATTTCATCTCATAAATTTGATCCTCATGGTGTAACTGCCATAGCACTTCTTGCCGAGTCTCATATTAGTATTCATACATGGCCAGAGAATGGTATGGCAGTATGTGATGTGTTTACATGTGGTGAACATACAAATCCACGATCAGGTGCCACATACATGTATGAAGCAATGGGTGCAACAGACATTGTATCCGAAATCTTTACTCGACCTTTGAAATGACTAAAGTTGATGTCCCAATGAGAATAACTGGTAGTATCCTAGTGATTACTGCATACTTTGTTGTTCTTCACATTAATATAACTCTCGGAGTTTTTTTACACTTTGTTGCTGATATGATTTCAGTTCCTTACTTTATAAGGACAAAATCTTGGGATGTTGTTATTATGCTAGGATTCCTTCTAGCGATTAGTTTTAGTAAATTACTTTTTTGATTATGCGTAATGAATTCCTTTGGGTTGAAAAATACCGACCCAAAACAATTGAAGAATGTATTCTTCCTGAGAATACTAAAGAAACATTTCAAAAGTTCCTAGATAAAGGTGAGATACCTAACATGCTTCTTGCGGGACCTGCGGGGTGCGGCAAAACAACGGTAGCAAAGGCATTGTGCAATCAACTGGGAGTAGACTATTATGTCATCAATGGATCGGATGAGGGACGCTTCCTTGATACTGTCAGAAACAATGCGAAAAACTTTGCTTCGACCGTATCACTTCAAGCAACTGCAAAACACAAAGTCATCATCATTGATGAGGCAGATAACACAACGAACGACGTACAACTCCTCTTACGGGCGTTTATTGAGGAGTTTAGTAGTAATTGCAGGTTCATCTTTACATGTAACTTTAAAAACCGAATTGTCGAACCACTCCACTCAAGATGTGCCGTCGTTGAATTTGGAATCAAAGGAAAAGATAGACAAACAATTGCTGCTCAGTTCTTCAAACGCATCCAAGAAATCTTGGGTGCAGAAGGTGTTGAATATGATAACAAGGTCCTGGTAGAATTAATCAACAAGCACTTCCCTGATTGGCGTCGTGTCTTGAATGAGTGCCAGCGTTATTCTGTAAGTGGAAAGATTGATGCTGGCATTCTTGCTACTTTTTCTGATGTTGCCGTAAATGATCTCCTCAAAAATCTCAAAGAAAAGAACTTCCCGGAAGTTCGGAAGTGGGTGGTATCTAACATGGATAATGATACTACTGTACTTTTGCGTCGTATTTACGATGCTCTTTATGTTTCCCTTGAAAACAATAGCGTTCCTGCTGCTGTGCTTGTGCTTGCTAAGTATCAGTATCAGTCGGCATTCGTCGCGGACCAGGAGATAAATATGCTTGCTTGTTTAACCGAAATTATGGTGGAGTGTGAATTTAAATGATTGATGTAAAACTGCTACGAATTGTGACCGGAGAAGAAGTTATTGCAGAACTTCTATCTGAAACAGAAGAAACTATTACAGTACAAAATGGTCTTGCAGTTCTTCCAACAAATAATGGTGTTGGATTTGCTCCATGGGCAACTGTGATTAGTAAAGACAAACCAGAGATTACGATCTCTAAAACTCATCTTGTATATGTTGCAGAAGTCCAAGAGGATGTCTGTAAAAAATACAATGAAATGTTTGGTAGTAAATTGATTACTCCAGATTCTAAAAAACTAATTGTGTAATTATGAAACAAAAGAAAAAGTGTCAAGTTAAATCCAAGTTCTACTATATCTTTTGGGGAACTGCTACAGTATCAGTTTTATTGGGGCAATTATATGTCGGAACTGGATATCGTGTATTACATTATGATATGCAAGAATTACTGAACAAGGTTGACGGAGTTCTTCTTCATAAGGATGAACCGAACTACCTATGAGTTTTTTAAAAACTGACAAAAGTAATTTAGTTGAACCAAGAGTAAAAACTACTCCCCAGAATGTTCAAGAGGCAAATGAAGCACTCTTTCGTGCTAAAATGACATTACCTGCTGCCGCAAAACTTTGTGGCATGACTCATAAAGAAATGAAATTAACTTTCTGGGAATTTTTGAAATACAACAAACCTGATTATGAAGTGCCTGAGAGTTGATGTAAAAACTCAAGTCAATATCCTCATCAACGATGATGATGATTATTGGGCAATCAAACACAACGCAATGCAACAAGTGCATGATGACATTCACTGGCACTTGAAAGATAAATTTATTATTGATTATGAAATCTCTGAAAACTCCCCTCAGGTATCCAGGGGGTAAATCCCGTGCCTGTGTCAAAATGGATGAGTTTATTCCCGATCTAAGGGAGTATAATAATTACCATGAACCATTTCTTGGTGGTGGTAGTGTTGCCATCCACATTACAAAAAAATATCCACACCTAGATGTCTGGGTAAATGATTTATACGAACCCCTCTATAACTTTTGGAGAGTTCTGCAGGATGATGGATATGAACTTTATAAGAGACTTCAAGAATTAAAATCTAGACATCCAGATCGTGGATCTGCCAAAGGTCTATTTCTTGAGGCAAAAACTGTTGTAAATGATTATGATCAAACCAATTTATTTCGTGCTTGTGCTTTTTACGTTGTTAACAAGTGCTCTTTTTCTGGTCTCACTGAGTCCTCATCCTTTAGTGCCCAAGCATCTGATTCAAACTTCTCAATGCGAGGGATAGAAAAACTGCAAGGATATACAAAAATAATTAAAGATTGGAAAATTACTAATCTTAGTTATGAACAACTCCTCACTGATGATAAGGAGTGCTTTACTTATCTTGATCCCCCATACGATATTAAAAGTAATCTTTATGGGAAAAAGGGAAGTATGCATAACAAATTCAATCATGATGATTTTGCCACTGATTGTGATAGATTTATTGGACCTCAACTCATATCTTATAATTCATCTCAATTAGTCAAAGATCGTTTTCAAGGATGGGAAGTGGGAGAGTTTGATCTTACCTATACGATGAGGTCTGTGGGTGAGTATATGCGTGAGCAAAAAGATAGAAAAGAACTTCTTCTTATGAACTATGATAAGAAGTCAAAAATAAAAACTGTATTTGAAGGGTGTTATAATTTCTCTAAGTTGAAGAAAGAGGGATTAGTATGAATAAATCAATGCGCGAAAAATTAGATAATCTTCGCCAAAGAAAAAACAAAGACTATCAAAATATTGTTTATTACTCATACAAAATGAGTATTCATGAGCATATCAATAATCATGAATTAAAACGTTTGGAACATAGCATTAGATCATTGCGAGAATTTAACAATGAGATATGTGTTTATTTGTTCTGTGATAATCCGGACTTCATCTCTTCTGATTTTTGCTCAAACTATGATGTAAATTTTAGATCTTTTGTGGATGGATTTGACCACGATATGTTAAGTGCCTGGTCAATTCACAGATGGTATAATCTTAAATACTTTGAAGGTAGATCCTGCAATATTCTTTATCTTGATTCTGATACTATTTTTTATGATGACCCTCAGTATCTTTTTGACACCTATTGTCATCGTGATGTGTATGGTAGAGAAGAGTTTGGATTCAGGCATGACCCCAATACAGGTGGCGGCAGGGGCATCAGAGAGTCCTTAGATAAGGTAGATGCTGCCATCTATGATCTAGGGGGAAAGCGTGAGGTTTATAAGTATTGCCTAGGTGTGATATTGATGAATAATAATTTTCACGATCAAATCATTGATCGTCTTGATGAACTCACTAAACTGATGCAACTCTTTAAATTTAGTGAAGAGTTAATGCCAATTCCTAATCCACGAATTGTTGATCAGTATGCTGTGTGGATTATCTTCAGTCGTCTTGAATTGGTTGGTGATATGTTTGCCACTCAAGATGTGACTATGGGATTCAAGGAACAAAAGCACGAAGAATTTTTTAATCCTGTTGTTCTTCATTACACAACAAAAGGTGAGCAGGGACTTGCCGAGTCTGATGAGAAGTATGCTAATCTTATTAGAGATACTGACGAGTTAGGCGCAGAAATAGACCCTTATAGTATGATGTTATCATGACCGAATTAAAAGATTGGCTCAACTCTATCAATCAAACTAAGAAGCATTTGATTGATGAAGACCCCTTGGTTGAAAAAGAATATCCTCCTTATATTGTCAATCGTTGTTTCTCCGGACATCTTGATGCAATTATGTTTGCAAATGAGATGAACAAGTATCATTTTCTTCCAAAGAAGATGCAGTATGATTTTATGCTAAATAGTCTGAGGAAAAAGAAGAGGTTCTCTCCCTGGCTCCGACAAGATAAGATCAAAGATCTTGATTATGTCAAACGTTATTATGACTATAGTAATGAGAAGGCAAAACAGGCTTTGAAAATTCTAACAACAGAACAACTTAATTTTATTAAATCAAAATTTGATACTGGAGGAACAAGATGAGTGTGGTTCAAGAGCCTATTGTGAAATGGTCGCCGGAGCAGATGGTTGAAGTGGTTCTTGGAGAACCTGATGACTTTCTCAAAGTAAGAGAAACACTGACAAGAATTGGTGTTGCATCAAGAAAGGAAAAAAAGATTTATCAATCTTGCCATATCCTTCATAAACAAGGTCGTTATTATCTTGTGCATTTTAAAGAACTTTTTGCACTAGATGGTAAACATGCTAATATCACAGTTAATGATGTCCAACGACGTAATCGTATTGCTCAATTACTTGCTGATTGGGGTCTTATTAGCATCGTTAGTGCTGATAAAATACAAGATATTGCTCCACTGAATCAGATTAAGGTTCTTTCGTATAAAGATAAGCAAGACTGGATTCTTGAAACCAAGTATAATATTGGGTCCAAAAAGAAAAAGGTTGAAGAAACCGAATAGGGATAAATAAAGGAAGGTAAAGAACCTTCCTTTTTTTAATGAGCAGGATATTACATCACGTTGATAGAAAAGACTTTAAGAAAACTCGCCAAAGACAGATTGGTGAGCAGAAAAAATGTGATGCTCAAAAATTAAAAGAGTGGCAAGAAGCAGAAGAAGAAAGAAAACAAATAGAGGAAGCAGCAAGACCTTACAAGTCTGATTGGAGAGAAGAAATAAACCTTCAAGAGAGTGATTGGACTCCTGTTGCAGGTTCTATTGCTAACTCTAGTTCGCAGACATTTCAATATGGTGGAGAGGGAGGTCCTATAGCAACGTTCTCTGGTCTTGGTGGAGTAGAAGCATACCCATCTACTGTGTCAGTGAGTGGTGAAACTTTAAATACACCAGATTATAGTCAGTTGGGAATGCAGGGTTATGCACCACCACTTGGAAACGTTAATAGAAGACGTGATTATGAAGATGTAAATCCAAGACTTGATGCATCCCAGGAATTTGCACAGAAAGTTGGTGCTGATGAGTTTATGAATGCTAGACTTGATACAGATAGATTTGATCAATCCATCCAAGCAAGACGCAATAAACTTGACGCAATTAATAAAGCATCTGAAGATATTAATAAAAAGTACCAAAAATTAAATAGTGAATTATACGATGAATATTTCGATAAGGCTGGTATTAAAAAAAATGCTTATGGGATTCCTAGAAATGTCTCAAACATTCCCTATAATCTTCGGAAGGAACTGGATGTTAAATTACAGAAGAATGAGGATGCAAGACAAAGAGAATTTGATGCATTAATGAATTGGAATAA
>Ga0098050_1000150_pt1 | contig 26534 bp, 18 predicted proteins | sample 14_taG_FD_77070 | JGI IMG/M metagenome (GOLD analysis project Ga0098050, IMG submission 77070) | Marine viral communities from the Subarctic Pacific Ocean - 14_ETSP_OMZ_AT15311 metaG | ecosystem: Environmental > Aquatic > Marine > Oceanic | place: Pacific Ocean | collected 2015-01-18
ACCTCTTTCTGCTTCCTCAGAAGATTTTTGTGATGTTTCAACTAAAACATCATTATATTTTTCATATAAATCAGGATTAGTAACTTTAAGCTCTTCAGGATTTCTCATGTTATAAAGCTCAAACTTTTCAGCTTCAGTAACATCAAACTTTTTAAAAGCGTTTTCTAGTGATTTTGAAGCCATAGTGTTAGGTTTACCAGCTGCTAAATTAGCTAATAATAGTTCATTTTTTTGAAACCCACCTTGATCCCTAATAACTCTATCTCTATAATATTTATTAGATATAGATCCGCTAATCATATCTATAAAGCCTTTTAAGTTTTGACCAATAGCTTTATTATATATATTAGCCTCTCCTTTTCCAGTAACTCCAAAGTTTTCTTTTATAAAAGACTTGTGAAGCTCTGGCGTAATATTTAAAAGTTCTGGTTTTAATTCTCTAACTTCAACTTGAGAAGTTTTACCTTTAGATCTAACACCTGTTTTATTCATAAATAAATTCAACATGTTATTTTTAATGCCAGTTGAAATACCGTAAGTATCTCTAGATACGTCTATTTTTTTAGCCACAGTTTCTCCAGGAGGTATAAGCTCTGTAACTTGGCTAGAAACGTTTTTAGGATTAATTATTTTCATTAATCTTTTAAACTTAGAATAATCTTGTATTATGTCCTGTATTTTTCTAGCTTCAGATCCAAATCCTTCATAAGTTAAATTAGCAGAAACTCTTTCAAGTTTACCTTTATTGTTTCTAACAGGTCTACCATTATCATTATGCTTTATGTCAGTTGCTTTTTGAGGATCAATGCCAAAAAACTCTTTAGCTACTCTACCGCCTATTTGTTCTTTAATACCCCTATAAGTCTTGTCAGTAACTTCTGCTAAATTTGTTACTTTATCTAAATTTAATACTTCTTTTTGTATTCTTTCTTGTTTAATAGTACCATCTGCATTTTCAGTTTCTATAACTTCAAATCCTTTAGTGCCTAACTCTTTTACAGGATCAATTACTTTTTTTACAGCTTCTTTTTGTATTTTATCATTAGCATCTATACTTTCTGTAATTTCAGCATCAATAGTTTTATTTAAAGCATCTGATAGCTCTTTAGTAAACTCTTTAGACACTTTACCTTCTAATATACCCGGTATTCTTTTAGGTAAATTATCATATACATAATAATTAAACTCAACACCAGTAGAAGGTTGATAAGTGTTCATAAGCTCTAAAATTTGAAGATTTAAATCAGATCTAAAATCTTCTCTAGTATAAGCTTGCTCATCAACTGATTTGTACTTTTTATTTACTAAAACATCGACATATTGATTATATTTAGGTATAATTTTATTAGAGTTTTGTGTTTTTAAAGCTCTTCTTTCAGCTGTTTCTTCAGGTGTTCTATCTCTGTCTTTTGAGTCTAATTCGTTTATTCTATCTAACCTATTAGCTTGCTCTATAAGTCTATCAGTGTAAGCTTCAATTGTTTCACCTGTTTTTTGTTTTTTTGAGCCTTCGTATATTTCTTGTATTTCGTTAGACTCTTTTTGTAGTTGATTTAAATCTTTAGCTGCAAAAGACTCTTTAGCTTCTACACTTAGAACTGGTTCAGTTACTTGTATATTTTCTTTAAAACCTTTTTTACCTATTTTATTTAGTATAGATATATCTGCATCTGTAGTTCTACCCTCTTTTAAACCTAAGGCTAAATCAGCATAGTAACGTATAATAGACTCTTTACTAGTTTCAGATCCATTTTCAAATGGTGTCCAACCACTTCTTTTTCTACTCCAACGATTAGTATAATCGACAAGCCTAGTCCAAGTACTTGATGCGTTTTTACCTTGGAGCTTAGCTGAAAATAAATTATAATTAGATTTATTTGCTAAAGTTTGAACAAAGAAAGATAAATACTCATCTTCTAAATTAGCAGTACCAGCAGCTATCTCTTCTTTATAAGCTTCTTTAATTTTACTTAAAATTTCTGGAAACTCTGATTTTAACTGATTAAACAGCTCAGTTTTAGCAGCCGGGTTTTTCTTAAAAGCATCGACAGTTAGTCTATGATTTATTTCGTGAGATATTAAACCTGGATCTGCTTGAAGTCCTTTATCAGCTACTCTTTTTAAATCTACTCTTATGGTAAAACCGTCAGCATCTAATTCTGCAATGCCGTCAGTTTTAAAGTTACTTCTATCTCCGTTTTTTTCGTAAATTATATTAGCTTTCTCTCCAGCAATGTTTCTCCAGTTTTGTATATTTTTACTATGTTTTTTCTTATAATAACTTTCAACTCTATTTACGTCTCCGCTTTTTAAGTCTTGTTCGCCTCTCATTTTACTTAAAACAGCAGTTGTTCCAGCAAATATAGAACCGTGTTTATTTATGTTTTCTATAAGACTTTTACCTAAATTACTTTCGTTAAACTCTTTAGCACTTTTCCCTTGTGATAAACTATTAGCTAATTGTGATCTATAAAGTCTTGTTGCGGCGTTTAACTTTGATTGACTAGCAACATTTAAGTTATCTAGCTTAGCAGTTGACATCCACTCAAAGTTACGTTTACCTTGTGCTAAGTTTTCAATTACTTTACCAGCAGAAGACTGAACGTGAAGCATAGATCCAAAAACCATATTACCTATAAGCCTTTGCTGAACTTCATCATAATCATCATATGTTTCTTGTAAATGTCTTTGAAAAGTTTTACCACCTGAAATAGATTCTATACCGCCTTCAAAAAACTGAGCAGCTTCACTAGCCGTAGCAAAAACAACACCACTTTTAGGTATTTGTAAAGTTCTATTTAATATATTAAAAGGCGTTAATGCGGGTATTTTATTAGCTAAAGCACCAACTGCAACAAAAGCAGTACCGCCACCAAGATGATAATTTTCATCAAAAACAGTACGCATTTTATATTCTTCTTTAGCAGCCGCTAAGCCAAATAGCGCTGTTTTTCTAAGACCTGGTCTAGAAATTTTATTAATAGTTTTACTTATCTTAGCTATTTTATCTAATGATTTTAAATTCCTACCAACAAAAGCAAACTCTATAAGATCAGGGGTAAAACCAACAACTTGCTTAACACCACTTTTATAAAAAGTACTAGGTTTTAATTCTTTTACAAAATCATCACTAATTTTAAAATCACCTATAGCTTCTTTGTTGTTTTCTAAAAAATTAAAAAGCTCTTCTTTAGCCTCTGTATTACTAGAACTAGAGTCTATAACTTCAAAGTTGCTTTTATCAAAAGCTTTTTGAGTTGTTTTAACTAAATCAATAACAGTATCAAACCCAGCATCGTTTATAGTTGTAGGATCTACATCGAATCTACTAAGTATTCTTAAAGCTTTGTTTTTAGATATTATATCAGCTCTTTGACTAGAATAAGTATCTATAAAAGAATAAAGGTTAGTAGTATTTTTGAATCTTTCATCACTTGGAATTACACCTCGTGTGTCTTTAGTCACACCGAACCTTGTTTCCTCGTAAAAATCTTTCCAGCTTTGTATTAAGTTTAAATCATTTAAAAAAGCTTTATTTTTTATTTTAGCTAAATCTAAAACTGTTGGCTCAAAAGCAGCACCAACACCTTCCATGGTTATTTTAAAATTACCTATTTCTTGTTCAACAGGGTTTAATCCTAAAGATTTTAAATAATTAAAAGATCTTTGACTTGTAGCAATTACTCTAACTTTAGTAGAACCAAGTATATCACTGTCATAAAAGTCTATTAAGTTTGATTTATCTAATTTTTCGTAATACTCCTGTTTAGAAATACCAGAAGAAACTTCACCAAGTTCTATGTTTTTAGTTGCTTGTAAAAGATCATCAGAATTTATAGACTTTTTGTCAGATGTTTTATACCTTATGGGATTACCATCTAAGTCGAACATATCTTCAACGACATTTCCAGTTATACTATTAGACTTAATTAGTTTATAAGCTAAATAGTTAGATGCAGCTGTTAAAGGATTTTTTTTAAACAAATCTATAAAACTAGGTGTTTTTATTTCTTCACCTCTAATTCTATCTAATTCCTTTGTAATACTTGTAAGTTCTACTGCAAGTTCTGCTTTTTTCTCTGGACTTGCGGTTTTTAAATTATTAACAATTTGTTTTTCTTTAGCTAAAAGATCTAAAAACTTTTTGTCAAAAAAAGTTTCTTTTTCATCTTCAATCTTACGTCGATATGCAAATTTATCATCATCAGTAAAATCTATACCTCTAAATTTTAAAGTTTGCTTTAATATTTTATCTTGCTTTAATAAATCTTGACTTCTTTTTGTTTGAGCTAATTCTTCTACTTTATCTGCATAAAGTTGTTCAAAATCGTATTCGTTTAAACCAGACTCTTCTAAATATAAGTTTTTTAATTGTTTTAAAATGTCGTCGTAATTGTTTTCACCTAAAAATTGCTCGTTATATGATGCATTATTTTTATTAAACTGAACCCAGTCTATTTCAGAATTATATAGATCTTTTATTAAATTTAAAGAAGTAGAAATACTAGACTTTGTTTTTAATCTATATCTAGTTTCGATTTCATCAGCTTTCTCTTGTTCAGTAAGAGCTTGAGGTTTAAATGGAACAAGCGTTGGCTGTACAGGATCTGGTAATACCGAAAAACCACTTTCCAATTGTGATTCCATAGTTGGTGCTGGTTCTACATTTCTCAACGGTACACCTGCACCCGCTGCACCGTCTGTTATCTTTACTGGTGGGTCAATTTTTTCTTCTTGACTATCACTTACAAGAGTTATTTGTTTATCTTTAAAATCGTTTAAAAAGTCAGCTTCGCGTGCTTCAGAAACATTATAAAGTTGTCCTTCTATTTCGTATTGCTTTACAGGCATTTGATTTAATTTATTCGTTATAGTCGTTGTTTACTTTTCGTCTTTTTTCTATGTACTCATCTATAGCTACTTTAACAGCATCTGTAGTTTGATCAGAGCCAAACTCTTGTTGTTCAAGTATTTTTGCAAATTTAGCTACATCTTCTTTTCTATTCATATTAAACTTTAATTCACCATCACTACCTTGTATTATTATAATTTTAGAGTTGTTAGGGTCTTGTTTAACATTATCTTTAGAAAGACCTTCAGTAGATATAGCAGCTAAAACTGGATTACTTAAAATGCTATCAACTCTATCTTTAGCTCTATTTGTTATATTTGCCTGTCTTTTTATTCTATTTATTTCTGCTTGTGTGAGTCTTGGATCTCCAGAATCTTCAGTAGTTTCTCTTAAAATATCTTTACGCTGCGCTCTACCATCGTCTCCTTCTACATAGCCAGCATTAGCTACTGTAATTTTCCATTTTTCAGTAGCATAATCTTTTAGCATAGCTAGCTTAGTTTCATCTGGTATTTGTGCTGCTATTTTTCTATCTTTGTAATCACCTACATCTTGTATATTACTAACAAACTTTTCGTCACTAGTAAACTGGTTCCAAGCAGACTCAAATATTGGATCATTTTGACCACTATACTCTGTGTTTGCAAATAAAGTAGCGAAACTTTCGGCTTTATCGTAAAAATCTTGTCTAATAACTCTTTTGTTATCAATAATGTCGTAAGTAGGTGTTCTATTAAAGTTTTTAGCTATTCCATTTGTAGATACGCTAGCTACTATATCATCTTGTTGATTAGCTTTTAATTTAAAGTTTCTATCAAGATACGATTGATCCATATCTTGAGTATTAATAAAAAATTGTTTACCACCTTTAGTAATATAAAAGCCTTGTCTTATTTGACCGTATTTATTTTTTTTACTACCTTGTCTTATGTTTTGTGGGTTATTATTGTTGACTAAAGTAAAATCTCTACTATTAAGCTCGATTTTATTTCCGTTTTCATCAATAAATCTAGTATCAGATACAGCACCATCGTTTAATTCGTAATCATTAATTCTTTGTACGTAGTCAGCTAAATTACTGTAAGATGTTTTTATATTACCTATTTCAGATAATATATTTGACATTGTTTTTTGATCGTTAGCTTTAAAAGCTTGTATATATTGTGGCCTAAATTCAGACATAGCAACTACAGCATCGTCTTGAAACAATGTATTAGTTTTCAAGTCTACGCCCCCAGTCATATCGTTTTTGTTTATACCTTGAAAAACCTCTACATCTGTATTTAGTTTTATTTGCTTAGAAAGATCATCTAGTTCTTTTTGTTTTGTCTCTTCTTCAAGTTTAAAAGCTAAACCTGGAGCCATACCTTTTTGAAAACCTCTTTCAAAAGCTTCAAAATCTACAACTCCTTCTACAGGTTGCTGATAACTACCAGACACTGTTCTTTGTATTGCCATTATTTATCTTATTAAAAATTATATGAAGCAAGACTGCTTAGATAATCAGGTTGTGTAGCCGTAGGTATTCCTAAAGATCCTGGCGTTGTTAAACTATTAAAGTTTGGTATACCTATTGCTTGATTTATCGCTTGTTGTGTATCAAATCTTTGACTAAAAGCTGTATATCCACCGGTTCGTTGTGCATAAGCATCAGGAGTAAAATTTGTTTTATTATTACCACCTAATTTTAAATTATCAAAACCTCCAGTCATCGCGAAACTACCTACACCACCAATTGCTTGACCAATACCTGCTAACTGTTGACTTTGAGCAGCGGCAGCTTGTTGAGAAGCAGCTCCTGCCATAGCAGATAATCTATTAAGTTGTTGTACTTCTCTACTTTCTCTAGCACCAAACATAAACTGCTGGCCTTTTGCTTCTGCATCAGCTAATTGTCTTTGTAAGTTTGCTTCACCTTGAGCTCTTAATTGTTCATTTCTAGCTTCTTGTTGAGCTATACTAGCAGAAACACCTTGTTTAGCTTGTAATGCTGCTTGAGCTAAAGCTGTAGCACCACCAGCACCCGCTCCAGTAGCTCTTAATGTATCTAACGTGCTAGCTAGTGATAAATCTGTTTGTTGCGCTTGCATCTCTGCAGCTTGAGTAGCTACTGTAAGATTTGCAAATGGATTAGTTAAAGTAGAAGCTGCCGAAGCAAAAGGATTTATTATTTCTTGTCTTTCGCTTTCTAATTGTTCTATTTGTTTTGTTAATTTTCTTTGTCTCCTTCTAGCTCTTCTTCTAGCTGCTCCTCCGAATATTGCGCTACTAATACCTCCAAGTATTTGTACTCCTGCTGCTATTGCTGGTAATGCCATGTTTTATTAGTATAAAGATTGTTCGTAATTAAAGCCAACTGAAAATAACTCAGCGTGCTTCTTTTTATTAGTAGTTTTATTATTGTTTACAGGCTCGTGCTCTAACACAGTTTCAGCAAAAAAGCCTTTGACCCCAGTTGTAGTAAGCGAACTTATACCTGTTATGCTTTGAGTGTCTTTTATTACAACATTAGCATAGTATTTTTTTTCTAATGGTGTAAACCCTGCAAACTTAACACCGTCAAAGTCACTATATCTGCCAGTTATATTTCCAGGTATAGGGTAAGCATTGTAGTTTTGCTCATCTTCTGCTGGTGATTTTAAGCTTATAATCTTCCAATTATTTGTACCCTCATAGTTTACAGTTTTATAATGTTTAACTAGTGAAGGGTTTTGATTACTCACTATTTTAACAGTACTAGGTTGAAATACTCCATAAAAAGTATTTTTATCTAAATTAGAGTGGTGCTTGTACAAGTTAGCACCGTTCCAAGTGTAAAAATTACTAGCTACACTACCACCAAAATTAGGATTATATGTTAAAAACGATGTCCACCCGTTAACTTTATCGTCAAAAGATAATGTCTTGTATTTAGATACTGGTTTTAGTAAGTCTATACCAAACTCTCTTCTTGGTATAAATTCTATTCTATCTCCTTCTACAAAAACAGCTGGAGCAGATAATGTTATTGTACTACCTTGAATAGATTTAACAGAGCTTTGTAAATTTAAAACTCCATTTATTTTAAAGTTCATTTCAGGTAGTATCATACTGTTTGCACTCTTTATTTTTAAATAAAAACCTGAAGATGATTCAGCAGCTAAAGCTGTAGTGTTATTAATGTATGATTGTTCATTTTGTACTTTTGGTTTTTCCAAACCAAGATTTAATATATAGCTTTTACTATGTAGATCATACATACCCTGTATCCTGTTAGACAGCTGTAGGTGTTCTCTAAAAAAGCTCTTCATACCATACGACGATATTTCCGTTATACCGTCTCTAGACAACCTTAAAACAGCTGATCTATCTTTATCTACAAAGTATTTTCTAAAACCATAAACAGCAAAGCTTTCTGGGTTTTTACCTATGCCAAACTCACCTAAGTATGGTGTTATTTGACCTATAACTACTTTAGCGGCAGTAGATATATTACCACCCTCAGCTGTAAATATTGCATCTTTATCTATCAAAGCATTATGTACTTTGTTTTCCTGAAGCACTAATAAGTTGGTGTCCTCTGCGTGTAACTTTTGTATAGAACCATATGCAGAATCAACTGCTTTTGTTATATTTTCTGATATTGAAAATTGATTTGTATTGTTTATACCAGTTCTGGAATTAAATATACCAGAATATATCATAGCATTTGCCCTGTGATTTCTGCTGTAATTTTTGTCAACAATAAAAGCTTTAGCTCCAAAGTCCACAGTTTTTTCATTAAAACCACCTTTTATTCTAGACTCTTCAATGTGCCACTCTTTATCAGCAGCTTGCACATTGTTACCAGTAGGATAAGGCGTTGGACTTGAAAAAGTTAATGTAACGCCTTTTTCTATTTTTTGTGCAGAGCTTAAAACTAAGTTAACCCCAGAAATACTACTAACTGTAACATTTTCCGTTATACCAGGACCGTGAACAACTAAATCTTGAACTATACTGTTGTTTCCAGATGTTAAAACAACATTAGTATTAGCACCTATAACAGTGTTATCATTAGGATCTACAGTTGGACTTGTTACAATAGAACTTGTTATAGTAGGCTCTTCTCTTAATACGAAGGTGTTAAAATATTTTATTTTTAATGTTAAAGCCATTTATTATATATCACTTGTTATCCTAAATCTCTACACAGAAACACTCTTGTAAGTTCTTGAATAGAGTAAAAGCCATTAACCTCTTGAACTTCATATAATATATTGTAGTTCACGTTGTTAATTGAAACTACATCTTTAGCTTTTATTATATAAGAATTAACTTGAGGTGTTCTGTTTTTTGGTTTTGATATTCTAGTAGAAACGGTTTGTCCATTTCCATACACTTTAAACGAAGGTGCTGTTCCACCATATAACTCGTGATTACCACCTTCTTGGTAAGTAAACAGTCCACTATAATCAACTTGGTCAATGCTTAATAAGCTATTGTCTCCTCCATCTATATCTTCGTCTTCAGATATTACACCACCTAAAGTAAGAGAAGAATTTAGTATAATAATACCACCGTTACCATTTGCTAACCAATGATTTGCATAAACTTTACCGTCGTTAACATTGGATCCTATATTTGGATCTTCTTGTAGTTGATAAGTATAAACGTATACTTCAGGTTGGTTGTTATTTATAACTAAAGAATACAACTTCTTTCTTATGTCAGGATAAGCATTAGAAGAGTTTCTAACAAAAGTTGAAAACAAAAAAGTCCCTATATTAGCAGAAACTTGTTCCATTTGCTCAGATTGTTCTGTATCAGGTTGTCTAGTCCAATAATTATTAAAAAGTTCGTTTGAGTTTTGGTTAAATATATCTATATTAAGCTGGTTTGACGAGCCACCATTGACTAAATTTGAACTTATGTTTTCAAAATCAGAAGACTCTACAACCATTAAACCATCTGACAACGATATACTTAGATTATGATCTCTATACATACCACCTACTTGAGGATCTTCCCCTTGTTCTATACCAATATCATCAGAATCAAACACTCTTATAACTACGTTTACACTTAAAGAACCATCAAACAATGAAGTTAGTGTTATATCGCCAGTATCATTATTTATCTGTAACTCATCTATAATTTCACCTGTATTAGCGTTAAATAGACAGTTTTGATTTTGAACTATTATACTATTACCAGGATCGTTTGCACCAATAACAACCTCATCTACTAAAACACTACCTAAACTAGCATCTTGATATTTAAGACCTATAGTACTTCCAGTAGAACTACCATTAGTAGCATTAAAGCTATATATAACTTCTTCTAACTCAGCTATAGAGTTTAAGCTGTTAGGATTACCTATTAAGTTAGGTGCTTCATTTGCTAACTCTAAGTTGTTTACATATATAACTACAGATTCATTGTTTTGATTAACAACTTTTATTTGCAGATTATATTTAACTGGATTATCAGGTGGATAATATACAAAATTACTATTTGGTTTTATTTTGTATCTATTATCATTTTCATCTAGCACTATTTCAAAATCATTGACGCTTATTGTTTGACCTCCAACAGCTTCGTGAAAAACACCTACTTGAGATATTATCTCGCAACTTTGTATTTGATTACTACCACTACCTTGTATTAATTCGTTTTCAAATTGATCTAACAGCTGCAATGTAGCGACATATTCATTATTAAACACATTACCACTTGAAAAGTACTCTACACCTTCAGAAAGATTTTTGTTTAATAGTTTTATTGTTTTTACTGTTGTTGGAAAAGACACCGCTTCATTTAGCTCGTGTACCAACCCAGCTGTAGACGTTTCATAATATATGTCTAATACAGATTCAAATGGTTTAGTTTCAAAAACAGACAAAGCATCTTGAACATTATACTTTACTATATAGTAGTATATGTTGTCACTAGGTTCTAAACCTTTGTTTTCTTCAGATATTTCTCCATCACAAGTAACTTCAGTATGATTATTAACCAGTTTTACGCCAGTTATTTTAACTAAATCTTGATTAGCTCCCTTTAGGTAAGTACCTAAGTGAAAGTCAGCAACGTGGTCGTGTTTTATAGTTAATACAGTATTTCCGTGGCTAAATTCTGTAACATCACTACCACTGCCACCTATAGTTACAGCAGTACCAAGTAGATTAGTGTTTACATTTTTACCTATGTTTACAGTCTCACTGCCATAAGGTAATTGTGCCATTAAAGGATTTTTAGAAGTTTCATACACAAAGTTAAAAACATCTTCATTATCATTTGTTAAACCTTGTTCTTTTGCAGTACCTATACTTACAACATCTAAAATACCTAAATTGCTTTGTTTAGATGCCGCGTTACTTGAAGTAATATCTGGTATAACTTTTGGGTAAACTCTGTTTTTACTAGTGCTTAAACCTACTTCTCTTGTATTAGTAAACTCTTTATCTCTAGTTATTTTATTTATATTATCGCTAGTTATAGGTATATATGTTTTGTCCTCATCCCTATCGTTGTCAAAACTAATAGCGCCTGGAGTGTATACGTTATAATATTCTTGCTCAGGTTGTTTAACAACAACTCTATATGAGTACCAACCGTGAGGAGTTAGTTTATATGTGTAAAAAGCATAAGTAGTTACTTCTATAATATCTTGACCATCAACTGTAACAAAGTTTTTATAAGATAAAGAAGCTGGTCCATCACAACTTACAATAATATCATTATCATTAATTACTACATTTTTTATTTTAACAAAATCAACATCTTGACCTTTTAAGTAATCACCTATTTTAAAAAGATCTGGTTGTGAAAAGTTTGTTATCTTAACTTCATAAACGTAATCGTTATATTGATCTATTGTTGGTTGTTGTAAAGGATCAACTAAAGTAGTAGCGTTTTCAAGTATAAACACTTGATTTCCAGCCAACTGAACTAATGATGCGTTTTGAGAAGGTATTAAAGTAGGGTATGTTAGCTGATTTAAAGATATAGTAGTGTGGCTTATATACTGTCCAGTCTCTACATCTAAAGTTATTTTGTATAAATCAACATCTCCAAGAGAAGAAATAAAAGCGTTTAACCTTAAGTATATATGTTCATAACCAGTTAACACTTCTGTTAAATTTGAGTTAGTGTATATATATTCTATAAAACTAGCATTGATATTTCCGTCGTTTGAATAATAGTATAAGTTACCTAGAGATTCACCGGTACCTGGATTTAAACCACCTCCAGGCAATGTAGGCTCAGTAAAAAACTCAGCCTGATATAAATTATACTCATAATTTAATATGTCACCCTGGTTGTTTATAGGTACTAAACTTCCAGTAGCGTAAGCATTTGGTATTGACTCGTTGAACGTTATAGTAAGTGCGTCTCCGCAATAGTTTTCATTACCAGGAGAAGTATTAGATATAATGCCTCCAATAGAGTTAGGATCACTAGACACACCATAGTCCCAAGAGCTACTATTAAAAGTTGAATCTTTTGCAGCTATATTTATAGAGCTAAGACCAGTAGTAGATGTTAATACTGGAGACTGTCTACCAAATTTATCTGCTAAAACAACACCAACCTCATAAGTTCTTCTTTGTTTTATAGAGTGGAATGGATATTCTTTGTGTAGATAATAGTTATTAAAATCTGAGTTACCAGCAAAATTAGTAGTATCATATTTAGCTGAAGATCCGACTATAAAGTTTAAACCCGCAGCGCCTGATTTTTGATTTGGTAGTTCTCTGTTTTCCACATAGTTACCATAAACAACTCTATTAGATACAATCTCTTGAGCTTTAGCTGACAATGGAACATTATCATATATTCTAGTTGTTTGATCTTGAGGTAGTGTTTTATATGGAAGTGTAGACTTGTATTTGTATTGAAATACTCCAGTAGAACTTTTCTGATTATTAAGTTCTTCAAGTTCTACAGCTTTTATTAAATTGTTATCAGACTCTTTATATAGTATTTCTACACCAACTATATCTAAGTCTGTTTTTATTTTTTTAGATGGTAGTATTATGTTTAAGTTAACAGCGGTAACATCATTGACCATACCATCTGATATACCATTCGTGTCTTGAAAATATACTTCACCTTTTTTAAATACCTTTTGTATTTGTGTTATGTTATAACTAGTAGTTTTAGGTATAAAACATATTTGTGTAAACGGTGCTATTGTAGAATACTCACCATCTTCAAATTTATATCTATAAGAAAACCTTACGAATTTTTCTTTTAAAAAATCTTCTGGAAAATTATTTTGAGAACTAGTCTCCATAGAAGATGTCGGAGAGTCAGTTATAGGTATGTTTTCGTTTAACGTTGTTGTGTCATACTCTAATAGTAATGGCGGCATAAAAGGAGCAAACTTAGCAACACTAACTTTTGTTTCTCTATCATAATAACCTAAAGGCTTATCTATGTTTATTTTTCTAGGTTGATTAAGATCGTCTGTCCAAAAAAGTAAATTATCTAGTAAGTTAACACCTGTTATAGTATTTGTTTTGCTAAAGTTTAAATATAAACCTTCAACCAATAGAGTTATAGACGGTAATGAAGTATTACCAGCATCTACAGCTTTTAATATTCCACAAAATAATTTATTAGGGTTTAAAGTGTTTGTTCCTAAAACCTCTTGTTGTTCAGCTGTAACCGGTCCATCACCTGCACCTACTAAACCAACATCGCTTGGATTTGGGCAAGTATAATTTGTTACAAAATAAAATATAGTATTATTTTTTTCGTCGAAAAAACTACCAATAGTCTCTAGCCCTTCGTACTCGTTTAGCTGAGGAGGGTTTTTAATTATACTGTTACCTAGAATATTTTGTATTGCTCCTACATCTGATCCCTCTGAAGTCGTAATCTGTATGTTCTGTGCACTACGATACTCTCCATTTGGCAAAATTCTATCATCAATATCTTGATTCATTTTGCCTTGAAGAAACGTTTTTTTGTCTTCAGCCATATACTAGTGTTTTATTTGTTTCGATTGATTTCTCATAACTTGAGTAAGCTCTGAGATTTTAAGATTGGATAGTCTTAGTTTAGCATTTCTAACAGCTGCTCTTCTTTCTTTTTTATATCTTTGTACTATATATTCAGATATATTTCTTTTCGTAGCTAAAACGTTATAAGCTATATGTTTATACAAAGCTTCTTCAGCTAGCTTGTTTACTTTCATTTCATCGTCGGTACCAAGTCCGTCTGATATATATTCTAATACAATAATTCTACCAGCAAGGTCGCTACTAAAATTAAAACTACCAGTTCTCTCGTTTATTGTAAAAAACCCGTTGATTTGTGTTGTTTCTGGTGTAGCGCCATATCTTTGGCCATAATCACTTCTAAGATAATCACTAGAGGATAAATACAAGCTATCCTCAGAAGATAAATCACCTGTAATATTTTTAGTGTCGAAAGACTTCCATCTATCTTCAGTAATAGAGCTACCTTCTACAACACTGCCTTGAGAGTCAAAGATATACTTGTGATTATCATCTTGCACTATAGGGCTTGTAGGGTTTGTAGTTAATCTTGTAGGGTATATAATTCTACGTACTCCAGACCCATCTATGTAACACACTTTTACGTAGTTAACATAATCCTGTGGCATAGGCATAGATAACGACGGGCTTAGTTCTATTTCTTGAGATTTAACTGTTTTAAGTATATCATAGCTAAATTCTTGTATACCTCTTTTAGCGTGAAATACTACATCTGATTTAGCTACGTGATCAATAAGTTTTCCGTCACCTACGTATGCTATCATAAAATTGTCAACAACATCTTTGATCGATGTGTATTGATAACCTCCAAACGTAAAATCTAACAACTCTACTCTTACTACTACACCTTGATTTGTGTAAAGCAATTGTTGAGATGCACCTGTGAAACTTATTACACCATTAGATATAATAAAATCAAAAACTTCTATGTCATCTAAAAAAGCTCTAACTTGATCTGCAGTAGGTGATTCTTCAAATGTTAATTTAAAAGAAGCTTCTCCATTATTAACAAAAGTTTGAGATCCATTGTAGTAATTTTCTCCTGTAACTGTTCCTAGTAGTCCCATATTATTGCTCTTGTTGTTTTATTGATAATTCTTCTTGTTGCGCGGCTTGTATAATAAGTGGATCTTTTATTGTTACACCAAAGTATTGTAGTATACCTAGTATTAAATCAACTTCATCAGAAGGATGTAAAGTAAAATTTACTCCAGCGCCGTTATAAGTGTATATTGGAGTACCAAAACTAGTTGTGTTAGCTGTATAAGTCCATTCAGGATCTTGTGGTTTAGCTACGTAGTACATTGATACTGACTGCAATGAGCTAGGAAAAACATATATGCTTTCCCCTGATATGTAATACATTGGAAATGTATTTGAAGGAGCTGTTAGTGGTGAAGATAGTAAAAATGTTAACTTTGATTTTTCTATTCTTTCTATTTGCGTGTAAGAGTTTGTTAAAGAAACATTTATTATGTTATAAACGTTACTAGAAGTGTAAGATGTGTTAGGAGTTGTGTTAGTAGTAACTGAAGGCATCGAGCCTATTCCAGAGTTTAAATCAACATTTGCATTTGTACAAAATGGATCTATTTTATCTTGTATTTTTCTAGGTATATCACCATAACCACTAGCACCTCTACCACTTGTTTGTTTGGCTACAGCTTGATTATACTCATAAAAGGCTCTATCAAGTAATTCTAATTGTACAACTTTAGCAATTTTATTAAAATTATCTGGTGTCATATACCCACTACCTTTTTTATTTAGTATAGATAACACCGTAGTATATACTTTATTTACGTCAATCGCCATATTTTTATATTTATTATAGTAGTATAGCCACTATTACAAGCAGCTATACCACATATAATAGTCACATTATTTTAACTTTTTTTCTATTGATTTAAAAACTTCTACACCTTCATCAGTTTTCAAAAACGCAGCGAACGCTGAGTATGGATTTTCATCAAAAGGCACTGTCATTAGTTTTTTACCATTACTACCCCAAGCGAAAGTTCTTTGATCTTGAGAAAGTTTAATTATATTAAACTCAGCAGCTTTAATAGCTAAGTTTCTCAATTGTACATTGTCATCATTTACTAGCTCTAAAAATAAAACTGGATTAGTTTTAGCAAACAAGTACAAATCTCTTTTAAGTTCTGCTGAACTCATTTTGTCAACTTTAGTACCTAGCTCAACTCTAAGTATAGCTTCAGCTTGATCTACATCAATAGACATAGCGGTGTTTAAAGCTTCCATTTCTGTTTCAATACTTACTAAATCATCTTGAGCCTCTGCAACCTCGTCTCTTTCTTCATATACATAACCTTTTCTTGGATGATATAGGGTTAAAAGTTTTTGTAATGGTTGGTTTTCTTTAGGAACTTGTAAAACTCCATCTTCAAAAATAATATGATCTAGTATTACATTACCATCTTGTTCGTCTATAAAACAAGATCTTTGGTTACTAGCATATCTTATTTCCCTGTTATACCCTTTATCTTCATCAAACCACAGCAAAGGTTTTCTAGGCGTAGATTTAGAAGATAAAACATAAGTTAAAGGTTCTGCTGTTCCTTTTAAAAAATAAAACCTATCTTTCATTTCCCAACTTGGTTTAGTTGGTACTGTTTGTTTTTTTGGTGTAGCTTTAGCTACGGTTTCTTGAGGTGCAACCTCAACAGCTACTGCTTTAGCTTTTTTAGCCATAATATAATAAAATTAAATAGTTTGTAAAGTATGACAATAGCCTTAGTATATAACTAGTAAGGGGCTAATGTCACATAAAATAAACCTATGGGCGCCGTAAAGACGCCCGTAAGTTTAAAATGTTGATGTTATGATTCTTTTAGCATCACGAAGTTGTTAGCTCCTTGTACCACTAAACATCTTTCAGACAAGTAATGTACTTCCATTACGTCGTCTCCAGTGTAAGAAGCAGATCCAACAGAACCAGTAACCCAAGACTTAAGTCTTCTGTCATCAGTTTGTGAAGCTCTGTATCGTACGTGTAAGAATGGACGAGTCATATTCTTACCTAATGACTGATCGTAAACAGTTGAAGTTCCAGCAGGAATTAAACATCCTGACACGTCTCCAAAACCACCTCGAGCAGCAGCATCGTTTAAGTATTTCCAGTCAGACTTGTAGAAATCGTAAGACCCTCTACGGAAAGCAGAAAAACCTAGGTTTAACGCCATATCAGCATCATTGTTAAATACTCCAAAAGAAGCTCCAATACCAGCACCTGTACTAGTGTATCCACCTCCTATAGCACCTAACATATCATCAAGGGTAAGAGCTAGTGAACGATTAATGTATAACATATTTTCTTCAATAGCACCTTGCTTGTCAAGATTTTTAAGTAAAAGATCAAAGTCACTAAGTGAAGCTAAATCTTCAAACACGTTACCTCTAGTTTCAATAGCAGAAAATAAACCTTCGCTACCAGTGATACCTGAAATAGTACCAGCATTTTGTCCAGAAGTAGATGTTGTTTTAACAGCTTCAATCATAGAAGTTTCTAAGTAATCTTCAAAACGTAGACGAGTTTCGCTAGCGGCTTTCAAATACCAAGAATAACCAGATTGTCCAGATTCGTCAGTAGTTTCAACCCAACCTATTTGAGCAGTGTCAGAACCGTCAATTTTAAAGTGATCTTTTAAAATAATTGGTTTGTTATTATATTGTTGAAATTCTGGCTTAAGCTCACCTGCCATAGAAGCAGAACCTTTAGCAAACTCAGAACCATAAACAAATAAGTTAACGTTTACAGTACCACTACCTGCAATAGAAGTAAAATCATCAGCGGTGTAAGCTTTTAAAGTTATGTCTTGTCCACTTGAACCTGAAACATAACACTTAAGAGTTTTCAATCCAGTTGCAGCATCAGTAACAAGAACTGTATTACCAACTCTTACAGAGTTATTTAAAGCAGATCCTAAAGCTACAACACCACTACTAATTGTTAATACTACAGTTGAGTTAGCAGTTACACCATCGTGCTTGTAAGCTAAGTGTAATCTGTTTTGTTCAGACCAAATTACTTGGTCAGATTCCATAGGCATTTCAGCGCCTACCATTTGTAAAAATCCTCCAATAGTACGGTTTCCGTAGCGCTCTACTTCTTGCTCGTATAATTCAGGAAGGTATTGTTGTGCCCATCCGGCTGTTGCCGTAGCTGTAAAATCAATATAATTTTGATTGCTAACAGTAGGGTTTGGAGTAGGAGTTAGTGAATATGATCCACCTAATCCCAAAGATGTATTAAATCCCATTTTTTTTAAGTTTTAAGTTTTTTTATTTTTTTATTTTAAATTTTAACCTAGAACTATTTTCACCGCCTAATACTCTAACTTTGATACCGCTTGCGTCTATAACTGGTTTAGCAGTTCTAGGACCCATATCAATGTTTTTAGACTTGACAGCGGTTTCTTTTATAGCATCAGCCTTGCCTTGCTCATAAAAATGTTGAACTATTTTGTCAATATTTTTACCAGCATACAAAGCTTTGTGATAACCAGCAGCGTCTTTCATCATATCGTTTTCATCGAGGAACTCCCTCACAAAATTAGATATGTCGCTTTGGTAATCCTTTACAGCGCCCGCATTTTTAACATTGTATCTAAACCTTTTGTCACCAACTCTAAAATCAAAACCTTTGAAGTTATCATTGAAAACATTATTAGTACTTTGTTCAAACTGCTTATACTGTTTTTGTTGGACCTCACTAGCAGTGCTTTGTTCTTTGTTATATTCGTTATAAAAGTTAATAGCTTCTTGCTGTTCTTTAGTTAACTTAGAACCCAACTTGACTTCTTTGTAATATTGATCCTTAAGTCCAGTAAGAAATTTCTTAGCTTTTGCAACTTCTTCTTTTAATGCCAACTTTTTCTTTCTAATATCCTTTTGCTCATCTAGATCTTCATCATATGAAAAACTATCTTCTATTAAAAAGTTAATCTCATCATTATCAAGGTGAGACTTAGTTGATTTGTAATACTCTTTTAATAAAGTATTATTGTCTACGTTAGAGTAGTCAGCGTTTAATCTAACATACTCTTCAATACTTCCACCCGTTTCCTCCATAAACTTTACCAAACTTTGTATATTTTCTGGTAAATTTACTTCTGGTTGAGGTATTGTTTTTTCTTCAACAACAGGTTGTTCTACTTTTTCAACAACTGGCTGCTCTATTTTTTCAGGCTCGTCTGTTACTTCTTGTAAGACTTTTTCATTGTCTTCTTCGTAGCTTTCTTCTTGCTTGACTTCTTCGCTGTCTTTTTCTTTTTCGAGTGATACATTTTCTTCTGTTTTTTGTTCTTGAAATTGTTTTAGCTTTCCTAGGTCTAATTTAATAGTACCGTCTTTTTTTACCTCTTTATATGAGATATCTTGTTTAGATTGTTCTTCAGTAGGTTCAACCGTAGTTTCTACTTCATCTACAACTTCTTCAATTAATTTGTTTTCTTCTGACATAATATAATATAATTAAATAGTTAAGGTATTATTATCTAGGCTCAAATTGCTCTAAGCCAAACCCACCTAAGTTGTCCATACCTGCAGACTCAAAGTTTTTAGGTGGTGCATTTGTTTTTCTTTGATTTATAAGCTCACTTTGTTGTGAGGCTTGTATTTTAGTTCTTTCGTCTTTACGATCTTCTTTAAACTTATCTTTTTCTTTTAAAACAGCTAATTGAGTTTCTTGTAGCTGCTTGTTAATTTCAAACTCATACTGCATTAACTCTTTCTTTATAGCAGCTTCTCTTTCAAGTTTTTGTATTTCAAGTTGAGCTTTTACTTGTTCAAGCTGAGCTTTTGATTCGTTTAAAGCTTGTTGCTTTTGTAAATCAGCAGCAGCGGCAGCTTGAGCAGCTTGAGCATTAGCTTGGCTTTGTGCTTGTATGTTAGCTTGTTGTTGTTGTTGGTCTAGCTCTTGTTTTTTCTTACGTCTTATTTTAAGAAGTTGATTTGCTAATTTTATGTTACGTACTTCTCTAATATCAATAGCATCTTCAAGATATATTTGACCAGACTGTAAAGCAACTTGTATATTATTTTCTAACTTAGCTTTTTCTTCTTCGTCAGGAGATAATTCTAGAAATATACCAAAATCGTGAAGGTATAATTTAGACATTTCTTCTAATGTAGATACATTGAACTTACCTAAGCTTTTTATAAATGACTCTTTAGTTGGAGAGTACTCTATAACGTCAGAGACGCGCATAGCGATGCACTCTGCCATAGTTAAAGTAATGTATAAGCTTGACTGTAATAAATGTCTTGTAGCTGTATTAGAATTAGCAGCTGCTAGTTTTTGTAAACCTACTAAAGCATTTTTATCAGGCATACTACCGTCTCTAGCTTCATTAAGACCAGTTACGTCACGCATCATTTGTAGATAATAGTTATAAGTGTTTATTAACGAGCTTATTTTACTACTACCACTATTTGTACTTAACTCTCTAATTGGTATACTACCTCTGTTCATATCACCATCCTGAGTCATTGATCTACCAATAACACTACCAGTTTGGAAATACATATTTAAAGCTTCAGCTGGGTTGTAATTAGTTCCATTACCTAAGTCAACCTCAGCTAAACCATCAGCATCTAAATAAACACCATCCGGTACCATTTTAGACAACACTTGTTGTAATTTTAGATGAGTTATTTGTATCATATCTGCGAAGTTAGTCATACGGCTAACTAAGCTTTCTATACGTCCCTCGTACATTCTAGGAGCACAGATGGCGTAACTCATTTGAGCCTTTGTAGTATCTGCTTTTGGTCGCATCATATTCTTTTTGAGCTCCCATTTTAATATGTCTTTACTACCTACTACTTTAACGCCTTCGTATATAACTTCTATAGCTCTATCCACTTTTTCAAAATCAATTGAAGCAGGTGGATTAAAAGTATCGTCTTTTTCTATAGCTTTTTTACCACCACTACCCGTGGTTTTTATTTTGTGAACTTGATTTGCAAATGTTTTATATTCAAAGTATAAAACAGTTACACTATTCTCTTCGTTGCTTTTAGAGTTATAATCAGATTTAGAGTTGTAATAACTACCACTTTCCTTATATTGGTTTAGCTGATCGTCTGTTAACTCTGGAAACTGTTTTTTTAGTTCGTTTATATATATTTCTTTTACTTCACCAACGTAATATATATCGTCAAAGTATGGTGAATCTGTATTAGAGTAAACTAAATCAGCTGGATCTACATATTCAACTTTAATACCTTCAGCTTTATTAAAAGAACTTTTAGCAGCACCAATACCTATAATAGTTAAATCATTGTTAACTCTTCTGGATATATGCTCATACTTGTTTCTATCAAATACACTGTTTATAGCTTCTTCTTCGGCTATTTCTATAGACTGCTTATAGTCTAATTGCATATGCAGCTCTAATTCTTCCGTAGTTTCAGGTAATTTACTTTGATCAGTTTGATATATGTCTATACCTAACTGACTAGCAACAGCGTCATTAAAAGGTTTAGCCATCATATCTTCGGCTATTTTAGTGACGTAGTCTGTTCTTTCTTGTATCGATGCTGGATCTTGAGAATAAGCTTTTATGTCGTAAGATCTATCTGCCATACCGTTAACTACTATATCTACAAACTTAGGTATAATAGGTACTGGCTTCCAGTCTAAATTTAAATAAGATAAATCACCGTTAACAGATAACTCATCTTTATATTTTCTAACAGACTGCTCTCCTCTAGCATACAGCCTTAGTGAGTGAAAGGATCTTCTAGACGCCTCATATCTTCCGGATGAGTTCTTACTGTCATAGCCTTCGTTAACATTAAACCACTCTTGCTCTATAGCGTTACCTACTTTAGAACCATACTCGAGAGTTTGTTTTTCTAAATCACTAACCGCTTGGCTGGGAAAAGAACTTTTTATAGCTTTATTAATCATTTATTTAAATTATTTTTGATCTTGATCCTTTATTGTCATATCTTTTAATTCCAAGGTTTAGTGTCAACTTTTGCCTCTGTTGTGTTGGAGCATAAAGGTTCTTGTTGCAAGCCATTATAGCTAAACCAGAACTTATAGATGCGTCGAACTTAGTTCTATCATTTATATCAAACTTTGCCCAGTCCTCTAGTGTTCTACTAAAATACATACTACCATATCCTTCTTGTTTTAATCCTACGTGTTTTTCTATATAAGATTCTATAGCTGAAGCGTGAGACTGTTTCATATCTTGAGAAGAGTTAGGTATACCACCTATTTCTCTCTCTGTAACCGACAACTTATTATAAAGCTTGTCAGGTCTGTTCATAGAGTAACCTCTATAACCTCTTCTTTTAAAATGATACAATAGCCTTGGCTTATTGTTTTCTGCTAATATAGGCATACCATAAAACACGCAAGCCATAAGCACGTCTTCAAAAAATATTTCAGCTGTTTGAGGTCTAGCAACATATTCTAAAAAAAAGTGATTAGAAGGAGCTTCGTCCATAGTAAACTTAGTAAGACCGTGTAAAGCTCCGTTAGAACCTATACCATCTATAGTACCTGATATGTCATAACTATCACAACCAAACGCGCCTAAGTGATCATTAGCAGGATATTTAATACCGTTTTTTAGTATCATACTATTTTGCATTTCTAATTTAGGTATCCAAGTTACTTTAAATCTACCGTTTTTATTTGGCATAAACTCTACAGCAGTATCTTTTACACCGTTTTTCCATTGAAAAGAACCTATAGAAACAACACTTGAATTACTTATGTCGTCGTTATAATCTATTTGTTCATATATTTTTGTTAGATTAAAAAGCGATTGTTTAGCTTCATCTCTAAAAGCGTGACTCTCTGTCCTTGGAAACTGTCTATAAAATTCGTTTAAACCGTCTTGATCTTGCTTTAAACCTTCAACTTCATTTTCCCAATAATCTATAACACCTTGCGTAATCTGTTCTCCAAACGAGTCAAGGACTTCTCCGACTGGATTATCGAACACAGGTTGTCCATACATATCAATATATCCTTCGTAGTTCCATTCCATAGGTATGAACAAAGAATATAATCCGCTACGAGTCTGTCCATTGCGGTTTCTTTGTGTGACGTCTGAGTCATTGTATAGTTTTTTAAAGTTATCACCACCCTTGTCAAGAGCATTGCTCGTTGAACCCATCATACATTTACCTATAATTCTAGAACCTAGTCTTAGACAGGTTTTTGTAACTCTCCAGTTGTTTAATATGTTATTAGGTTTTTCCCACTTACCACTTTCATCGTGTACAAGTAGCCTTAGTTTTTCACCATCATATGAGTTATCTCCTGTGTTTTTCCAGTCGATAGTAGTGTCGAGTCCATCAAGTTCTTTAATAGCTTCGTTTGTTTCAAGCTTTTTTCTAGTAAACTTACTTGCTGGTACTCTGTATGCAAGCTCTGTTTTTGGTCTGTCCATACCATCTTGTATGGGTTTAAAGAAAAACGGGTAGTTGACGGATATTGGTACAACCTTGTCTGTAAACATTTTTTTTGCATCTGGTCCTGACTTAGATAATATACCGAATCTTGAATCGGTTGATATTGAAGCCATATTGACTGTTTCGCCTGATGCCATAAAGGAAAATCCTGAACGTCTGTTTTTAAGGTAGCACATTCCATAACATCGTTTATCTGCTTTGCAAGCTTCCCAGAATATAAAGAATAATCTGTTTGACTCTCTAAAGTCTGGCTGCCCAATGTCAATTTTGGACCACTGCAAGTACATAAAATGAGTACCAGTAATGTATGTAGCCAAACCTCTGCTATAGAACCAAAAACCTTGTTCCCTTTTGTTGAATTCGTTGTCGATGTAATCATACCATTTTTCCTTAAAGTCCATTGGGTATTCTTCCCAGTCAAATACAGACTTTATTTTTTTTAATTCTTTAGGGTACTCTGTGTACTCCCATTTATCCGTTTTAAATTTGTGAACATTATTAGCTTTAGGTAAAGCTATTTTAAGGTTTTGTATTTCGTATATTTCACCTATTTCACCAGTTTTACTTATAACTACTATGTCGTAGTCTTCGTTGTAACCATATTTCCACTTTTTAGATTTATTGTTTTTAGCAATAGTATGTGGCTTTATATGGTTTTCGAGCACCTTGTATAAAGTTTGCTCGTACATTATTTCGATCTACCTTCAGCAAAACCTTTAAAAGTTCTTTCTTGTTTAGCTTCTTTTGGTTTCTCGTTTAACATTTCTTCTTCTTGCTGTATTCTGCTTAATATTTCAAAAGCATCGAATATGGCTAGTTTTTTAGTAGCTGCAGCGTTCTTTAGTCTATCAGCTGATATATCATCATCAGAGTCTACAATAGGTTCTTTGGCTACTTTAATAAGTTCGTCCACAGCCTTTTGCCCAGCTTGGATTATATTCAACTTCGTCTCCTTTGTATTCATATTTAATTGTAATATCATTAGTTCGCATACGGTATAATCTATCTTCTTCTATAATAAACTCATACTCGCTACTAGGGCTAAACCCAACTAGGTCTCCCTCGTTTATTTTAAAGGCTTCTAGTGAACTATTGCCGTATTTTAATATACCAATATGCTTTTGTTCTTTATCAACGCTTACAATATGTTTTTCTTTTTTAAGTATAGGTTTTACAAAACAAAAATTTCCAGGAGCTTTCCACTTATTCTCACGCTTGTAAAGAAATATTTGATCGTAATAACAAAAGTACATATCTTCTTTAAAATATGAACCACTATTTTTTTCATTACCCCTTACGTCATAAAACCTTCTAAACACGTTGTGATGAACTATTACTTCATCTCCAACTTTTAAATCTGTCTCACCTACTAAAGGTATTGATACCACAATACCAACTCGGTTAACAAACTTATGATCGTCCATTGTTGTGTTGATAATTAATTTTTTATCACCAACACTTATCTCATTTGTATACCTACCATTTTTAGGTTGTATAATGAAGCTATATAAACTCTGCATTAGTACTCTAAATTATATTCTATTGATATAGCCATATTGGAGTTAAACTTTTTCCAAGGTATGACTTCTTTATTCTTTTCAATATATATATTGTAAGATCCGTCATCACTGCTATATAATATATCAGATATGCAATGACCTCCGTAAACTTGTTGGCCTACGGAATAGTGCATTGCTTCATTTTTATAATCTGTACCTATACTAATTTTTCTAATCAACTTCGCCATCTTGTCCCTCCTCTATGTCTTGATAAGTACCATCTTCAAGGTTTACAGTTATCTTACCGTACTTTTCTTCAAGCTCTTTATTAAGTTTCTTAGAATCATTTACTAGCTCTGCTAAAGCGTGTAACAGCTCGTGCTTTTGTGCTTCTACTGTTCCAATATCATATAATACTTTAGACTTTGTAGATTCTTGTAGCTTTAGCTTTTTAAAATCTTTTTCTTCGATTTTTTTACTCATTTTAATTAGATTTAATTTTTATTTAATTTATAACTTATTAATCACTCATAATAGTGTTTATTTACTAATGGCCTTGTACTTTTCAAAACCTCTAGATCCAAAGTAAGCTACATAAATAGTAACTAATAAAGTTCTTAAAAGTTCAACCCAAACATCACTTATGTTAAATGGTATTTCTAAAGCATCTAACACTATATATAAAGTTGTAGCTATGGTTAAGTATATTAAAACCAAAGGTCTAGTGTTTTTAGAAAGCCAAGAATCAGACTTCATATCGCTTTCCCAACGTCTAGTAGTTGACTCCATTTCCATAATATCCATCTCTAACAACTTTAAAGCTGTTTCTTTATCTTGAGGTGGTATGTCAGGATCTGCGTTAATCATTTTTTTAACAACACCTAACAATCCTTTATCAGGTAATACGTCACCTATAGAATCTATAAGACCAGATTTACCTAGCAAAAATTGACCTACTTTTGTTTCTTTAAATTTCTTTTTTTTCTTTTTATCTACACTCATTACCACTTAACTTTATTGGCCCAATAAGCTGCGCTTAATTTTCCTTTAGCTATGTTTTTTCTATGTCTAGCCTTAAAACTTTTACGTCTAGCTTTTTGTTTAGCTGACTCACCTTTTTTAGGTTTACCAGCTGTAGTAACACCTTGCTGACCAAAACGTATAATTTTCTCTACACCACCAGAACAAGCTTTAACAACGTGTGACTTGGTTTTATGTTTAGGAGTTCTTCTAGGCTTATTGCAAGCCATTTTACTTTTGTTCAGCTTCGCCATATTTACATTTTATTTTCTAAGTAACTAACACCAAAGAAGCTATGTACGCCTTCGCTGTCTATATCTACCGCATTGTCTTCCCAACCTTCAGGGTGTGTAGCTGGTATTAACCCACCATCTTCATCGTAAGTGTCAGTTAGTTTCCAAGCAACATCTAAGTGGTACTTTTCGCTAAGTACAGGAGCTTTAATTTCCTCTCCTTCTTCATCATACTCACCTTGCTCTAAAACTATATTACCTAGCTTTACAATACCGTGTGGATGTGTAGGGTATTCGTTACCATCTTCGTCTGTAGAAGTTCCAAGTGAAGCTATTGCTGCTAAAGCTAATTCTTCAGTGTCAAATTCGTATTTACCGATTTTTCTCATTTTATATTTATTGTGTTGTTAATTGTTGAAGTTCTGTATCTGTCAATGCTTTATTAAAAACTTTTACTTCTTTTATGTTTCCATCAAAAATA
>Ga0098050_1000159_pt1 | contig 25982 bp, 47 predicted proteins | sample 14_taG_FD_77070 | JGI IMG/M metagenome (GOLD analysis project Ga0098050, IMG submission 77070) | Marine viral communities from the Subarctic Pacific Ocean - 14_ETSP_OMZ_AT15311 metaG | ecosystem: Environmental > Aquatic > Marine > Oceanic | place: Pacific Ocean | collected 2015-01-18
CAGGATCAATTTTTTTAGAAAAAAATCCATTAGGATGTGTTTTAGGGTTTAATGTTCCGTCGTGCATTCTAAGTGGACTGTGATTAACACCACCTTGTAATCCTTTAAAATAATTTTTCTTAAATGCCATAACTAAGCGTTTTTAGTTTTATTATATGCTTCTTTTTCCCAGGGTAGATTTTTAGCTCCTTCCGCCATATCTTCTCTGGAATATCTTTTGCCCTTCCAATAAACATAATCGTCATCATAATCTAGATCATGCCTTTTTATTTGGTCTATATGTACTTTTTCATGCTCAATAACGGATTTTAGTTGAATTGGGTCTTTTATTTTATTATTAACAAGTATACTACCACTACTAGTTGCCATGCCTAATGTATTGTCGTCCATATCTACATGTATTATGGGCGTGCTACCTGCTTTTTCGTCATATGGAGATCCTTTCATTTTGAAGCCCATTTTCAAAGGAGATGTTCTTTTTGCTTTAGCCGCTTTTAAAGCCGCATCGTTGCCTGTTCCAGAACCACTTCTATCACGCACTTTATTCCATTCAGAATTATGCATCATAGAGCTCCAACAATGTTTTATAGGTGAACTCATATGTTAATTTTATTAAAATAAGCCCGCGACAATTAAGCCGCGAGCATATTTAGGTTAGTTAGTAGTATTAAGCTATTGCAAAGTCAGAAAAATACATTTGTACTGGAGTTGCTGCTTCATCAAGTCCTAATTGAACTGTTGATTGCACACCTCCTGGATTAGCTGTCATTGCTGCATATACAGCTTTTTGTGGTGACTTAGCTCCATTTGTGATTGTTGGAACACCAACAGTACCATCCTTAGTTGTTGTTACAGTAATGCTTATTACTTTTTGACTTAAAGTTGTAGCTGGTATAGTTCCTGCACCATCAGCAGCTATAGTGTGCTCTGCTTGAATGCTTGCAGCGCCTTCTAACACAATTGATAATACTCCTGATCCTGTAGCGTATGATACGCTTTGGATTTGATCTACGTTGACTAATTCAATTCCTTGTGTTGCAAGTGCTGATGAGTCAACAATGTTGAATTTTAAAAATTTTGACATTTTGTTTTGTTTTTTGGCTTTTAAGCCTGGTTTGGTTTACTATTATTTTGAGTTTTATACAGTTCTCTACTGTTTTATCTTTTCATTCCACACATAGATGCAATGCCTTTTTTCATCATAAGTGCTGGCTTAGCTAAATCTCTCATCATAAGAGCAGGTGCTCCAGAAGCGTCTCCAGCATATCCCATATCACCACTTGCTCCAGCTATTTGGTTAGATCTCATATCTTCTGCTAAAACATTGTGCCCCATATCGCCAGCCATTTTAATAGGCATTGTTTCACCGTCAACCTGCATTGTAGTTGCTGAAGGATCTTTCTTTAAAGTTTCTGCTTTAATAAAACCTAAGTTTTTAGCTGCATGATCTTCACCATACATTTTAGCTGGGTGATTAGGCCCACAGTGTTTAGGAGCATGCTTATCGTGCTCACTGTTTTCTAGATAATGTAATCTAGCTTTGTCTGACAAATCTTTGTTATATGCTTCTCTAGCATCATATTCTTGTCCTGAATATCTTGGATGATTTCCTGAGTATTTTCCCATTGTTTTTGTTTTTGGTTTGGTTTATTTTAATTTTTAATTTTATCTAATACGCTTTTTCCAATACTGAATAACCCACCTGTTGCCACATCTGCTATTTTAGTTTTGTTTTTATTGACAAAATTTTTAGCTGTACTAGCAAAGTTACTAACTTTTTCACCAAATGTTTTTGGTACAGTATTATCATACTTCCAGTCTAACTTGTCATAAACATCTCTTCTTCCTTTGCTACCGGGAGGATTGTTTTTTAACATTTGACTTTTTATAGCATCTACACCTCTGTTCTGCAAGTCATTTGATGATACCTCTATTGAAGACCCATCGTCTTGCAATATGTTTTTAGTTTTGTGATGATTTTTAATTGGTGATGGCATAATTATTTTTTTTAACATTTCCAGCGTTTACGAGCTGCTTTACCTCTTTCGCCTGTCCAACCTTTAGACCTAGCGCAGAATGATTTTCTTCTTTTTGCAGCTTTACTACCAGGTTTTACATCACCCGTTACTGCTGTCTTTAATTTACTACCAGGATTTTTTTTCCTATATTCTTTTACTCCTTTACTGGTCATACCAGCTCCTTCTTTTGTTGATCTAAAATTACGACCTTTTCCTTTTGTAGTTTTTCTTATTTCCTTTTTTACACGTTTTTTTTTTAATGGAATATCATTAACATCTCCTTCCATTTTAATTGGCACGCAATTATTTACCATTTTAACTTTACCACTAGCTGTTTTCTTTCCAGATGGTGATTTTTTCTTTCCGTCAGCTTTGTAACCTTTCCAACAAGTGTCTGCTTTAAGTAAAGGACTTGTTTTTGCGGCGTGCTGTATTTTGCCTATAAACATATTATCCTAATTTAGCTCTTTTAGTTATTGGCATACCTGCTCCACATTCGCAGGGTGCCTTTAATATTTCCATACCTTCTATACCAGAGCTATTTCCTCTAGCGTGTGCTCTACCAACTTGGTCTAACGGACCGTCCCAAACATGGGATTCTCCAACTATACCTACTTTGGTTCCAGGCTTTAATTTTTCCATTGCTGGATCATATTTTGAATGATGCATAATTTATTTTTTTAAGGGGTTTTGTTTTTTTTCTTTTTCTTTGTTTTAAAGATGTTAATTGATCTTAATAAATTACCAACTCCGCTACCAGTACCAGTTTGTCTAGCTTTCCACTTATCATATCTTTTTTGTATTCTAGCGGCTTTATTTAATTGACCTTTATCTGTAGCATCTTTTACTCTAGCTGTGTAAGTTTGCGTGTCTTTTTTATAGGTTCCCCAATAAGGATCTCTAAATTTATTTGTAATGTTATTATTAACTTTATTATTGTTTAAATTATTATCTAAAAAAGAATAACCATCACCGGGTCCACCTGGTGAAGACGAGTTTTCATTGTTTGATGAAGTATTAGACAAATTTATTTTAGCTGGATTAGCATAATTTCCTTGAGAGTTGTTTCCAGTGCTACTTGTTGGTAGGCCTGGTAAAGGCAAACTAGAGTTCATTGGGTTTTTGTCAGTTGAATACCCTCCTTTATTAGAAGAAGAAGAATTTAAGCCTAAGCTATTTACTGAACCTAATACCTCTAAAGCGTTATATGTATTAGGGGCTACCGCTTTATCATAAGCCGAAGGAGGGTCAATTTTTACTGGACTTCCTTTCATTGCTAAAGCTGGATTATTAACATTAACAGCTGCAGTTCTTTCCATCGTATTGCCATATACTGAATTAGCCTGCAATTGTGTATTTTCACTAAAAGGGCTAGAATTACCCTCAATAGGGTCTAATATTGGTTTGTTATTTAAGCTATTATTCATTTGTTCTGTATTTGAATTTTGACTTGAAAAAGTAGGAGCTCCACCATATCCATAAAGTTTTTGTTGCTGCATTTTAGCATCATAATCTTGTCTTTGTTTAAACTGCTGATATCTTATGCCTTGCCTATCTAAATCGCTAACGTTTTCCTCGCTAAATCTCAAGTGATCAGGTAAAGTCCAACTATCATACTTTCCAACAACATTGTCACCTAGTCCATTTGCCCATACTTTTTTTTGACCATCTACAATTCCATCTAAATTAGCATCTACACCACCTCTAGCTTTGTCGTCAGCCATTTTTTTCTGTATATGATCAAGACTGTTCCAGTGGTCTATGTCGCTCTGAAGTTCCTTATTTCTAGTGTAAAGTTGTGTTGATCTAAAAGCCATTTATCTATTTTTATCTTTATTAACATTATTTATTGCTTTGAATAGAACTTTTTCAGTATAACTTCTTCGCTTCATAATAATGTTTCTTCTTTCGCTAGTAGGAATATCTTCTTCACCTAGCATTATTTTGTAAATTCTATTTATCAGTTGTTTGAATTTAAAAGAACTTTTATATATATTATACTTTTGTGTAGTTCTATTTCTATTTCTCCAAACAACTATCCAGTCTTCTTTTATTAATTTATTCCATCTTCTGTTATTCCAACTATAAGAATAAACACCTTGTTTAAAATCTTTTTTGGTAAAATACTCTATACAATCTAAATATATTAACAATTCAAGTTCCGCGTCTGTTAAGCCGTTGTTCTTACAAGCCCATTTGCGTATTATACGGTAGTGTTTTAACAGATTGAGTTCTTTTACATCATCTGCATCTAGCTTTCTCATACAACAACGACCACGTCTTGCGATTTTATAACGTGATATGTATTTTTATTAAATTCTATTTTATGACCAGCATGTCTATCAAAATATATAGTATCATTTTTCTTAATACCTGCAACTTCTTCACCCACTGATACAACGTTGGCTTTTCTATATCTTAAATCTTCTTTTTGATTTTCAGATAACAATAGTCCGCCTTTTGTTTTTGTTGTACCTTCTTTTTCAATATTAATAACTAAGTTTCTACCTATTGCCTTCATCTATTCTTAAATTATTAATTACACAATTTGTAGATAATATTGTAGTTGCCACAGAAGCCGCGTTTTTAAGAGCGCTTTTTGTAACTAATAATGGATCAATAATACCATTGTCAGTCATTTTTACCATATTTCCCGTAACCACATCTAAGCCAAAACCTTCTTTTTTTGAAAATTCTAGTTCTAACCCAGCGTTGCTTAATATTGTTTTATATGGTGCGATAATAGCTTCTTTTAAAACGTTTTCAGCTTCATTAGTGTTTTTTAAATAAAGTGAAGCATTTAACAAAGCAACACCACCTCCAGGAACAATACCTTCTTTTACAGCGGCTTTCGTAGCACAGATAGCGTCTTCAACTCTATCCATTTTTTCTTTTAACTCTATTTCAGAGTTAGCTCCAACCTTAACAACTGATATTTTAGAAGATAACATCGCTAGTCTTTTTTCTAGACTAACAACCTGGTCAGGTATTTTACATGTTAAAAGCTTTTTCTTTATATCATTTATAATACTTAAACAATCTTTGTTTGGTTGTTTAAATTGCAATATAGTTTCAGTTTCACTTGTTATTGATTTTAAACAACTTCCTAAATGCTCAAGTTCTATAAGATCCATATCATCGCCTAAATCTTCATTTATTAGTGTAGCACCTGTTAACAAAGCAATATCATCAAAAGTTTGTTTTCTATTAGTTCCATATATAGGAGCTTCTATGACATTTACCTTTATATTGCCTTTTGTTTTGTTCATTGCAAGCGCGGATAAAACCTCGTTGCTAAGATCTGCTATTATAAGTAATTGTTTATTATTTTTAATAACATGCTCTAAAACAGATTGTATTTGTCTAATACTGTCAACTGCATTCTCTATTAATAAAACAAGAGGATTGTTTAGTTCAGCTGTTTTTTTAATTTTATTAGTAACAAAATGAGTGCTAGTTAATCCTTTAAAATATTGTGATCCTTCTATTGTTTCTAACTCTGTTTCACCAGAGTCAGATTGCTCCATCATTACTACACCAGTGTTGTTAACTGATTTAAAAGCTTTGCCTATTATTTCGCCAAGGTTTTTATCGTTATTAGTGGATATTGTAGCAATTTGATTTATCATGTTACCTTTAACAGGTTTTGATATATTTATTAAATAATTAATAACCTTATCAACTGCGCTATTTATTCCATCTTTTAGATCTCTACTGTTTATTTTATCAGAAACTTTATATGCTTCTTTTAATATAGAGTGAGCTAAAACAGTCGCTGTGGTGGTACCATCACCCGCTTCTTTTACAGTTTTTTTTGCAGCTTGCTTTAATAAGTTGCAACCTAAGTTTTCTACAGGGTTTCTTAATACCACGCTTTCAGCTACTGTAACTCCATCTTTTGTTATTGTAGGGTTTCCTAATTGATCTTCTAACAAAACACAACTTCCGCCAGCTCCTAATGTTGAACTAACTGCCTTTGCTAATTTGTCTATACCATTAAAAACCTCTTCCTTAGCCTCTTTACCGAAGCTAAGATTTTTAACTATTTTGTCTGACATTTATATATTAAATTAAATTAAATTAAATTGATTTTTTATTCAAATGTTTTTACAACCTTTGGTCCTTTTATAAATTCTACTTTTTTAGAGTAATGATTAACACTTCCGTCTATAGCGGACTCAGCGCCTTCAATTGTTTCTCTACGAGTAACATCATGCCATTTTTCACAGCAATGATCTTCTTTTGGATCACAAGGGCAATCAATATCTTTGTGTTCTGTTTGATAAAAACCGTTTGGCAACTGAACTATTCTCCAGTTTTTCTTTTCGGCTAAATGTTTCCAAAGTTTTATTTGGTCTTCGGATATTTTTGGTTGTGGTTGACTACTCCACGTATTAGTCTTGTAATAAAAATACGTCATCGGTATTGGTTTTTTAATTAATTTTTGGTTTACTCTTCCCGAGTAGGGTATATGTTTATTATTACCTGTTTTTTGGTTTTTTTACTCTTCTTTTAACTCTAGTTTTATTTCTTCTTTTATTATTCCTATATTACCATGTAAACTAGATTTTATAAAATTTATATAATCTTCATCTTTAATAATAGGAAATCCTTCAAATTCTCCTTGTATTTCCTCTGGCGTGGAATTAAGCCAACCTGACCTATTTGCTGTTTTTGAAGTTTTATTCCCTGTCAATATCCATTGTATATCATATTCAAAAGACTTGTTGTTTACATTTTTTACCGTATTACAGTTATATGTCCAATTATATTCTATTGCCATTTTATTAATTTATTTGTAGTGCATCTTTTGTATATTCTCTATTTTCTTTTGTTTCAAACAATCCAGACATATGAAACAACCCGTTTTTCTTCCATTTACCGTTCCATTGCTTACCGTACTTAGTCCAACGATCATGAGCTTTAGCAAACTTCCAAATTTTTACTCCATTATCTTTGCCTTTAAATATTTTATCGTACTTTTTTACCCAATACATATCAAAAGGGCCTATAGCTCTAGCTTGTAGCATTAAATCTCTAGTTCTGTGATCAGCTTTACCAGTTACGCATATATCAATATCTGTTGTTGGCCAGCCCTCGAGTATACCACCAACTATATATAGCTTATGGTGCAGCCAGTCTATCTTTAACAATTCTTTTATATAACTTTTATATATGCGATCTTCTAATCCATGCATATAAGGTATAAACATAAAACTACCGTTTACATTTTTAACTTCACCTTCTAAGTTATCTTCGAATTCGTTCCAAAAAGTTTTAAGCATCTTATTTTACTTTGCACTATTTAATAGTCCGTTTTTAAACGTATACGTTACTTTACCTATAGAAAAGCTAGTTGTTGCTCCGCTTACTGAAGCGTCGCTTCCGTTTTTACCATCTGCTCCTGCTGCACCGGTAGCTCCTTGTGGACCAGTTGCACCTTGTGGACCAGTGCTTCCTGTATCACCTTTATCTCCTTTTGCACCTGGGCTTCCGTTAGTTCCATTAGAACCGGCTGCTCCAGTACTACCTTTTGGTCCAGCAGGGCCTGTAGATCCCGTATCACCTTTAGGTCCTTGACTACCATTTGTGCCATTTGTACCAGCAGCTCCTGTATCACCCTTAGGTCCAGTGCCACCAGCTGCTCCAGCTGCTCCGGTGTCTCCCTTAGGTCCTTGAGCACCTGTACTTCCTTGAGGCCCGGTTGAACCAGTATTACCTTTATCTCCTTTAGCTCCATTAGTACCGTTAGTGCCGGCCGCGCCTGTATCACCCTTGGGTCCAGTAGGCCCTTGTGGACCAGTTCCTCCGGCTGCACCAGTATATCCTCGTGGTCCTTGCGGTCCTGTACCACCGGTAGCTCCAGGATCTCCTTTTGCACCATCTGCACCAGCTGCGCCCACTGATCCCGTATTACCTTTTGGGCCAATACCACCAGTTGCCCCGGCAGAACCTGTGTTACCTTTAGGTCCCGTCGGTCCTGCAGGTCCTACGCTACCCGTATCACCTTTGTCTCCTTTTGCTCCGTCATCACCGTCTGTTCCGTTAGAGCCAGCCGAGCCTGTATCACCTTTTGGTCCTTGTGGACCGGTTGCGCCTGTATTTCCTTTTGGTCCAATTCCTCCAGTAGAGCCTGTGTTACCCTTCGGACCTTGTGGTCCTGTTGGACCAGTTGCTCCATCATCACCGTTAGTACCGTTTGTACCGTTAGCACCAGCTGGTCCTCGTGGGCCAGTTGACCCTGTATTTCCTTTAGCACCCTGTGAAGCTGCGGATGAAGAGTCTTTACCAAAAGCATCCTTTATAAACGCATGTAATTCTTCTACATCTTTTCTTATGTCTTCTACCTGTTTTAATAAAAATCTATTTACTTGATATAGCCCATCATCATTAAAAACATTACTTATATCTGTTAGAGATGATAAATCATCTGATATCTCTTTAGATACAGTTACTTCCCCATCACTACCTTTAGATGCAAGTTGTTTAGAACTACCTTCTTTAAATAGTTTTTTACCTCTTATATTGTCGTTTATACTTGCCATTGTATTATATTAAGTTACTGTATCAAATTCTATTACTATTGACGCGCTTACACCTCTCCAATATTTACTACCTGCACTTTTTCTATAAGCAATCATTACTTTGTCACCTTTATTAAATGAAAGATCAGGATCATATTCTATTTCACTATTACTAGCGGTTAAAGAGCCTGATGATTGTGTTGGTGTTCCGGTAGAGTTTACCCATATATCAAATATAGTTGTAAAACCGGTACTTAAAGTACCTTTTGTATTTTGCATTCTAATTCTTTTTATAGTACCATCAGAAGGACAATCAAAAGTATTATAGTATTGATTTGATGTTGTATCAGTTAAAGTGTTAAAAGGTATTCTAAGCGAAGACGTTGAGCTAGTATCATCAGAAAAATTACTAAACAATATTGTTTGGGTTTTATCTAAGCCTAAATCTGAAACTACATTAGCTGGTGTTCTAAAACCAACTAAACCACTTTGAATTGTTAAAAATTCACCTGAATTGTTTTGAATAGATGGTAGGGTTAAATTTTTATTAACTTTTAAACTTTGCTCTACTACAGTATTACCACTATTGTCTTGAACTACTAAACCATAACCTGAATTCGACTGGAGTAATAAAGCCCCTTTTGTTGTTTTTAATACGCCAGCGCTTGTTCCACTTGCTTGTAGCGTAACCATTAACTGTGTTCCTGAGTATATAGTCATTGAAGGCTTACCACCAGAAGCTCCTTCTAAAATTAGTTTTTCATCATCATTATTATTAGCAAGAACTAATTGTGCGCTTGGGGAGGTAGTAAATATACCTAAATATTTATTTGTATTATCCCAATTAAATTTATTATCACTATCTATTGCACTAGTACTAGTAAAGAAAGCTACTTCTCCTGAGGCACCCGTACCTGTAACCGTGCCCGTTCCAGCGCCTATATCTGATAATACTTCCGCACCAGTTCTATATTTTATTTCATCACCGTCAGACACTAAGAATTTATCAGTATCTGAAGTTGCATTATTTATAGTGTCAACGGTTAATGTTCCGTTTATATATCCACCGGCTTGTGTTGCATAAACTCTAAGAGAATTATCACCATACAACGCACCATATTTTAAAGTAGTATTACCAAAAACTTTCCAACCACCACTGTGAAGTTGAACTGAGTCGCTTTGAAAACGAAGATATGTGTTTGTATCTCCCGCGTGGTATAAGTATTCTGGTATATATAAATCACCAGTTAATGTTCCACCAGATAATGGCAAGTAATTACCACCTGTTGAGGGCGCGCCACCAATGTCACTTAAAACCTGCGATCCTGTTCTATATTTTATATTTCCACCATCTGATACTAAAAACTTATCAGTATCTGAAGCTGCATTATTTATAGTGCTTAATGTTGCTTGACCTTGAACACTTATGTTTGTCGTCCAGCTAGCTGGAGCACCAAAATAAACAGTTTGACCGTTAGCCCCTGTTATAAATAAACTACCGGAAGAATTATTTGGATACACATTAAGTGTTGCTCTTTCAGATCCTGAGTTCCAAAACTCTAATTCGTCATCTGCTAAATTTAAATATGTTGATCCAGAACTTGCTCCAGTTCTTATATTACCATTAACCTGTAAAGTAGCTGTAGGCGAACCTTCATTAATCCCTACTCTAGAGTTAGATACATCTGTAGTTAGTACGTTTGATTGGACTTCTACGTCACAATAATAGTTAATAGGCATAAATATTAGATTTTACTAAAACCCTTCTAAATTAATAGAAGGGATTTTTTTGTTTTATTAAGATACTTTACTTACAAGAACTCTTACATTACTTCCAACTGAGGCATCGAAACTAATGCCTAAAGCGTTAGTAGACGTTCTGTCAACGCAAGCGTAAATTGTTTCTTTACTACTATCATTGTAAAGCTGAACTACTACATCGTAAGAACCTAAACTATGAGTAACCGTGTAAGGAGAACCCGCCGCTGTTGGGCTTGTTAAAGTTACAGCGTATCCGTTATTACCTTGAACAGCGCTAGCTAAGTTAGCAATAGTAACGGCTTTGTTTGTAGCTGTACTCGTATCATATATTATAAGTTCATCATCAGTTGCAGGTGCTGCGCCTAGATTTCCAAGGTTCACAACATCTAATCCAACTGTTACGTCTGGACCACCAGGCGCTAATATGTCAATACCTAATCTATTGTTGGCTGTAGCTTCGCTTACATTTTCTATATCACCTTGTGGTATTGATGGGAATGTTACTAAATCACCTTCACCATTTACATACTGAGATGATGTTCCTTGCCATATACCTGTCATTGTGCCAGATCCTGTAATTGTATTTGAGGCTACATTTAGTGCTGTACCGTCAGTTTTAAAGTTGACACTTTCAACACCATCAACTGGTAGAGTTGCTAAAGTCAAATCACCAAGAATAACTTGAGAAGATGTACCAGCTCCTGATATGTTAAAATCAGGGTCAGTAGCAGTTCCGCTTTCTGTAATAGTAAGTGCAGTACCTGTTTCTGTTATATCAATGCTAGTTATAGTACCACCTGAATTTGCAGGTGTTACCCAAGTACCATCACCACGCAAGAATGTAGTTGAAGCGCCGCCACTTGGAACAATACCCAATGTAGAACCGCCGCTATATATATCAGCAGAAACAAAACCATTTGATGTAACGCTAAAATGTGCTGAGTTAAAACCAGCAACACCTTTGTCTGTTACGCCATCTGTGGCGCCCTCGCCAGCAACGTTTGCATCTTGTATTACTACGGTATAATCACTAATTGAAGGACTTGAGTTAGCCGCAATGTCAGTATTAGCATAGATCATATCTCCAGGTTCTAACGTCTCTGTAAAAAACGCAGTACCTTCAACTGTTACAGCAAAGAAGTCACCTAAGTCTAAAGCAATGTTACTTGCTCCATCTAATGAACCATTTCCTGCACCTAAGTCTGTAGTTAAACCTGTGTTCGCATTATAACCACCTTTGAATAAACCTACACCTGCTATTAAGCCTTGTACTTGACCTAAATTTACAGCATCGTTGTTAGCAGTACCATTAGCCAAGTTATTTATTTGGCCACTAGTCATATCAAGTGCTGTCGTTACAGTAAGGTTACCTCCTATTGTAACATCATTTTGCAAACCAATTGTTATACTACCGTTGTTACCTGAAGTTTCCGATACCGCTACTCCAGTTGAAGTACCATTGAATGTAACTGTTGATTTAACACCTGAGCCGGTACCTCCAGCTGTTAATTTTAATTCTGCTGAGTTTGCACCTCCTGCAGCAACTGGTAATGTATATGTTTCGTTTGTGTTTGCTGTGTAAGATGGAACATCCCAAGTGTTATCTTTAGATAAAAATCTAGTTGCTGTGTTTGATGTACCATCAACTGCACTTAAATCTGCAGTTACTACTACAGCTCCTGATGTTGCTGTGTTAGGAGTTAAATCAATATATGTACCATCTGTTGTATCTACAGTTGTAACGCCTACCGAAACTAATGAAACTATATCGCTTATAAGGGCTAATTTAGGATTATTTGAATCACTAGTATCTGTGATAACCACTTTATCTGTACTTGCCGCGGTTACAGTACTTAACTCACTTGGAGTAAAATTAATATTTACTGTTCTTGTGCTTGTTTGAGTTACAATTGCTGTACCGCCTGAAATATCTACAGTTTGCCCGTCTATTACTGTATTTGTTCCGGTGTTAGTGTCTCCATTTATTGTCCATGAAGTATAACCACCAGGCACAGCTGCCCAAGTATTATCACCTCTTAAAAAAGTACTGCCACTAGGTGTGCCTGTTGCAGAAAGATCTATAGTTCCCATCGTTACTGCGCCTGTAGCAGCTGAGTTTTCTGTACCTGCTGACACAAATGTTCCATTTGTATTAGTAAAAGTAGTTACACCACCACCAGTAGATGCTAGTGTTACCCATCCACCTGCTGTGTATAGTTTCAATACGTCGTTTGCTGTGTTATAGTAGATTTGACCTTCTACTCCGGCTGGATCAGATCCAAGATTTTCTATTCTTGGTTTGATCAGTTGATTTTGGTTTAAATCAATTGAGGCGAGCATATCTAACCCGCAGTAGTACTTAATTGCCATTTTTTATTTTTTTTTGGTTGTTAGTTTTTTTTAATTCAAATATGATTTGCCTTGCGCTTGCGAGTCAAAGTTAACATGTATTTCAGTATCGTTGATATAATCAACACATCCGTATATAACATCATCTTGCGTGTTAACGGTAGTAACTGAAGGCCTTGTTTTGCCTGTGGTATTATTAATGACCCATTGATTAGACATTGAGTTGAATTCTTGTACAACTGTTTCGCTTGTGCCATCGTTTATATTAAATTGAATTAAAGTATACTGTGTTCCCTGTGGAGCTATAACTCCATTTCCGCCTATATAAGTTAATGTAGCAATATAATAATCATTGTTTGCTGGATCAACTACATAGTCGTCTAACTTAAAATGACCAAATTGACTAATTTGATCACCCTGACCTAATAAAACGTCTTTACCTGTTATGTATTCTAAAAACTTAACCACGTTTTGCCCGTTTATTTCTTTTATAGATAAATGAACTCTGTTTGGTGTTGTCAGTGATTGTATTGTGTTTCCAGAACCAGATCCGTTTTGTTGAGATATTGTACCTTCGCCTCCATTTTTAGTATTTGACCACTTAAAAGACATTTGACCGCCTATATTAACTTTAGCATTAATGTTTAAGTAATTAGCTACAGCTGACGCGGTGAATTGCTTTGTTAATCTGTTTTCAGACTCAGTGCCTATCCAAGCATCGTTGTCATTAACAGTTGTATCAAACGGATACGAACTTATTCTTGCCATGTGTTATTCTACTTGTATTAATCTATATGTAATGTTTATCACCCATTGTGCTACTGGCGTTTGACCTACTGGTATCGTAGGATCAACACCTAAAGTAGTACCTACTTTCACTCTAGAATCATGTCTAAAATCACCAGCTATAGGAGTCGCAACGTACGTACCGCCAATTAATGCACCTCCAGCTGGAAGACTAGCATTTGGTATTTCTACTCTATGTTCTGTTGCTGAAAACGTTCGACCGTAAATAACTCCATTACCTGAAGCTGACCAATCATAAGAATCTGCTAACCCTCCTGAGTTTATTGATGTGGTAGTTACACCCAATATTTCATATATATGACCACTAACTCCTGGTAGTATATCAACCGGTACTGTTCCTAACGTCTTTATTTGAGCATCTGTTATTGTAAAAGTAGCAGTTACTACGTTAGGAGCGTTACCTAAAGCTATTATACTGTCTACTGGGAAGTTTCTAGTAATTGGAGTTTCATCAGAATTAGCCACAGGCATCGACGTACCTATTATATAATCTCCTTTTTTAGGTGTTCCTAGTGGATAGCTTTGTAATATAGACATTTTTTGTTGTTTTATTTAGTTCCTTTGCCGTATTCACCCCTATTTTCTTTAACACTAACAAATCTTTTTTTGCTATGGTCATAGTCTTTATTAACTAGCCAGTTTTTGCCGTGTTTTTTTGCTGCTTTTCTGCGTTTTCTTTGATTTTCAGCTTTTTTACGCTTTCTATCGTCTGATTTTGCATATTTTAGATCTCTAGCAGCTTTAGCTTTTTTAGCTTTTTCACTTAATTTTTGTGCCATTATATAAGGTTTTCGTATAATATATATACTTACATGGTTTTTACCTGTTTTACATGCAAACACTGACAGTAGGCGCCTACTTATATTATTTAAGTACCTTATGTCACACTATTTAATAAAAACCTTACAAATAGAGGGGTATGGTGTTACTACTAGTTTTTGAAAAAGTATTTTGAAAACCAAAATCGTTTTGTTTTTGCCGGGTTGGCCAATTTCTAGGCTCTAGGTTTGTCAAGTTTAAGCCATTGTTTGATTTTCCCGTAGCCTTTTAGACTTTTTTTACAGCACTACTCACGGACTTGCGAGTTATTTTGTAACTCAGCTCACTCACGGACTTGCGCTATACTTATTAAGATAATAATAATGAATTTAAAAACTAATATTAATTAAAACTAAAATCCTATGTCAAAGTCAAAAGTTAATTCAATTACAACAAAAAGATTTGTTATCAGAAAATCTTTAGTTGGCACTAACACAGTAATAACATTCACTAATAAGTCAGGTGTTGTTCAGAAGTATAATCATGACTTAGTATATAACAAGTTAAAAGATAAGTTTGATAACATGCCATGCTTTAATAAGTATAACAGCTACACTAACTCTAACAATCTACCTAAGTTTGTAAGAGACCTTGATAAGATAGTGTAATCATAAAGGCCTTCGGGCCTTTTTTTTATATCATCATTAACCTTACGCACGGACTTGCAGCTATATGAGTTGGATAATATAATAAACAAAACTATGATATCAATAAACAAATTCCAAATTAAACAAACAATTAATTTATTAACTAACAAACATATAAACATTAAATTTATAAACAACAAACTAATTATTATTAATAATCCATCAAACATAAACATAACTAAATTATTAACTAAAAATTATATAACCTTCAAAGTTATATAATTAACTAACCAAACTGTTTAGCCTGGCTTTGAAATAGGGTCGGAAGAGTATACTCCGTCCTACGCCATACTTAAGTATTCTTTTTTGCTACATTAGCTACTCGCACGGACTTGCGTGATTTTCTTTAAGATAATAATACTGTAAGCAATTAAGCTTACAACAAAAACAAAAACCTATGAGCAAAGTACAAAAACTTCAAACTAAAAGATTTGTTATCAGAAAAAGTTTAATTGGTAAAAATACAGTTATCACTTTTACTAATAAAAACAAAGAGAAATGCACTTATAACCATGACATGGTATATAATCAACTAAAAACTAAGTTTGACTCTATGCCATGCTTTGAGAAGTATAGCTCTTATACTAACTCAAATAACCTTCCAAAGTTCGTTAGAGATTTAGATAAAATAGTCTAAACTAAACACTGACATTAGCTAGTTACTTATATACTTAATTAGCTTTTGTCAGTTTTTTATTGCTGATGCAATTTCTCGCACGGACTTGTGTCAATAAACTACAGATAATATTGCTGAGATTATTATATAACACTGCTCACCGCAAGACAGTGCATTATACTTATTAACACTTTTTATTAACTAAACAAAATAACACCTATGAACAAAAGAAAATTCATGCACTATGTACTAATAAGAATAACAGATATAGCTTTAAAAGCTTTTATAATATCTCTAGCTACAATAGCAATAGGTGGTATAGCCTTCTTTATACTCATGATGGTAACTGGTCAGGTTGATTACAGTACAGCTTCATTTGGTATTTACGGCTAACCACACTGACTTAACAACATAACTAACAGATAATATAATAAACAAAACTAATATTAAAATAAATAACTATGCAACTAAAAACTATTAAATTTTTAAACAAAGCAACTATACAATTAGATGGAGTAACATACAAAGGTTATGAAGTTGGTGAGTTGCCAAAGAAATTTGCTTTTATCTATGATGAAACAAAAGACAAAGAAGGTATAACACAGTGGTTTAACTACAGAGGTTTAACTTACGTGGAATACAAGAAATCAGTGTGGGACGCTTTAAAATAAATAATATGAGTATAACTAAAACACTAGATATTATGGCTCAAGAGTGGTTTGGAGAATTTGGTTTCTCTACTTGCAGTCATGAAGAAAGAGACATAATAGTCAATGCACTATATAAAGAACAGCAAGACAATTCACCGCACTGACTTGACAATAAAAACTACAGATAAAATATATGAAATTAAACAACAAAAACTATGACAAAGTATCAAGCTGAGCAGTTTATGCTCGAAGAACAGTTCGTAAAGCGTCTGCTTATCGACTATGGAATCAGAGAAGTAACAACACAGAAGCAAGCTAAAAACCAAACCCGTGAGTTTGAGTTTCCTGTACCTTCGTTTAGCAGGCAAAGACTAAAGTATTATACTACACACAGTAATCCTAATTGTAAGGTAAAAGACTTACCTCGACTACGTATTGCTTGTTTTAAATCAGGTTATGTACGTAAGCAAAACGGTGCAGACAGAGCTTATCAACTAAATCCTACATACGAGCAAAATTATAGATGCGTATGGCAAAGACAAAATGGTGAGTTATACACGTCGAGAGGTATGACTAAAGCTCGCGCGCTTATACATTCGCCTATTGTAAGATTAAACTTTATGTTAAACTATTACCTTAAAAACTATGCAAAATAATATGAAAACACTTAAACTAACAGAAAACGACTGCATTTTTGTACACTATGTGCTACGTATGTACGCTCAGCAAACACCTGGGCTTGATCAAGAAGACAAAGATGAAATACGCGAAGTCGCGGCTAAATTTAAATAAGATGACACAAGTAAAAGAATATATAGATAACGAGCTAAGTAAACTAGATCGTGGCATAGTAGCTACGCCTACAGAAGATTACCTTGATGACTTTGCTAAATGTAATCAAGGAAGTAATGATTTTTTACTAATGCAAATGGCTAAAAACTATGGCTACAAGTTAGCTTTACTTAATGTAGAAAACGAAATAGCAATATTAAATTCAGAAAAAGATGAGATATAAAATATTTTACATAAGCGACTATCATGGCGCAGAAGAAATAGATACAGCGGAAAATAAAAAAGAAGCATTAACACTAGTAAGTGAGTACAAAATAGCTTTTAATTCTAACAAAGTAAGCTATAAAAGAAATAATTATGGTAACTGAAATAGAATACAACGAAAAAACTTATGAAGTACAATTTGAAATCATACTTGGTTCTTATGGTGACTATTTTAACCCGCCAGAACCACCTGAAATAAACATAGAATCTGTTTTAGACGAAGATGGTAAGGAAATAAAAGATTATTCAGTCTACTCATATGCAGATGAAGAGATATACTATAGATTAAATGATGGCTGTTTTGACCACACGGACTAAATATAAAAGACTACAGATAATATATATGAATTACAAAAATATAAACTATGTATTGTAAATGTAAACCAAATACCAAAGTACCAGAAGCTAGATTAGCTTTAGGTTATAAAACATGTGTAGATTGTTCAACAACAGAAACATATTCTTATATACCAATAATAAATCACAAGACAGGCAATACTATACAAATAGTAAGTCAGTCACTCTCCGCCGTGGTTCATAGGTCGTGGCGGAGAAAGTAACAAGCTAGACGAGTAGCTTAATTAGGTGTGTATGTGGTGTCGACTGTCGACGGACATATGTGAACGTACGGAAGTGTATTACACACACATAAGTGAATTGCTAGCGGGAACTAGGTCAGGCTAAGAGATGCGCACCGGTTAGACAGGATGCAGGCACTCAGGCTACCGACGGGTATGAGGTTCGAATCCTCACTAGTTACTAATTTTAAATATATAACTATGAAATACCTTTATCAACAACTAGATGAGTTGTTAAACACTATTAAGTACGCAGACGCCTCAGGCGATGAAGATGCAGATTATTTAGAAAACGACTACTTTGAAGACGTTTTAGAAGTATGTAAAGAAATTGTAGAACTAACAAAAGAATAAAATATGGCAAACATGAGTTATTGTCGGTTTGAGAACACCGTCAGAGATATGAGAGATTGCATCAATGCTATTGAAGATGGCGAGTGCGATGAATTAAGCAGCTACGAAGTAAGAGCGCTTAAACAATTTAAACGAATGGGTGATGAAATTAATCGCCTTGATATTGATATTGACTTAATAATAGAAAGATATGTATAGCAACTGTTGCGGTGCTGAACCTAGCTATCTTAGTGATAGCTTATGTAGTCAATGTCTTGAGCACGCAGACTTTGATGACTACACGGACTTAATAAATTAACCAATGGATAATAATAATATGAAAAACACAACGCGATTAAACCTGTGGAAACGGCTAAAGCCTGAGTACAAAAAAACCCTTAAAGAAACTAACAAAAAGTATTCTTACAAAATGGCTAGTATTAAAAAAGAGCTTAAAGACACGTACTGGTTTACGGAAGTAAGATATGGTACAGCTTTTGACGTAATGATACCTAACAACCTAGACTTTCTAGGCGATGCTTTTAATTCTAACAACAATGAGTGATACAATAAAAAAATGGCACGATATGCAAGAAGAGTTTACTGAAGTAACAAAGACCGCTAAATATATATTTTTACTAGATTTTTTAGACGGTAAAGTATATAGATATGACATTAGCTTGTTATGTAAAAAAGAAAATGAATGGAATCCAGACACAGAATCTTGTGAAAAGTTCTTAGAATTAGTAGGACATAAAGTAAATAACTGTGAGTGGATGGTAACAAATAACAAAAATATAGAATATGGCAACTAAAAAAATAATTACAGAAAAACTAATAGAAAAAAGACTAAAAGAAAAAGGTCTATCAATGTATGAAGGCGATGACAATGCCCTTACTAAACTACAAAATCATTACGAGTTTGAACTAACTGACAATTATAACAGAACGCCAGACTATTCTATATATGCAGAATCTACAGCTGATGGTTATGAAGTATGGGTTGCTACAAGCGGTGACGGTAGAAACATATGTATTAACGAAGATGTATATTACTACGATAGTGATCTAGCCCAAGCTTTGTATGACGCTATGTTTGACTACAATGAGCTTATATATGTAGATGATATTGATGCTTATTATGTGCAAGACGCTATTGAACAAGCGTGGGAGTCGTTTATTGGAGATATGATAGATGAAGTTGAAAATGAATTAACTGATGAAGGCTACGAAAAAGATATAAAAGAATAATAATTATTATGGATAAAATAGAAAAATACATAAGGGATAAATATCCTAAAAAATTTAAAAACAAAGAGGTGTTAATAAAAGAAACAAATGGACTTTACTTTGTATCTTCTCACAAAGACGAATCACCTATTATATTAAATAAAAAAACACTAGATAAATTATGAAAATAAAAGTAAAACAAATGACAAGTCATACATCAGGTAGACCTATAGCTAATCAATTTATAATAGAAACAGCAAAAGGTAGATACTTTCAAAGCTATGACAGTATAATAGCTTTTAAACCTTATTTCGGTAAAACAGAATTAGATGAACATTACTGGGATTACTCAAGAACAACAGGTAGATATCGTAATATGTTTCTTAATGAATATATAGACGAAACAAGAGAAAAAATAAAGTTAAATAAATACAAACTAACAAACCTTAATTAATGAAAAAAAAAATAAGTTATGAAAGATTATTAACTATTTTATTCATTTTATTGCTTTGTTATATTGCTTTTATTATTAAAAAATGGGAGTTAGGAATATTATGATAGACAATAGCGTATTAAACAAATTATTTAAAGAACATATATCAGACGTAAACAAGTTTATATATTCTAAAGTTAAAGATAAACATCTTGCAAAAGATTTATCTCAAGAAACTTTTATTAAATTAATAAAAACTTTACGTAAAAAAAACTATGAAGATAAGGGCAAGTTTAGATCTTTTGCTTTTTGCGTAGCTCATAACACAATAAGAGATTATTATAGAAAAAAGAAAAACAAACCTAAATTTAAAAGGTCTGAATCTTATGATATATTTTCTAAAATTAAATATGAACAGTTAAATAAAGAAGAATTTTTAATTAAAGAACAAATGCTTGGAGAAATAAAAGCTTTATTAAATAAAATACCTTTAAAGCTTAGAACTGTTTTAGTTTGTAGGTTTTATAATAATATGACTTTTAAAGAAATAGCAAAGCAAACAAATCTAAGTATCAATACAGTGCAGGGTAGGTTTAGATATGGAATGAATAGATTAAAACAATTGCACGGACTTAATGAATTATTAAATAGATAATATATATATGAATAAAAAAGAAATGAATCAATTGGCAGACATTATTGTTAATAAGATTATAGCTCAACAAAAATTAGCGGACGATCAATTTAAAGCTGATCTAGAAGACTTAGCAAACACGCATCCAGACATAGTTGTTGGTACTAAATCTCAAACAGACTTAATATATGAAGAGCTTGACAATTTAAGAGCTGACCTTAAAATAGCAGAAGAAGCAGAAGATTATGCTTATGCTTCTGTATTGTTAATTAAAATAGAAAAATACAAGAAAAAGTATAAACTATAACTATGCTATACACACTTGTATGTGTATCTATATATTAAACCTATAACTAAAAAACATGAATATATTTTATTTAGATTCTAACCCAGTTAAAGCCGCAAGGATACAATATGATAAGCATGTTGTAAAGATGGTCTTAGAATCAGCCCAGATGCTTTGTACAGCGCATCATCATTATGCTGAGTTGTATGACTACCAAACTTTTGTACCATATAAAAAAGCGCATTACAATCACCCATCAACAATATGGTGTAGAGGTAATAAAAGCCAGTATTTATGGCTGTATAATCACATGATAGCTCTTGGTGAAGAGTATACAAAAAGATATAATAAAGAGCATTTAACAATAACTAAATGCAAACACCCTTTAATGTTTTTACCTAAAGGTATACCTGACGGTTTTTTTACAGAACCACCACAGTGTATGCCTGAGCAATATAAAGTTCCTGGTTGTAGTATAACAGCTTATTGGAATTACTATGAACAAGAAAAATATACTATAGCAAGTAAAAAAGAACAATTAATAACAAGACCAAATGAAATTTTTAATATCAATACTAGTAACAGCAACAATATACCATGCTGATCCCGCTCAGTGCAACGCAGATTATTTAACTACCGCTTCGCTTAAGACAATTAACAAAGCAAATCCTCAAGGACATAGATGGATAGCTGTGTCTAGAGATTTAGAAAAACACGGTTTTGTGTTTGGTACAAAGGTTTGTATTGAAGGAGCAGGATATTTAGATGGTGTATGGACTGTTGAAGATAGAATGAATAAAAGATGGAAAAACCGCATTGATTTTCTAGTGAACAAAGAGGTAAAAGGCGGTAAATGGAATAACGTAAAAATAACAATAGATGAGTAGATATAAATTATACAATCATTTAATCCAAACAGATGTATTTGGAATTAAAACTAAAATTAAAAATTTTGTTAAACCAAGGCTGACAAAAGCCCGCAAAGGTATTAAAGTAAGAGGCTAATGTCACATGACAGAAACATAAAATGGTTAAACGATCGTAGAGTAAACTACAGAAGAGATCCTGTAAGTGACGTGCCTACCATTGAAACCGCTCATTATAAATACTATGAAGATGGTACGCATGAGTGTTATCACTTGTTTAACAGCAAGGCTAAGATAACTACGTATAGATCTTTAAAATGGCATTTTTATGTTTTATATTATCTTAATCAAGATAAAGGTTTATTACCTACGCATGTATATGAATTTATAGCTAATAAAGAAAACGGTTTTGTAACATTTTTTATAAGTGATAGAAAACTACACGCTATGATAGATGATGTGTTTAATAATGGTGGTGAACCACCTGTAAACAAAAAACGTAAGATAATATTTAAAGACTATAGCGGTTTAACAGCTAACGAGAAGATGAGTATCGTTGGCAAGCTTATCGGTAGATCTAGTCGTGTAAGCGGTGAAACGGTTTATCAATGTATGTTAGATTTAAATGATTTTGGTAAAAAAATAACATGGAACAGAGTAGCAGGTTTACTAAATTGTTCTGAAAGAACTGTTATTAGAAATATAAACGAACAACTTAAACAAGAAAAAAAATTATTAAATGAAGAAATATAACATAAAAAACTATATAAGATATAAAGAAGATATAAAATCTTCTATGCCTGTTGATAAGTTTTATGATTACTACACAAGAGATGAATTAATAATAAAGTTTATACCTCTAGTTGAATCTATGGCTAGAAAATTTTCAACATCTCAGCAAGCTTCAGGTGTGTTAAGTATATTAGATTTATTGCAAGAGGGAAACGCAGGGTTGACATTAGCTGTTGATAAATTAGATTGGGAAATTTTAATAGAAAAAGAAGATTTAGAAAAAACACTTAAATCATTTTTTAGTAAACGAATAAAAGGAGCTATTAGAAGAAAAATAGATATGTTAAGAGGTAGTATAAGAATACCAGAATATAAATATAATGAAATGCGTAAAAATCCTAAAGATAAAAAAATGGTTGAATTGTTTTTTAATTCTATTTTTTTAAGTATAGATGACAAGCCACTAAATAATCAAGATGATGATATGATGATGCAGATTCCAGATAAATCAGAACCTTACAATATACAGTTATTAAATGTTTATTTAAAAGGATTAATGCAAAAACATTTAACGCCAATTGAATATGAAATACTAAGATTATCTTACGGATTAGATTGTGATAAGCACTCTGCCAACTATATAGCTAACAAGCTTCATATTAGAGGTGTTAGTGCTTATGTTAGAGTTTCAGAATTAAAAAAGCAAGCTGTGCAGAAATTAATTGATAACGTAGATCACTCTCAAGTAATTGATATTCTGTGAGTTAAACCCTCACGGATTTAAAATATTGTGTAAAAGATAATATACACGTGTAATTATAATAATAAGCAATTTAAATAAAAAACGAATGAACATAAACGAAAAATTAGCGACAATACAAACAAAGTTTAAATCGAAGAAAAGTAGATTTAACTCCTTCGGCAAATATAACTTCAGATCAGCCGAAGACATTCTCGAAGCAACAAAACCCTTTCTATTAGAGTTAGGAGTTACGGTTACAATCAATGAAAGACTTGATGAAGTAGTAGGTTTACCTATTATGACATCAACGGCTACTATTACAGATGGTAAAGATTTTGTAGAAGCCACAGCTGTAGTTGGTGTAGACTTAAATCAAAAAGGTATGAACACACCTCAACAATTTGGATCAGCATCTTCGTATGCTAAAAAATATGCACTAGGTAATTTATTCTTAATTGATGACACAGCCGATAGCGACGCTACTAATAAGCATGGTAAAGAACCTAAGGCTAAAACCAAGAACACTTTAACATCTAAAAAAGATCCAGCTTATGATAAAGCGGTTGAATATATAACAGCGGGTGGTAAACTTGATACTATAAAAGCTAAATATGCTTTATCTAAAGAAGTAGAAGGAGCGTTAAAAACACTACTATAATATGAATAAAGAAAAAGCAATTAAAAAGTTACGTGATGATAAACATTATTACGGTGATTTTGGTAAAAAGTATTTAAGTAACTCTGATATAGGTAAATTATTAACAAACCCATTAAGTTTAAGAGATGAACAAAAACAAATACCAGCTTTTTTAATAGGCGGTTATTTTCACACTGCTATATTAGAACCTGATAAACTTAAAAAGTTTAAGATTATAGAGGCAAGCACTAGAAACACTAAAATATATAAAGAAATATCTGGAGGTGAAATGTGTTTGTTAAAGTCAGAGGTAGATCAATTAGAATTAATGATAGATAAAATGATGAGCAATCAAGTTTGTGTAGATTTAATAAGAGGTATAAACATAGAATACGAAGTTCCAGGTATTACAGAAATAGAAGATCATCTATGGAAAGGAAAAGCCGATATTGTAAACCACGATGAAAAACTTATTATTGATTTAAAAACAACTGCTGATTTACAAAAATTTAAATACTCAGCTTCTAAATATAATTACGACAGCCAAGCTTATATTTATCAAAAATTATTTGGTTATGAATTAATATTCATAGCTATAGACAAGGCTAATCACCAAATAGGTATATTTGACTGTTCGCCTGAATTTTTAGCTCGAGGAGCTGATAAAGTACAAAGAGCAGTAGAACAATACAAATTATTTTATGAATCAGAGGATTTTGATCCTCAACAATATTTTATTAATCAAACACTATAATTATGGCAAGTATTATTAAAGCGAGTATAAACTTAACTAACATTGACAAATCAAAAGTTATTGAAGGAAAAAAAGGTAAATATCTACCTATTGTAATAACATTAAATGATGATTTAGATCAATTTGGAAACCAAGGCCCAATAGTAATAAGTCAAAGCAAAGAAGAGCGTGAATCTAAAGTAGCTAAAACGTACTTAGGTAATGTTCAAGTTGTATGGACAAACGGTGAAAATGTAGCCGCAGCACCAAGACAAGATGAGCCAAAAAGAGCTGCTGTTGTTGCTCCTGACGCTGTTGAAGATGATTTACCTTTTTAAATGGAAGACGAAGACTATGTTAATGTAGTAAAAGATAAAGACGGCAATGTTGTGTTAGTAGAAGATTAACAAAAGGCGACTATGCTATACACACTCGCGTGTGTATATAACAATTTAATTAAATTAAATGCAAATAACAGAGATCAATGGATTCTTGATTGATGAGTTCAATCAATATAGGCTTGAAGAGGGAAAAAAGCAGGGCATATGTCCTCTTTGTTCCCACGATAGAAAACCCAAGAATCAAAAGGCTAAATGTGCGTCTTATGATTGGGAACGTGGTCTCGGTACTTGTCACAACTGTAATACATCATTTCAATTACACACTTATCAACGCAAAGGCGCTAGCGAAAAAGAATATGTAAGACCTGTTGGTCCACCTAGTGATAATGAATTTCCTGAGTTTGTAAGTGACAAAGTAATTGAATGGTTTAAAACAAGAGGTATAGGAACTCAGACCCTTTATGATCTAGAAATCAGCGAGGGTACTGAGTATATGCCGCAAACCGGTAAGTCCGAGAATACAATAAAGTTTAATTATTTCATGGGCGATCAACTTATTAATATTAAGTATCGCGATGGTAGAAAAAACTTTAAATTATATAAGGGTGCTGAAAAAGTATTCTATAATATAAATAGCATAGTAGGTTATGAATACTGTATTATAACTGAAGGTGAAATGGACGTGTTGGCACTACACGAGGCTGGTATACCAAATAGTATATCAGTACCTAATGGTGCAACATTAAACTCTAATAATCTTGATTACCTTGATAATTGTATAGATTATTTTGAAGATAAAGAAAAAATAATATTAGCTGTTGATTCAGATGAAGCAGGGCAAGCACTACAATCAGAATTAGTTCGTAGGCTTGGAGCTGAAGTTTGTTACTTAGCAACATTTGACGACTGTAAAGATGCTAATGAATACTTACAAAAATATGGCAAAGAAAAGTTGGCGCAGCGTATTACCTCTGCGAGACCCGTACCACTCGAAAACGTTACGACGTTCAAAGACATTGAAGATGAGGTTACAGACTTTGTTCGCAACGGGTTCAAGAAAGGTTATCAAATTGGCTTGGAAAACTTTGATGAAATATTTAGCACGTACACCGGTCAGTTTATTACTGTTACTGGTATACCTAGTAGTGGTAAGTCTGATTTTGTTGACCAGATGGTTGTAGGTTACAACC
>Ga0098050_1000163_pt1 | contig 25591 bp, 29 predicted proteins | sample 14_taG_FD_77070 | JGI IMG/M metagenome (GOLD analysis project Ga0098050, IMG submission 77070) | Marine viral communities from the Subarctic Pacific Ocean - 14_ETSP_OMZ_AT15311 metaG | ecosystem: Environmental > Aquatic > Marine > Oceanic | place: Pacific Ocean | collected 2015-01-18
CAGTTATACCAGTGGAAGTTTGAGCAGTTGTTCAACAAGTATGAGGAGATACTCCGTGATAAAGAGTGAATGGGATCGACTAATAAAAGAACGTGAAGACTTTAATGAGAGTGTATTGGCAGAGCATACAGCAGACATCGTGAATGAGCCTAAGCACTACGCACGGTGGGCCATTGAGCCAATCACATACATCATGCGTAATGGCTTTGAGTTCTGGCGTGGCAACATCGTTAAGTATGCTAGTCGTGCAGGGTACAAGATGTACGAGGGTAAGACGCAGGTAGAAAGTGAGATCCTTGACTTAGAGAAAGTTCAAAGGTACTGTCAGATGCGCATCAATCAACTAAATGGAGAGGAGAAGCTATGATACCTGTAGGTCAACTAAGATTGTTACTCACTAAGGCGGGTCTAGAGTACGTCATCACTCGTGTTGAGGGTAACGTAGCACACGTCAACATTCTCGTAGAGGAGCAAACAGATGTACACAGTTGAGTTTGAATCAGATGCGGCAGTAGTCACATCACTAGATCAAAAAGATAAGTACGAAGACGTAGAGATGGTAGTTGCAGAAGATAACACCGTGTATATACGTCAGTTTGACGAGCAGCTAAATCAATATCAGATGATTTACATGTCGTACCAACAGCTACTAGACCTATTCAGTGCTCTACGTAGCCCCGAAGGTGCATTTTATGCCCAGCTATCAAAGGAGTAATACGATGACACAAGAAACTAATAACGATTACACACGGTTACAGAAAGCTGTAGAGAAATATAGCCTGTCTATTGAGGAAGGTGTCAAAGCAATCGAGATGTTTGCCAATGACAAAAGATTTCAAGAAGAGCTTGACATAATATACAATAATAGAATAGTAGATGACTGGGACGAATGGTATCCCTTGGATGAAATGTAGGAGAACTTATGAAACACCTTACCCTTGACGTAGAAAACACTGTGGTTAAACGTAATGGGAAGATGCACCTTGATCCGTTTGAGCCTGAGAATGCATTAGTTATGGTTGGTATGCTAGATGATCTTGGCAACGAAGACATCATTACATTTGATCACTCTGAGCAACAACCCACACTAGAAGGTAAACTCATTGTTCAACTAAAACTAAACACTACAGAACTTCTGATCATGCACAATGCAGCACACGACTTGCTGTGGTTATGGGAGTCTGGCTTTGTATATGATGGCCCTGTATTCGATACCATGCTAGGTGAGTACGTACTTCAACGTGGACAGAAGCAGCCTCTATCTCTTGATGCATGTGCCGAACGGTACAACCTCGACACACAGAAGCAAGACACACTCAAGGAGTACTTCAAGCAGGGCTACTCTGTTCGTGACATTCCACACGCAGAGTTGTCAGAATATCTTTCACATGACTTACATGCTACACAACAATTGTATCTGCGTTTGCAGACATCATACGAGGAATGCACCTCACTGGACGGAACGATACGGTTGACCAATCAGTTAGCCATACACCTAGCTCGTATATACCAACGTGGTTTTTCAGTAGACTTGGATGCACTTGAGGATGTACGCAGTGACTTCCAAAAAGAACGTGATCAGTTGGTGATGGATCTTGACGAGCAGGTACGTGACCTGATGGGTGATCGTACTATCAACCTCAACAGCCCAGAGCAATTGTCTTGGGTTATCTACAGCCGTAAGCCTAATGATAAGAAAGTGTGGGCTGACCTATTCGATGACTACAAAATGTCTGACACAAAATATCGTAGTACTGTACGTAACAACAGCACGGTGCTATACCGACAGAAAGCAAAGCAGTGCACCACATGCAAAGGTACAGGGCAGATACGAAAGGTAAAGAAAGATGGAACACCCTACGCCAGAACTAGTAGATGCAGTTCGTGTGACAGTACAGGTTATCTTTTTATGGATGATAATAAGGTGGTTGGGGGACTGAAGTTCCAAGCACCATCAAAGAAGTGGGTATCTGCTAACGGATTTGCTACAGGCAAAGACAAGCTGGAATACCTTGAGGGCGTAGCTAGGCAACGTGGTATGGAAGATGCGGTACTATTCTTACAACGAGTACGCAGACTTTCTGCAGTTGATACCTACCTATCTAGTTTTGTAGAGGGTATCCGTACTCACGTAAAACCTGATGGCAAGCTGCATGTACGACTACTGCAGCATCGCACGGCAACAGGCAGACTGTCCGGTGCAGATCCCAACATGCAGAACATGCCACGTGGTGGTACGTTTCCTGTCAAGAAAGTATTCAAGTCCCGTTGGGAGAACGGTAAGATTATGGAAGCAGACTTTGCACAGCTAGAGTTTCGGGTTGCTGCATATTTATCACAAGACACGACAGCAATTGACGAAGTAGCTACAGGCTTTGATGTACACAGCTACACTGCACAGGTTATCTCTAATGCAGGTCAGCCTACGTCACGTCAAGATGCCAAGGCCCACACATTTGCCCCTTTGTATGGTGCTAGTGGATTCGGTCGTACAGAGGCAGAGGCTGCGTACTATGCACAGTTCACTAAGAAGTACAGTGGCATTGCCAGATGGCACAAAGAGTTAGCCAGTGAGGCTCTCAGTACAGGTAAGATATGTACACCATCTGGTCGTGAGTTTTCTTTTCCCGGTGTATCACGTAAGGCAAACGGCACTGTTACATTTTTCACACAGATCAAAAACTTTCCTGTGCAATCCTTTGCAACGGCAGACATCGTACCAATATCTCTGATATACATTGACAAGTTATTAGAGGCTAACAAGTTACACAGTTGTATAGTCAATACAGTACACGATTCAATTGTAATTGACGTACACCCAGAAGAGGAGCAAAAAGTACTACGAGTAATAACTGCAGCCAATGACAAGCTGCTACAAATTGTCAATAAAAAGTGGGGCTTAGACTTCAACGTCCCACTATTACTTGAGGCGAAGATAGGGCCAAATTGGCTTGACACAAAAGATGTAGCATGATATAACTACAGTTCTTGAAAAATCATAGGAGATTATAAATGACACAAGTAGCAACTATTAACACTGATAACTACGCAGCAATGGCAGAAGCAATGGGCATGTCCACAGATGCTGGCCCAAAGAAATCTCAGTCAAGCACACTTGCACGATTGCGTATCAACCACTCACCTATTATGGGTGAGGCACAAGTAAACGGTAAGTCCGTGAAGATGGAAGTAGTACCGGGTGGCACATACAAATTGGAAATACCAGATGGCCCGACATACTACTCGACTAACGTTACCATTCGCCCATTTGTACAACGGTTTATGTACAAACGTTTCATCATGGCGTCCGGTGACACACCTAATCGTTACGTCAAGACACTCATGGCTAATGATCTAAACAGTGACCTCAAAGACAATGATGGTGGGTTCAACTGTGGTAAACCGGCTGGCTGGATTGAAGACTTCAAAGCATTGCCAGAGAAGACACAAGAGTTGATCCGTCAGATCAAACGTGTTCGTGTCATGTTTGGCACAGTAGAGATGCTCGATGTCATGGATTCACAAGGTAACCCTGTAGACTTGGAACCTCAAGCATTCATCTGGGAGATTGAGAACCGTGATGCATTCAAGACTGCAGGTGGTATCTTCTCTAAGCTGAGTCGTATGCGCCGACTGCCAGTGCAACACAACATCAAGTCTGGCACAGAGGAACGTGCACTGCCTAACGGTAATGTATTCTACTTGCCCACTATGGAACTTGACATGGGTGAAACACTAGACGTTTCTGACGCAGCACAAGAGACCTTTGCAAACTTCTTAGCTTGGGTAGAGAACTACAATGAGTACATCAAGGGTGCATGGCAAGAGAAGGCTTACAAGAATGATGACACCGATACGGATACGGTAGAAGCCTTTGTGGATATTGACGAAGAGGACTTCGTATAATGAACCATCCCGGTGAGCTGGCACTACACCAGTACATGACAGATGCAGTCAACGGCAAGTCTACCATGAAGGATGAAACAATCCAACAGGTGGCTTCCGAGATTGCAGATGCATTGAAACGTCAGTTTGGTAGTGGTAAGTCTCGTGGCGAGTTTAGAATGAGGATGTCCAACATTGGGCGTCCGACTTGCCAACTGTGGTTTGAGAAGAACAGACCAGAGACTGCACTACCTAAACCTACAACCTTCATTATGAACATGATGCTAGGTGACATAGTAGAGGCTGTATTCAAAGGACTACTCACAGAAGCAGGGGTAAAATTTGAAGACACCGATCATGTTACTTTGGATGTAGGTGACAGTGCAGAAACAAAAGTCAACGGCAGCTACGATCTGATTGTCAATGGTGCCGTCGATGATGTGAAGTCAGCATCAGACTGGTCTTACCGTAACAAGTTTGAATCCTTCGATGCCCTTGCAAAGGGAGATGGTTTCGGATACGTAGGACAACTTGCAGGTTACGCCAAGGCTTCTGGAAAACGTGCGGGTGGTTGGTGGGTAGTGAACAAAGCCAATGGCGAGTTCAAGTATGTACCTGCAGACAATCTTGACATGGACGAAGAGCTAGACAAGATTAAGAACACAGTCGAGACAGTAAACAAAAACGTATTCAAACGTTGCTTTGCCCCCGTACCTGAGTTCTTTAGAGGGAAGCCGACAGGCAATAAAATATTAAATGACGGATGTAAATTCTGTGATTATCGACAGGCATGTTGGCCCACTATGGTAGAGGAACCAGCACGTATGTCAAAAGCAAAAGACCCTAAGATGGTCGCATATATAGAGGAGTAAACATGCTAGGTGATGATGAAATTGAACAGATGCAGGAAGAGATTGATCTTCTAGAGGCACAGTTGAAGGAACGCAGACAGCACTTGCACAAGGTACGTTATGCAAAGCTACGGGAAGCAGTACAAGCTCGTAAGGATGCAGAAGAAGAAGTCATGGCAGAGCTAACTAAGCTAGGCATCAAGAGCTTTAGAGGTGGCTGGGGATTCCCATGAACGGCAAGCAGTTCCGTGCTGCACAGAAGCATGGGTATAGGAGTGGGCTAGAAATTAAAGTCAAAGATTACTTGAAGGAACACAAAGTAAAGTTCAAGTATGAAGCCATCAAGATTGAATGGGAAGACTTGATGTACCGCACCTATACCCCTGACTTCGTGCTACCCAACGGGTTAATCATAGAAGTAAAGGGGTTGTTCACGGCTAGTGATAGACGCAAACATATTGCCATTAAAAAGCAACACCCAAGCTTAGACATACGTTTCGTATTTGAAAGCAGTAAACGTAAGCTGAGTAAGGGTGCCAAAAGTACCTATGCTACATGGTGTGAAAAGAATAAATTTCTATATGCTGATAGGATCGTACCAGAAGATTGGCTGAAAGAAAAAGGTATTGACAACCACCCTGATTTGGTGGTATTCCCTAATGAGAAAATAAAAAGGAGTTAGCATGGACAACAATGAAAAAACACTTATAGATTTTGACTCAAATGATTTCGTGATTCGCATTTCACCGCATGTCATGGAAGACAATTCTTGGTCTGGGGATATTGATGTGGGAGTACTAACCACAGATGACAACACTTTGAACCGATCAGACTTCGATCACTTGTCTATGCTGGCTGACATGCTGGTAGCATCAATACCATTGATGGAGAGGGATGTAGGTTTCCGTAACAAGCTGTTTGATTTGATCAACACAGAGATGAATGCCACACCCACAGAAACAACCAGTGTACCAGAGAAATACGTATCACTAGACGATAACGTTGTTAAAGTAAAGTTTCACTAGTAGGAGAATACGAATGGAAGACTATGATAGTTAAAGTATTTTTGACATTGGAAGTAATAGAAGATGAATACCCTGTACCTGTAGACGGTATCATCGACACAGAGATAGAAGATAAACTACAGGATTTCATCCATGATGTGGATGGCATGGAAATTAAGAGTATAAAAATACTGACACAGGAGTAACTATGAATAATTATTTACCTACAGACTACCAAGCATTTATTCACACATCTAGGTATGCTCGTTGGCTAGAAGAGGATAACCGCCGTGAAGGTTGGGGAGAAACAGTAGACCGTTACATGAATAGCATTGTGGCACCTTTACTGGCAGATGAAAAGGATGGGAAGGTATACGAAGATATTCGTGGGGCTGTTACCTCGTTGCAGATCATGCCCTCTATGAGAGCTATGATGACAGCTGGCCCAGCTGCAGCACGGGACAATACGTGTATGTACAATTGCTCATACCTTCACGTAGATCATCCGTATGCATTCGATGAAGCAATGTTTATCCTGCTATGTGGGACAGGAGTTGGCTTCAGTGTTGAACGACAGTTCGTAGGCAAACTGCCAGAGATTTCACCGTTGTTCGACAGTGAGACAACCATTGTCGTAAAGGATAGCAAAGAAGGCTGGGCTAAATCCTACCGTCAGTTGCTTGCACTTTTGTGGGCTGGTGAGATTCCTAAATGGGATGTCAGTAATGTACGTCCAGCTGGTGCACGGCTAAAGACATTCGGTGGACGTGCCAGTGGTCCCGGACCTCTAGTTGATCTGTTTAACTTCACAGTACAGACATTCAAGGCAGCACAAGGGCGTAAGCTGTCCTCTATTGAGTGCCATGACTTGATGTGCTTCATCGGCCAGATTGTTGTGGTTGGTGGTGTTCGACGCAGTGCAATGATTTCATTGAGTAATCTTAGTGATGATCGTATGCGCCATGCTAAGTCGGGGCAGTGGTGGAACGAAGCATCGTACCGAGCACTAGCAAATAACAGTGTATCATACACAGAGAAGCCAGACATGGAAACATTCATGCGTGAATGGCTATCATTAGTAGAAAGTAAATCGGGAGAACGTGGTGTATTCAATCGTCAAGCAAGTAAAAAGCAAGCTGAAAAGTATGGTCGGCGTGATCCGAACTATGACTTTGGAACAAATCCTTGTTCTGAAATTATCCTTCGATCTGGTCAGGTGTGCAACCTCACAGAAGTTGTTGTCCGTGCTACGGATACCATCGAAACTCTGGCGGAAAAGGTACGACTCGCAACCATTCTGGGTACGATACAATCTACCTACACCAAGTTCCCTTATCTGCGAAAGATGTGGCAACGAAATACAGAAGAAGAACGCCTGTTGGGTGTGTCACTCACAGGGGTAATGGACAACCCCCTTATGACGTTAAAGAATAAAGGATTAGATGAAACACTTTCATACCTTCGCAAGGTGGCTGTCGATACTAATGCTGAGTGGGCTTCTCGTCTTGGTATCAATGTTAGTACTGCTATTAGTTGCAATAAACCTTCTGGTACTGTATCACAATTGGTCGATTCAGCCTCCGGTATACACGCCAGACACAACGATTATTACATCCGAACCGTTAGAGGAGACAACAACGATCCCCTAACAGAGATGATGAAAGATCAAGGCATCCCTGCTGAACCTTGCGTGTTTAATCCTGAGACTACTACGGTGTTCAGCTTCCCTGTGCAGTCACCACCGAATGCCGTTACACGTAATGACATGTCAGCAATTGAACAGCTAGAGACATGGCTTGCTTACCAACGACACTGGTGCGAACACAAACCATCGGTGACTTGCACAGTTCGAGAAGAAGAGTGGCTAGCTGTAGGTGCATTTGTGTATGAACACTTTGACGAGATGTCAGGTGTGTCATTCTTACCACACTCCGATCATACTTATCAGCAAGCACCCTATCAGGATTGCAACAAGGCTGAATATGAGGCATTACTAAATAAGATGCCTGAGAAGATTGATTGGTCTAAGTTGAGTAGCTACGAAACAGAAGATGGCACAAGCTCTAGCCAAGCATTTGCATGTACCGGTGACTCATGCGAAATCGTAGACATCGGAGCATAGGCACTGTAGCATCGCCCTGTGTAAAGGTCTGTCGCATTAACAACGATAGATACTGCACGGGGTGTATGCGAACCATTGACGAGATAAGGGAATGGCCTATCATGTCGGAGAAAGAACAAAAGAAATTACTACTTGTAATACAGGAGAGATTAAATGTGGACGATGATAAGTAGAGACCAGTGTAACTTCTGTGACTTAGCCAAAACAATGATGAACGGTTGTAACTTGCCTTACACAGAGTACAACATACAATCACCCAGTAGTAAGTGGGTTCTAACCTTACTGAAAAGAAGTAGCATAACTACTGTACCCCAGATATTCCATCCAGACGGAACACTGTTAGGTGGCTACACGGAATTAAAAGAGTTCGTAATTAAAAACTATTCATAACTAGGAGATTACAATGATCAAACATCCTTTTAACAAATCTTGGTACGATCAATTTGACGGGGTAGCTAAGAAAACTTTAGCTCAACACCTGCTCAATAAAGGTCATGATGTAAATGACGTTAAGGAAGACTACAATGTAGACGTAGTGTCCACTAAAAACGACTACACATACTTCAATGAGGCAGAAGTCAAACGGGCATGGAAGGGTGACTGGCCTACCGATTGGGCAGAGATCCGTATACCTGAACGCAAGAAACGTTTGGTAGAAATGTACAAAGAAAAGAATGGAGTCCTAAACTTTTATATATTCCGAAATGACCTGAAGCAAGTATTCCGTATTAAGGATACATCCCTTACAGAGGATCGACTCAAGGAAGCAAAGGGACGTTACATACGTGCAGGTGAGAAGTTCTTTCACATTCCATACACAGAGGCAGAACTTATTAACCTATGATACATACTGATGATCTAGAGCCGCCTCAAAAACCCATCAAGTCACGTAGAAAAACTAATTATAAAGGAGCATCTGCAAAAAAGACATCCGGCTTTGTGCCAAAGACAAGCAACCAACATGTGCTGTGGGAAAGTATGAAAACACACGATCAGGTGTTTGTCCTTGGTCCTGCGGGTACAGGTAAGACATACGTAACTGCTACATATGCTGCCGATCTGTACACTACAAAAGAGATTGACAAGATCGTCATCACTCGCCCTCATGTGGCTGTAGGTAGGGAGCTAGGGTTTTTAAAAGGAGACCTTCATGAGAAGACGATGCCGTGGGCACTGCCTGTACTAGATGTATTAGAGAAACACTTAGGGAAAGGAACTGTAGAAACCGCCATCAAGAATGGTAACATTGAGATGGCACCACTTGCTTTGATGCGAGGAAGAAGCTTTGATAGTTCCTTCATCATTGTAGACGAGACACAGAACATAACACTACACGAATTGAAAATGCTATTGACACGAGTGGGGGAAGGTAGTACCATTGTGCTGAATGGCGACATACAACAGAGTGACCTCAAGGAAGCTGACGGGTTAAGTAGGGTAGTCCACTTAGCTAAGAAGTACATGCTTCCCGTCCCTATCGTTGAGTTTACAGTAGATGATATTATTCGTAGTGACATATGTGCTGAGTGGGTAAAAGTTTTTATGAAGGAGAATGTATAATGGATACTAGAAAGTTAACACGCAAAGAACGTGGACTTGGTAAGTTCGATGCCCCGTTAAAGTTCCAGCACGACAAAGGGTATCGTGACTTTCAAAAAGGAAGAGTGGGCAGTCCCTTTCCCCTCGACACAATGCAATATAGGGAATGGTTACGTGGGTTTAACAAAGCCTACTTCGAGCAGCTAAAACGGGTAAAGGCTAATGAACAAACTAAAGGAAGAGGCAGAACAATTTCTAAAGGAGAAGTACACCATGTCTGATTTTAATTCGTACCAACGATCAGCCGCAGGTACAGCAGTATACCCAGAACAACACAAGATACTATACCCCGCCCTTGGCCTAGCAGGTGAGGCAGGTGAGGTAGCAAACAAGGTCAAGAAGCTTGTACGAGATGGCCCAGAGAATAGACCAGATACTTGGCGAGAGGACATTGCTAGTGAGATAGGTGATGTACTATGGTACTGTGCTGCATTAGCCACCGATCTAAACCTAACACTAGGTATGATCGCAGGGCAGAATGAAAAGAAGCTAAGTGCTAGGAAAAAAGCAGGTACAATCGGTGGGAGTGGAGATACTAGGTAAAAAAAGAGGGGGCTTAATTGCCCCCTTTTCTTATCTTATTGCTTCTTTGTAAGCCTTGCCCAACATTATCATTTGTTGTAAGTCATCTGTACTTGAGCCATCTGGTGATCTACCGTTCTCCTCTATGAACTTAACAGTTGCATACTTACGGAAGTCGGGAGACATACGCCTATACTTCGTCTGGGCAATCAAGTAAGGATCACCTGACATGTACTCCATACCAGATTCACGAAGCTGGCTCTTTAGGTTGGAAACCTGCGATTTAATCAGAGGTACAATTTCAGAATTTACATACTGATTTTCTGTGATCTTTTCTTTAAACTCTAGTGACTTAGTTTGATATGCGTCACGTACGTATCCTTCCATAGACTCTGCTATAGCTACGATAGTTGGGATATGTTTGCGTAGTTCTTTGTTTTCGGCACGTTGAATGCTTGGGACACGTGACTTACTACCAAGCTCCCATTCCTGCATACCCTTACTCTTCAGGTACTCTCCGTACTTGGCATCCTTCTCTTGGAAGTTAAGACCAAAGATAACACGAGACAGCACATTAGTACGATCTTTCGTACCGTCTTCCGCATATAAGAATTCACGTTCCGGTAACGCAGCTTCCTCTTCTGCACTCAGGGTAAATCCACGTTGATCAAATGGACGTTTTACTTCGTTGCCAAGGGTTGACCAGAACCCTAGATCAGGGTCTTCACGTACATCTTTGTATGCTGTACCACGTAGACCTGCGGCACGTTGTGATTCAATCACCTGTCCGAAAGGTACCGCCCAAGTAGAAAGGTATTGACCCAGTGCACCACCTAGTGCTTTAGCTGTAGTTTCTTCAGCTGTCAGATCAAGGCCAGTTGCAAGATCCGCAACCTCTTCTAAGAAAACATTGCCCACACCAGTACGGAAGTTTACACCTAAGAATGTGTCTTGGAACTCACGAACATCAAACCAGTCGCCTAGTGTACCATCCATAGCACGTTTAGTTGCTTCACCAAGGTACAGGAACTGACGTAGTGGATACTGTGGTGTAGTATCTAACATCGCATCGTCAGAAGTAGTGACCATTTTATAGTCTGCATTAGCATCTTCACTAGTACGATACTGATACGCAGCACCGATAGCAGACCAACCTAAGATGTTACGTTGAATACGTTGACGATCTTTAGCTGTTAGTGGGCCACGTTGTCCTTTAGAGACAAGACTTGCCATCTTACGTGTAATAGGTATAGATGCACCACCAGCATACTGACCCAACAATTCCATACTGTTAAACATAAATCGTGGGAAGGGCATTACAGTAGTTAAACCATTACGTACAATGAAGCTTGCAGTACTTTGGAATACAGGTATGTCTGGTTGTTTAGCATAAGTAATATCTAATGCTTTATTAACACTATCGTCAACCAAGTCCATAAAGCTGCGAGTACCTGCAGGACGTACAGAAGAAGCATCGTTAAGTAGGTCACGAACCTTACCTTGGTTTAGTGCATCAATAAGGTCGATGTCCCATTCACGCCGTGACAAACGTTCAAGCTCCCCGAAGAAAGCACCTCTACGAATTAAATATTCCTGCATACGGTTAGGTGTGTTTAGTATATCCACACCGTCTTCTAAAGCAGATAGTACAGTGTCAACTGCGCCACCCTTACCTCTACCCGTCAATGCTTGAATCTCGTTGATGTTATTAAACATACGATCAAATTGATCCCCAAGCTCTGGGCGTTTTAGAAGTATATCAGTGTATCGTTTAGCCTCAATGGGATTACGGAACATATACTTCATCTGACGAAAGCTATCCGTCCAAACGTCCCCATCAAATATAGCACCAATAGCACCTGTCTTATTGCCAGTTGATAGTCTATAAAGAGACTCGTCCATCACATTGCCTAAGCTCTCCATAGGCGCACGAATAGCACCGGATGTAAGGTTACGAGATGCAGTAGCAACCTGAGAAACCAACCCACCACGGCGAACATTTTCAATTCGCATAACAGTTTTACGGATATCTCCTGCAGCATTTTTAGCTGCATTCTCTTTGGCTGCTTTTCCTGCACCTGCAGGACGTGCTCTTGCTATCTGTGATAGTTTGTTAAGTATTTTACCAGCCTCAGAACCGGAACCAACAACAGTCAAAACATAATCATCAAATGAGATGTTGTACTTTGTGAGCATATCTGTGAGGGTATCTGATGCAAGCAGGTCTTCATTGACAGTTAACTCAAACAAGTCATCAATGATTGTTTCGTTCTTACCAAATGCTTCAGGGTTTGCTTTTTTTAGGTCTGACGCAACAGCCACAATAGCATCAAACTTTTCTGGCTTTAGCAGGGGAGACATTAGTACTTCTGGATCATCTGTTAAATGTGCAAACTGAGCCGACTGATCAAGTATACCTTCTTCTAATGTACTCTTTATAGGCTTGTTTTTATACTTCATTATCTCTTCAGATGTTTTTATACCTTCTTGGCGTACCAGTTCTGTATCTATAACCTTATTCCCAGATTCTCCTGTAGAAATTGTCTTACCTGTCCGTGTTTCAAAAGCTTCAATTAAAGATTGTTGTGTGGCTTTATTAGCTTCAGCAACTTTCTTGGCTTCTGCAGCCGCAGTCTTGGCAACTTCTGTTTCAGCTGCAGCTGCACCCTTGGCGTTTAGTTTAGCACGTGCCATCTTCTTGACGTTGGTTCCAGTAAGAAGTTGAACACCTCTTGAAGCTAATTTACCACCAACTACCGCAGTACCTATTAATTCCGCACCAGTTATCAACCCGAAACCCACTGCTATTCCTTTATCAACTAAACTTCCTTCGTTCCAAAGGTTTTTAGCTAAAGCTAAATCATCATCTAGTTCTTCAATAGCCATTGCAGTACCTAAAACTGGTGTCAATTCAGCTCCAGTTATTAGTCTGGATATTGTATCAGTACCGTATCCTTTATCTAACAACTCATCAATTAGTTTTCTGTGAATTGGATTTTCCGTACTGCTCATATATGTACGAATAATTTCTGCTTCTTCTTGTATCTTTGTTTCGTTATCAGATAAGTCAATTAAATCATCTTGTCTTTTAATTGCTTCTTTATTACCATACTGTGCAGCCAACCCTTCATAGTATTCTTTTTCTGCACGTACACCTTTGTCACGATCCGCATAATTTTTACGAGCCTCTATAATTGCTGCTTTAAGGCGTGGGTCTTCATAACTTTCGTCTGCCTTAGCTTGGTCAAGCATTTCATTCGTTTGAATCTCTGCTTCAGAAGTTTGCTGCCCCATAGTAGGTGCATCAATGTCTGCTACATAGGTAGTATTCTGTTCTGTGGTATAGTCCTCCTGCGGCAGAGGTTGTTCCACCGTAGGCTGTGTTTTAGGAAGGGAGGCGGAGAAAGGTACAAACGTTACTCCGTTGTCTTCTTCCTCTTTAGATGCGAGCTTACTAGCAAAGGGAACAAAATCTGCCATTAGTACAATACGCCTAAGTCACTTATTAGTGCTAATTTAGTGTTGCCTTGTTCGTCTGTGTACGCAACAACATCATTTTGCTTGAACATTCCTTCAGAAGCCTCTTGTTGCACTTGCTCTCGTGTCCTACCTTCACTGGGAAGTGCTTTAAATTTTCTTGCACTAGAAGCATCTGCCCCAGATATAGATGCGTCATTGTCTGAAGCTGCACGGGCGGCTCCTAGATGGGAACGGTAAACAGATTGTTTGTAAGCCTCAACAGATGCGTCCGTAGAGTTTTTAACATTTGCAATCATAGTTTTAAATGTTGTATCTTTCGTATCTCCATATTGAGTTACTAGATTTCTATGTGCACGGTATCTCAAGGCAAAGGCATTTGCTTCATTACCTGTTTGCACAAGTTTAATTTTTCCAGTAATGTCTTTTTCCGCCAAGCCCTCTAATTCAAATGTCCTTTGAATCTCATTATCCACAAAGCTATCCCGACTTTGCTTACTAAAGTCTAATGTCCCAGAATCCGTACCATCCCCATCTAAGCTTGACTTAAATTGTTTATATTGGTCTAGTGTCTGCTGATATACTGCATCCAGATTTTCACGTTTGGCAGGGTCTGTGGCATTCGTGCGCATTGAATCCAGTTCAACTAAACGTGCTTCATACGTTTTGGCTTTAGTTACATCTTTTTCTGTAGGTGGCGCAGTGAATCGAGAAACAAAAGGTGCACCCTCTGATTGAGCTACCTTTGCCTCTACCTCACCTGACTCAATAGCAGCCATCTGTGGGCTAATCTGAGAGCCACGGGGATCATCTATGTCAAATGCAAGCTCACTCTGTACTTCAGCTTTAGGCATGGAGTAACCAGCCGAAGGATCATATCCTTTTTCAGACATAGTTTGTGCGTACTTTAGTGCATAACCACCTGCAGTTTTACCCTTAGACAAGATGTCGCCTACTTGTTCTTTAGTGTAGAACAGGCTCAATCCTTCAGCAATTTCTCTTGCTTCTTTTTCATCAGCCCTACGTTGAGTAACAGCAGCCATACGTGCCCTACGTTTAATTTCTTTTTCGTCTTGATCTTCTTTGTACATCTGTGCTTCTTTAGTCTTGATCATTTCAACCAAGTTCTCAGAAGCCCCACCGATAAACGCCCCAAAATTAAACGCCATTGTTATCTCCTCGCCATCAATCCTGCAGGTGCAGGTTCTACTTCTTCATCTGGCTCCATTGGCATTTCTTCTACGCCATCTTCATTTGCCAAATCATCCTTCATCTCACGTAGCACTTTACTGATAGCTGAACTACTGAATTTATCAGTGTCTCTTTGTTCAGGCTCAATACCTACCACATAATCTGCTTCTTCTTCGTCACCCACGTAGGAGAGCATCTCAACGATGATAGGCATCATAAGGATACCCACATCAATTGTGTGCTTACCCTCCATCACAGAGCCTCCCTGCAGGGCGTTGGCTATAGTAGTCAAGGGAATGCCGGACTCCATAACTTCTACTAACTGATCCCGTGCTGTCATGTTTAGGATACGTTCAGCATAGTATTCTGCAGCACGTTCTACTGTTGGGTACTGTGGGGGATGTTGCCAAGGACGTTCACCTAGCTCTGCGGTTAAACTTTGCCCCGGTATAGGAGCACTGAAACTTGATCTATAGTCTTGTGACATTATTATAGGTTCCTATACTTACGAATTTCTTCCATGATATCTAGTGCAATATCTGCAGGTTCTTTACTTTCTGTTTCTTTAGAACGAGGACTTGGTGACATCACACGAGATAGTAACCCACTCTTTTTCTCGGGGGTGGCTTTGTTTTTCTTGCGTTTATTTAGATTGCTCAAGGCTTTTGCGTAGCTAACAGCACTTGTATTATACATACTCATATTTATTACTCCTCTTAGTTAATCAGACTTCCAGCAAAAGTATTCGACAGTACATTTGTAGGAGTAAAAAGCAAGGTGCTAATAAGTTTACCAAAACTACCACTACTCTGTGCATCGATTCTCATCTTTGTTTCCTCTAGAGAAAGACCTGCCTCGGCGTAGGAAGCTAAACGTGCTTCTTGATTTTCCGCACTTGTCCATGCCCATTCCATCTGATCGCCGTACATCTGCCAAAGATTGTTGTAAGCTGTGTTGGAAATGTCCAATGTGTTTATGGCATTTATTTCGTTAGCACGATTGATGGCTGCGGTATCTGCAGTAGCAATTTCCCTACGCCACGTAGCATTAGATTGATCTATAACTAATTGATTCTTTGCATTGAATTGCTCACGTTGATTTTTCAATTCTGCATTAAACTTTTTGATTGCGTTTTTCTCACCCGCATTAAATTTAGCTATAGCATTCCTTTGTTCTGCATTAAACATGTTTGTTGTGTTAGACAAGTTATCATAGAACTGATTATTTTGTTGCTCACTACTGGCATTAAATTGTTTTGCTGCGTTCTTTGCTGCGGTGTCCGTAAAGATAGACTGTACTTGCTGCTGTGATTTAAACATATCAACTTGTTGCTGTCTGTCGGCATCTGCCATACTTACGTTGAGGAAGTTCTGGGCATTCATAACTGCAGCTTGTTGTACATTGCTAAGGCTTTGAGTTTCTAGGTTAGCTAATGCAGAAGCTTCTGCAAGTACCATAGCTTGGCTATTATTTACATTCGCCAAATTCATTGTGTTAACAGCACGAGAGTTCTCAAGTTGTACCTGTTGCTCTGCGGTGAAGTTCATATTAGCAATGTCACTGATCTTACTAGCATTGATAACTCGTGTCTGAAACTCTTGATCAAACTCCTGACCCATAAACTTTGCACGTTGTTCAGCTGCAAGCATAGCACGTTGCTGACGATTTGACAAGTTCATTGCTTCAAACTGTGACTGCGTTTGGGCATCAGCCATTGCAATAGGCAATGCGGATTCCATAGTAGCTTGAATGATAGCCTGACCAGCCATACTGGAAGCACCCAACCCACGTTGTGCAAGCTTCTGCGTTGCAGCCCTCATAGAACCTGCTGCCCATGCTGGAGTTTGACCATCGTCAAAGTCACTCATAAGCTGTTCTAGTTGAAAAGCTACAGATGTCTTTTCACTGGGGTCTGCTTGTGCTGCCTGTACTTGCTCAGTAAACACTGCAGCTTTTTGGGCATCAACCGCAGAACCAGTAACAAGCTCACCATCCTGTATGTCTCGTTGCACAGGACTGTCAATGACACTAGCTGTACCTTGTGCTGCTTTGAGATCTGACACTGCCGAAGTATCTTGTGTTGCGGCGACTACAGTAGCACGAGAATCGTCAAACCCTACTTGAGTAGAATCCAATCCTTCCAAAGCTGTATCAACTCCTTCACGAGATTCCTCTGCTTCAAAACTAGTTGCATCTTTTGCTTTTATACCTTTTGCTGTTTCTGCTCTGGCTGTAGCTGCTCTTGTTTTAATGTTTCCTTTAAGTTGCCCAGATTTTTCATCTATAAACTGATTTGATCTAGCTTTAATCTTTTCTGGATCTATTTCCGCACCCTCTGGAAGTTCTGGATTAACAGCCCTGTCAGTCATCTCATCCGTAATAGTAGGCCGACTTTTTTGGTATAGTGGTGTGAGATCTTGTAACCGCAAGTAACTATCAGATACTTCTTGTCCTTTAGCTTCTACTAATTCTGCAAGATATGTATCATCTGGATTTGCTTCAGCCCGTGCTTGCAACCTAGACAATTCTAAATTTAAAGTATCGTACTTTGTGGTTGCTTCATTGTACTGCTCTTCGATGTTTGCTAGATCAGAAGTAACACCTTCAGACACATCTGTTGAAAGGTATTCACGGTACATATCCTGTTGTTGCTTGTACAGATCTGCACCCGGTGCCGCAGTTTCAAATGCAGTTGCTAGTATATTACCACGGCCCTGTGCGTAGTTTTTATTTTTATGGCCTGTACCAATGGTAGTACCATCAGGATATACTATACTCCAATACTTGCCTACCTTTTCTAATTTAAAATCTTTAGGGTTAGCTGGCGTAGTACTACTTTTAAGTATATCTGTTACAGTTTTTTTAGCCCAGCCTTTGTCAGCCCCTAAGTCCATATTTACACCAGTAGTACCGGCATTCCAATCAGTATTCTGAAAACGTTCTTCAATTGCTGAATCTTGTCCCGAAAAATATGTACCCGCATCTGGCATACCTTGTGACGGATCATACACAGGTGTAGCACCAGATGTGCCCGTAGGTGCATCCATAGGTGTACTAAGGGTAAGGGGAGTACGAGCAGCTGAAAAAGCTGGACCCGTATTACCCGAAAGTCCTGTAGCAATAGGCGGAGTGTTATCATCCGGTTGTGGCATACCACCGGGAGCAAAGTTCTGTACATACCCACCATTAGCAAGTTTAGTGGCAGCTTGGCGGTACTCTTCCATCTTACTTTGTTTATCAGGATTACTGTTTAAGTAAGCATCAAACCCTGACATGTCACCTGTATAACCCATTGTCTGAGCAATACGTTGCATTGCTGAAGGTCTAAACCCAGCAAACTTTAAACGTTTTTTCTTTGTGGTTGGATTATTCATGATATATGCCTTATGGTTTCGTGGGCCAAGTCAAGTCGTATGGAAACGAAGCTTGGTCTGTAATGTCACGGAGATCGGAACGGTACTGTTTCATATCAGATGCTACAGCTTCGCCATTCTCAAGTGCCTTCACTACTACCCAATCTGTGTCATCTAGTAAATCATCCCGTTGCTTACGGGCAGAACTGGCAGCAACGTTGGCACGATCTGTTATCTCAGAGTCCGTTAGGGGGACAATACTGTATACAATTGTCCATGTACCATTTACAAGTGTAGGTGACGCAGGTGTCTCTACCTTTTCTGTCCGTGTGTTATAAGGGGGAACGGTGCCATCCACTACAGGATACACATCGTACCGTGCCAACATAGCATCAGAAACAATACGTGGAAAAGACACGTTTGGATTGTCACGGCGTAATTGTCCAATCGTGTACGGATATTGATCGACACTACCGTTTGTTAGTTTTACATACATTTATATAGCTCCTTTAGCTTGTATCTATTGATCTTGGGTCAACTTGTATATGAGCATCATCATTTAGTTCATTGATGCCTAAATTTTTAGTATTCACTAGAACTGGCGCAGTTGTATTCGCACCTGAGATATCCCATATAGCAAGGCGATGTGGTACATCAGTTTCTACTCCATCGTCCCGAATAAATGCATACAGGTAACCTTGCCGGTGCACAATATCAGAACCAAATATATTACCGATTTCCCCTGTGTGCACAGTAACAGAGGTCTGAGTAAATGTTGACGAGCTACTTTTTGTTACATCTTCATTGTGAAAAAGTGATACAATAGTAGTTCCATAAAGTAAAGATGCTTCACTATTTAACGTACTAGAATTGCTATCTCCGAAAACACCAGTTGTAGTTGTAGACCCTGTATCTGCAGATAAACTGCCAGCAGAATCTGAGAAGTTAAAACTATTAAAATCAGGATTGTCACCGTTTCTAAAAAGAATAACTTTACCACTGTCTGTGTTAGAGTTGTAATAAGCTAGTCCGTTATCAGCATTTATTAATTCGGTACCAATTCCACTAGTACTTACATCTGCATATTCAACTAAGGTAATTGCATCTGGGTCAGATATGTCAAACCACCAAACTACTCTAGATCCTGCATTGTTACCATGAACAAATACATAATCAGTATTGTATACTTGACTATACAAAGATTGACTTAGATAGTAGGGATCTACACATTTTTCTATGACATCAAAGTCATTATCCCACGTTTGTCCACCTGTTAGTGCATACCTATCCCGAAGCAAAAAATCCTCAGTAGATATATCTAGAGTAATAACTGAATCTTCACGTGTAAATACTGTAATAAATGTGTTTGGATTCGCATAGTGTATTTTAATTATCTCAGAACTAGCTGTTTCGCCTGTAATAGTTGCAACGTCTAACTCTGCTGCATAAGAAGCTTTTCCTGTTGCATTATCTAGAGTGTACAGTCGCAAAACTGTATCGGATATTTTTGCCACTAATATATTATACTGCCAAGCAACAACAAATTGACCGTCCTTGGGAGCAATAAGACTTTCTCCCGGTGCCTGTGATGCTTGGTCTGATGATATGCTAGTAACATCCGTCAGGTCCAATATCCGTAAAACATCTGCGGATTTTCGTATATAATACGCCCAACGTTTAGTCAAAGACTGTGTTTGAGTAGCCATAAGTTTTTTAGTAATGCAACTCATGCTAATGCATTCCCTGCTCTAAACCCGTAAAATGTAGCACCATTATCGTGTGTGAAGAATACAAATACGTCAGTCTCTCCCGAACTAGTTCCTACAGGCTGAGTACCGTCAGGCCAAGCTACTGTACTAGGCCATGTAATTATGACAGTAGCACTAGGTGTAATCTTCAATGTAAAGCCGTAGGCAGTACCGGATGCTGGTGCATTAGTGAAGCTGTACGTAACGTCTGCAGCAGGAGTGTCAACGAAAACGTTACCTGTTTCTAAGTCTAGTGTACCTCCAGTAACAGTACCCAGTGTTTCATTGTAGCTTACAGCACGAAACTCTTGACTTGCTAGTACATCACCATTGGCATCTGCAGTCAGTACCTTACTAGCCTCTGACGTACCTAGTGTAGTTATGTCAGTATAGTTTAATTCAGTAACAGTAGCAGTAATACCGTCTAAAGCATTTAACTCTGCGGCATCTGCAGTTACAGCAACCCCACCTATTTGCAATGTTGTGGGATTAAAGATACCGCCAGATATACTAGTGCTAACTACCGTTGTACCTAGTGTGGCATTGGTTGCATCTAATGTGTCAATGTAACCTGTACCTGTAATATACGCATCCTTCCACTCCGAGCCTGTGGCACCTAAGTCATACGTATTGTCAGCCGAAGGAATAATGTTAGAGGAAACATCTGCAGTAAAAGTTACTGTGTCAGAATCTGCATTACCAAGTACGGTATTGCCCTCTACAGATAGAGTACCTGCAGCTACAATACTAGTAGCCACATTCAACGTACCGGACATATAGCCATCTTTAAAACGCAGGGCGTCTGTGCCCAAGTCTACTACGTTTGTAGTCTTAGGACGCAGTACACTGGCTGTAGCAACTACATCTTGGGTGGGGCCAATTACAAGAATAGGTGCACCTTCTGCCGTAGTACCGTCATGTGTGTGACCAGTGCTTGAACTAAAAGCATTTTCTACTTGGTTAAATTCATTGTCTAAGTCATCTGCATCAATAACATTACCGTTAGAAATATTATTGGATGTGTCTTGTCTGTTATAACCTGCCATAGTTTTTCCTTACTGTCTGTCGTTTTCTTTAAACTCAAATACGGCACTATCAAGTACAAAACTAGAGCTAGTGCTATTGTCTTCAATACGTAAAGCTACTGTATTACCAGAGCCTATTATGTTTTGGGTAAATGCTTGTGTGAATGCTTTACCAAATACTGCTGATCCATACAGGGATGTTGTATCACCGTAGATACCAGCTACACCAGAGCTTGATGTCATATTGAATGTTGGTGGTTGTATCTTAACAGGACTAGCCTGATTATACTTTACGGAACCAACTATGTCAATAGTGCCTAGAGGTTTAATATACAAATCTAGTTTATAAAAAGTTTTACGTTTCTGTGGATCTGCTATAGGCATATAGGGAGTTTCAAATACTGCGTCTATAGAATCCCCATCCCTACTAGATCCATTTTCCATTTGATAAACGTATCCATCATTGTTGGCAAATAGTACTAACTCTACATTATCTACTATCTTAGAGTCACCTGAGTATACTTTAAATCCTTGTAACTCAGCCCATTGTAAACCTTGACCGCCCTGATCTAAAAATTTAGTACCTAGCACACCTTTAGATGTAGATACCTTATCAGCACTAACATAGCTAAAGAAACGATATTGTGCTTTCTCACGGACATTAATTGCTTGATATGTTTGTGTAGAGTCTAGTAGTTTTTTAACAGTAGGTCTAATGTTTTTAGAAGAAACATCCAGCCCAAAGTCACCTATGTTAGCAGTAGAACTGATGGTACGTAATCCATCGGGTGCCAGAAACATTACATCGCCACCAATTTCTTTGATGGTATCCGCCCCAATACAACCTAGTTCTTCTGTTATGGGGCTAAGTCTAAAGTCTGCAGATGTAGTACCCGATAGGTTAAATATCTTATCTTCACAAAAAATAATTAGGTTATCCCTAAAAACTTTTAGTCCGGTAATGGTGGAGTTTAAACCAATGGAACCCGCACCATTAGCAGGATCAAAATCAGAATCTGTATATGGTGCTGTAAATACAAGCTCAGTACCTACGCCAAAGAATAGAGTACTTTTAAATGCCTCAACTACCGATGCACCCTGTACAGCAGTAGCACCTGTTCCAGAACCTGTAATGTAGCTCATGGTGTCTGTGCTATTAGTATAGTATGCAGGGTAATTAATACCGTCTACAAATACTATTTTATAGGCATTGTTATACTTGTAGTCTGCGTGTCTTGCTTTAGTAAAAGTAATGTCTGCTGCAGTAGCTAGAGATGTCCATGCTGGTACACTATCTACAGCATCTAATAAGTAGTACACACCACTTCTTGCTGCAATAACTTTCTTCCGACTACTCTCGCCCACAACACAAATTGTTTGAACAACATCAGAGCCAGTAAGTTCCGCAGATGCAAACTTAGAATAACCTAATACTTTTTTATAACCCCCATCTAAAGACGGTTCAAAGTTACGAAGTACAGAAGCCGTACCGACACCATTGACACCTTGTTGTAAGGGACTCAAGTTAGTAACGAGGCCACCTGATAAAGGCACAAGAAAAGTTTGCCACTGTGTAGCCATGTTTTATACCTTTGCAATATTTATGTTGTTTACGTTTTTAACAGTAGAACGAACATAGTCGTACCTATTAATGTACAGACTACGCATTTGTTTAATGCCCATAGCAAGTTTTTGCTCAGACAATTGTGCAGCCTGTAGATCCCCACGAAAGGTGTACGCATAGTACATTGCACCATCTACAATAATATGTTTAAACTCTTGGGGAATACTTGGTACGTCATCTTGTAACTCTAAATCCACAGGATTACGATAGTATTCATACACAAGTTCATACGCATTATTGGGTGTGGGTACAGTAATAAATTCTTGGCTAGGTGTACGTACAACATAACGAGGGACACCTTGCATACTGTCAGACGTATTGTACTCATAGTCTACATACTTATCTAAATACTCTTGATAAGCCAAGTTCTTTAGCTTAGTGGTACTTACGTTTAATGTATCGTTACGTTTAATACGGAAACTATCCATATTAATTGTTTTTACGTCATAGGGATAGCCGTATCGTGTAGTACCTGCAGTAAGGATATCTTCCTCTTCTACATGGTTCCAAGGCCACTCAAACTCTTCGTGATTAATATGTCGAATAGAACTATTGACAGCATCTTTAGCAGTACTGTAATAGCCTGTAGCTGAAGCAAAGTTGGAAGTAGTAAGCTCTACTTCATTTAACCTACGGTTTACTTCGTTCACTAGACCTAAAAAATTATATGCCATTATTTATCCCTCGCACGTAGTCGAATGCTTCTTTCTACCACCAAAGAATTGCTATCTGTTATTTTACAGTAGAATAAATAGTTAGTATTATTTATACCACCAGCTATATTTGCTGTAGCCACAGTACTTGTATTAGTTGCCGCAATAAGTTGAATATTGTTTACAACACTTCCACCGGGTGTTAGTAATGTTTTAGTTCCATCTGAATCTTCAACATACCAAGTAACAGAAACAACTGTTGCTTCACCTAGAAAACGAGACCAGTCTACACTGTAGTCTAAGGTTTCATCTGGGTCTTTGTTAGGCCATTTTAATGACATTATAAATTCCTTTAAGCTGCTACGTAAGCTTTTCTACTGTTGCTCAGAGCTTCTATATAGACAGTCCTACTTTGCTCTTCCTCTACGTATACGGTTCGACTACCCGATTGTGCCTCTACATATACTGTTCGACTCTGGCTTTCTTTTACGTATGAAGTTTTGGTAGAAAATAACTCCCGTAAATACACGGTTCTATTTCTGCTATAGTTTTCCTTTATAGCTTCGTAATCAAACACAACGCCACTAGCAATAAGATTGTTTGTATCTATGTTTCCAAATACAGCATCAACAATAACTACAGTTGCAAACCTAAATCCTACCTGATCTACACTAGTTGTGGCTATAACGCCATTTAAACTTGTCTGCGCATCAGCTTTAACTATTGCTGAACCTACACTGATACTAGCATTAACACTATCTAAACTTGTCTGTGCCTTGCCTGTAACTGCTACTAAATCTACAGTAGTATTAGTATTAACACTATTTAAACTTACCTGTGCCTTACCCGTAACTGCTACTAAACCTACAGTAGTATTGGCATTAACACTATCTAAACTTGTCTGTGCCTTGCCATTAACTACTACTGAATTTGCAGTAGCATTAACCGTGACACCACTTAAACTTGCGTTACTTTCAGAACTAGTAGTGAGTATTCCTATAGAAGATGTTACGGCTCCCAAAGTTACACTTACGTTAGCTTGGGAAGCTGTACTTAAACTACCTATGGTCCCAGTAGATTGTGTACCTGTAAGTACTACTTCTACATTAGGAGCTTCCCCAACTACGTTTAGAGTACCTAATTCTGTATTTGCACTTACGCCAGTAAGTACAGCTACTATGTCAGCCTGTTCAAAGCTTTCACCGAAGCTAGATACGGAAAAAGGATTCTGAGAAAATAACATTAGCTTATATTGGCTGACTTAACTACACAGGTAAAGCCAATACACGAATCGGCACTTACTGAGGATAGAGAGTACGTAAATGCAGCAGGATCGTAAGCTGAAGAAGTTAATTGAGTATGGCTACCAACACCAATATTAATATTGGCACTATCCTCCTCCTCTACAGTAACAAAATCTGATAAGTCTGGACTTGAATATGTACCCACAGTACTGTTAGAAGCACCGAATCCAGCAGCCACAATAAGTCTTTCAGTACCAGAAGGCGTAATTGAAGGTGGATTAGCTAATACTGTACTTTGTACTTCATTAAAAGTAGGAGTAACTCCATCAAAAGGCGTAGTTAAATCTGCCCCTCTAATGGCATAGCAAATAACAGCTTGGGCTGCGTCAGTCCCTCCGGATGCACCAATGTCAAAATCAGTGTCAGGAGTAGCACCCATAAACTTGTAATAAACTTGTGCTGCTGTATCTTCTGTATCTTGGGCGAGCATATTCTCACCTAACTGAGTCCAGCCAGACGAACTGACAGACCCCGGCATTAGAGTACCAGCATCTCCTTTTCCTGCAAAGGCTATTACAAGATCGTCTTCTTTCAAGTCGGCAATAGATGTAAGATCAACAGAAACTGCTTCCCCATTACTGGCAGACTGAGTAGCAGAACCAACAACCCACGGCGCACCTGCAACATTAGTTGTAAAGTTACCTGTATTTATAGAGTTTAACTGAGAAGAACCCGCATCTCTGTACACTGAAAAAAGTTGCTTACGAGATGTTGCAAGTGTTGGGGCATATCCTCCATCCCAATCAAAGTCAGAAGACCACGTAATAATTGAATTGTAGAAATAATCTGCCTCAAACAGAAAATTAAAAGAGCCTGAAGCAGGAATGTTAGACACGTTTACAGTAGAATCTGCTTTGATCGTACCAAGGTCAAAGTGTGTTCCCTGAGATAAATCTAATGTGTAAGTTGTACCAGAAGGAGTAACTGTAGTAATAGCAGCACTTGCAGAAGCATCTGCCCACTCAGTAGCCGTAGCTCCAGAATTAACCGTTAGAACCTGACCTGCCGTGCCTAGTGATGCAGGAATGTTTGTTGCAATGTCTCGACCATCGACTGTGCCTGTGACTGCTATGTTGCCGGTTACAGAAATGCCTGTGCTGGTGGTTCTCATCTTTTCAGCACCATTATGCTTCAACATAATTGGAATGTCTGAGCTTGTAGTTAGGTAAAGTGATGTACCGTTTGCTATTAAACGCCCATCATAATCATCACTAAATGGCGACTTTAGATCAA
>Ga0098050_1000165_pt1 | contig 25556 bp, 33 predicted proteins | sample 14_taG_FD_77070 | JGI IMG/M metagenome (GOLD analysis project Ga0098050, IMG submission 77070) | Marine viral communities from the Subarctic Pacific Ocean - 14_ETSP_OMZ_AT15311 metaG | ecosystem: Environmental > Aquatic > Marine > Oceanic | place: Pacific Ocean | collected 2015-01-18
AATGAGTAATGAATTAAAAGATATGTTAGAAAGAACTTCCTGGACATTTGTCGAGGCGTTCATAGGTGCGTTAACAGTTGCTCCTCTAGTTGGTGTAGATGCTGAAGTACTTCAGTTAGCTGCGTTAGCTGGTGGCGGTGCTGCACTTGCAGTAATTAAAACATATGCAAAGAAACAAATAACAATTAGTAAGTAATGAGAAAAGGTAAAAAATCAAAGAATCCAGATTTAAAGGATTTAAATTATACCCTTAAAGGTAGAGGTGATATGCATGCACTCGATAGAGTAGATAAATATACATCAAGAACACCACGTAAAAAACAACCTGGTATAAAAGATTACGTAAATGTTGCACATACTATGTTGCAGTTATCTGTTTTTGGAGGTTTAATAAAAGACCGACCAAAAGAACTTTTAGAACCATTAGTACCTGTATGGGAAGATAGAAACCGTGCTAACATTGGTACTAAGTTAAGTAAATGAAAAAAATATCTAAAGATATAATAGTTGGTGCTGGTTACTTAGGTCTTGGTAAACAAGAACTTAATAAACGTATGAAACAACATACTGCTATTAGAGATAAAGCTATTGCTTCACATACTAAAGCTTATAAAGAACAAAAGAGTATGGAAAAAATGATTGGTCAATTTGGACAAGACCCTGGTTTTCCTACTGATGCTGCGTATAGAACTGCAGATAAAGCTTACAGTAAACAAAAAGCACAGCTTAAAAAAGCTGCTGACTTTAATCGTAAGTTACAAAACTTTAAAGCTTTTAATAAATAATTAACTGACACCTGAATGTCTATCTAGATATCCTTCTAGTAGTTCTCTGTACGCTACCTTAGTACCCATAGACTGTCGTCCATCGTATATATCGTGATGCCACTTACACAATACAGCTGTATTATCTACATTATATTTGCGTGCTTTGTTGCCACCCATACCTATATCTTTTAAATGTGCTAGCTCTAACCATTTATTACTGTCACAATTTGCCCACTCACAGACGTTTCCAGCCCTTCTAAAGGCTTCTTCTCGTATCGGTGCTATATCACTCATCAATACTGTACATACTATATTTAAGTGTGATTTCTTCGTTAGCTTTAATAGGACGTAAAGGAAACAAATGATTAACATAAGTACCCTGCATACGTTTTACTTCGCAGTTAGGATTGTCGCTATGGTTTATGAATCCTCCTAAAGGTGTACGTATTACCTGTCCTTTGTCATCCATAAAGACATGCGTTACACCTATACTTGTTTCTAAATCACGTATAGCCCTGATAGTAAACAGACCTAGACCTTCTATCTTGCTAGGTTGTATAGTTAAATACTTAGGTAAGGGTCTGTATGTAGGTACATTATCCATATACTGTTAGGTATTTCCCTGAAGGCATGTCCCATGTTTGCATAATGTCGTTCCATCTAACTTTATTTTCTTTTGATGAACCCTCATATGCTACGTTTGATACCATCATAAACAGTTGCGTACTACATTTGCCATTGACTTTACCTATACTAGACTCAGCCATACCAAACAATTTGTCTATATAACGTAATGTATTTTGTGTAACTTCACCCATATCTTTAGCTGTCTTAGGTCTCATAGCAAACTCTATGTCTGGCATCTGCTCACCGTTAGCTACAGTTACACGTCTAGGACATAGCTTTGAGTTACGTATAGTTTTTATATCGTGTGATAATTTTACTTTTATATCAAGTGTTTCTCTATCTATAGTATATGATGCCCAGATAGGTACATCTTTATCTGTTAAACCTAGTAATCTTTTACCACCAAATTTATTTATAGTCTTAGCTAAATCTTTTTTACTCTGCTCCCAAGCTCTAAACTTTTCTCTATCACTTAGGTCTGTTGTTGCATCTCTAGCTTCTTTAGATGCAAATGCTTTAAATGTATTGCCCATAGTTATTCCTCCTCTAATCCTTCAAGATGAAAATTGTAATCTTTTACAAACTTTTCCATCAAGTATCTTAATGTTATTGTGTCTGGTGCTACGTTAAATGTATCACTGCCACATGCTTTACTAAATTGTTGCGCCCATACTTTCATGTATCTAGGGTGATTAAATATATTTAGTTTGTCTATATTAATTTTTTTATTCATCAAACATTTCCTTGTTAACTTCGTGTTCTAAATCATCTATACAACTAGGACAATATTTTATTTCGTCCCAAGTTGTAACATAACTTTTATTACAAAGTTCACATGTTAGATTTAATAAATTGTCTATATCTTTTTTGTGTTTCGTTAGTATTTTTTCGTATTGTCTATACATCATAGTTTCCTCCCCAACAATGTTTACTTGAGTTCCAGTGATGCCATCCATCATTGTAGATAAGCCAAGCTGCGTAACGTGTAGCAACTTCTGGATTTGTTCTCTTACCTATTATACTAAGCTTTTGTTTTAACCAAGACCAAGTGTTGTCATTAAATTGCCAGAGTCCAACGTCACTCGTACCGTCAGTGTTTTGTCCCACAACTGTAGGTCGTCCACTACTTTCGCAGAAGATAACCTTTGCAGCACGAACAACGTCTTCATCTTTAAAATAACTTTGTATTGTGGGTAACCATTGTTCTACACTGTACACCATATACTGTGTTTCTCGGCACTCACGATACGCAGTAAATTCAGCAGGTGTCGGTGCTGTTACCCACAGACACGCTGCTAAAATATATTCTATCATTAGCTAATGGTAGTTCTCGTAGGTACTTTAGTGCAGTAGTAACTGACTAAGCCCTTTGTTTTTGTTTTAAGTGTTGTAATTTCATAACCTTCTTGTCGTAGGTTAAAGAGTATTCCGCCAAATCTATGGCAATATAACTCTCTTACAAACTCCCAGTTAGTTATAGGGTCTGAGTTTTGAAACTCCTCTAACGCCCATGCAACTAATTGTGTTTTACTTTTTACATATGCGGGTACAAGTGTACCTCTAAATGCACTAGGTATCATAATTATCCTTTCTTTAGTATGGTGTTGGTAAGTCATCGCCAGCATTGTTTGGTGCTGTCTCGACTTCCCCATCTAAGTTCCACTCTTTAGGTAGGTCTGAGTTATCAAGCCACCAAGACTTACGCCATTTACCACTATGTCCTCCGCATATTACAGGGTCATTAGTGCTGCAGGTAAAGTCTGGACTTTTCTCTGACCGTTTACTGTTACGGTTATCGTACACCATTTGTTTACAGAAAGGACATGTAAGGTCATCTCTGTATTTGTTTTGTTTTTCCATCTTTTTAACTACGCTTCCTAGCATGTCACCAGCTGGTTGTACACCTGGCTCTGTACTATCTTTTACTTCAAGTCCTACTGCACCTAGCTTTTCTTCTATTGACATCATATCAAAAGATTCTTGCGTAACAACAGTAGGCATATCAACAAGTTTTTCTATGTAAACAAAATACATATCTAACTGTTCATCTGTCCATGTTGTTTTATCTGCAGGTAACTTCTTTAATTGTGCATACTGATTTGCAGAACCAAGTATCTTGTTAAGAGTCTCTGGTGATTCTACATTAGCAGTAATACCTTGCACTGTTTCTGCTATAAACTGTACATCTTGACTCATGCTTCAGTACCTAAGATACTGTCCATGATTGCAGCAGCTGCAGCTTTATCTTCTTTAGACATTTTGTTTTCTTTTAAACGCATATCTACTTTGGTAACTTCTACCATAGCATCTTTGTCTGCTTGCTCTTGTGTGTAACCATCAGGTGCAATAGATGTAGCTTCTTCTTCTGTCTGTTTACTACCAGACCATAGCTCTACACCTAGACCGAACCGCATACACGCACGTTTAAATGCATCAGACTCTGCGTCTTTAAGGTTGTTACCGTCATTAAACTTAGCATTGCCAAGCTTAAAGGTATCAACATCTCCGAAGCCATCGTAACTACCCATACCTTCTATGGTTATAGTACCTTTAGCACCGACTATTCTTTTCTCTCCGTTGTGTGTACCGTATACAGGTTTACACTTCCAGGAGTATGTTACACCACTATCACGTAGTCTTTCTACATAATTAGCGTGTGGTACATAGTCCCCGAACTTACCAGCAGGTGCTTTTTTTACTAGCTCCTGTGGAAATGGGGATAACAAGTCAACGTTATTATTCATAACTGTCCTTTCTTTTACTACTTTCTGCCGAAAGCATAAGCCCGAGGCAGAAAGAAGTTTCTATTCTTCTTCTGTATTCAAGTCTACTAGCTTCGCAATGTTAGTTATACCACGTTCAAGAGGTATTAACTTTACGTCACCTTGGTCATTAGTAAGTATAACTTGCGGTCTATCACCTAGACCAGAGTATTCTATACTCGTTAACTTCCATTTAGACTTCACAATTAAGATAGCCATATACTTATTATACTCATGCATCTTCTAAATTTACAAGGTATTCAGCAGTTACGCCTTGACCTGGCTTAGCAAACAACAAGTACTGGCATGGTCTACCCATACTAGCAAGCTGTTCTTGTGCATAAGTGTTGTAGCTTTCAGTACTACCATTAACCCACAAGCGTATGTCATTAACGTACATTGTTGTAGGTGTATGAAAGTGTCCAGCTATAGCGTAATCAAAGTCAGGCATTAACTTAGCTGCTGCTAATGCTTTCCAACCTAATAGTTTCTTACCAAAACCATACCATGGAAATCCACCATGACCTCTTACATTGTCACCATGCCATACAAAGAACCTACATTTTTTACCAAGGTCTGCAATACCAAACCAATGTTCGTCTCCTGTAGGTATCTGCCATGTTATACGTTTCTCATTGTCATATATCATTGACATAATTTTGCCTAGCATTCTATCGCTATTACTGTCTGGGTGATAATCTTTTCTAGCTCTACCACCTAAGCTACCATGATTGCCTATTACCCATGTAACATCTACTTCCTCAAAATTAGCAAGTAATATGTCAAAGAACTTTGTCAAGATTCTAGGACCATCTACTGTCACTTGGTTGTATAGACTCGCATCTATTAAGTGTGATTGACCTGGGAAGATTAGTTCACCTTCGACTATGTCACCAGCAACTAACACAGCACACTTCTTTACTGTGTGTGCATGTCGTTGCAAGTTTGTCAAGGTTACAATCTTATTAGCGTATTCAATGACACGTGCCTCTGCTACCTCTGTGCTATAATCTGGTGTTACTTTTGCAAGTTGTACATCAGACAATATAGCAACAGCTATTTCTTCAGTTTTATTTTTCTTAGAAATTGTAGGCTTAGGTATCTTAGGCTTATCCCACGTCCGTAAGTTGGTATGTACTGCCTCTAATAAAGCTTCAATTAAATCTGCTTTTTTATTCTTAGCTTTATCTAGTTGTTTTAATAAACGTAGGTTATCTGCTTTAAGTTGCTGTATCTTAGTTGACTCAGCTTCAGCAAGTAATTCATCTATGTCTATCTTTTTTTTATTCGGCATTTTCTACCAGATTTGTAAAGTGATTCCTAACTGCAGATTCACTTATCTTAATACCATACTGTTCACGTAATAATCTGTGTACTACGTATGGTTTTAATTGACGACCAGCAAGTACTCTCTGTTCACAACCTTCCCAAAAGGGCATGGCTTCTTCTGTGATTCTGTTAGTAATCTTGCTTACTTTACCTGTTTCTGCTTCCTGAAGAAGCTTATCTATATCATTCATAGTATTCATTATACTCACAGTATTGTATTTAAGTATGTATTTAATTTCGTGACTCCCTCCACGACATCCCTCACTGTTTCGCGTGCCATGGATAGGCACACTCACAGCTCGGTTTGTCTTAGGAACCGTCACTAATTTTGGGTAAGTGAAGGAGTGTTCACTATAGGTTGATTGTTGACATCATTGAATACCTTGTTCGTAGTTCTCCTACGACTCTAGTCTCCTTCTAATAAAGGTTTAACAGAGAGAAAGGAGGTCTCTGCACCCTTGCGGGTTGACCTTATATCCTTACCACTCTATCACATGTTCAATTTAAGTCCATGTTCCTTTACTTCTTCTATGTCTTTAAGATTTATAATATTGTATTTCTTAACTAACTTATTTACATCAGCCATTAAATTAAAGCCAGATGTATCACCATGCGCACCAAACACATGCATGTCTGATACCCATATTCTTCTAGCTGGTTGTGTACCTAGCCACTCTAAAGCTGGACCGTCTACAACATTACCAAAACCTGAATGTCTATCTAAATACTTTTCAGTTACACGTTTACCATTCTTAGCAATGATACGTAAGTTACCTATGTCACCAGTACCATTGTACATAGCAATAGTAACTGCAGGTAATAGCTGCATAATTTCTAAGATATCTTGACCATCAAATGACATAGAACCTGAAGCATCAATAAGTATTGTGCCACCAAGTGCTGTCATTTTTTGTTTGAATATCTTTTTATCTATACAGTATCTACTAATATATTTTGGATTGTAACCAAAGTCAGATGGTCTGTATGCTCTACCATTTTTAAGTCTACCTTGCAAATTAACAGACAAAGGTGGTTTATGTGTAAACATTTCACCCCATTGACCTGTACCTTGACTACTGTTATACAACATTTCAGCTATATCGTTTCTTGTACGTTGTTGTAAAGAACCACCACCTAACTCATTAGATTCTTGAGCTTCACCTTCACCTTCATCCATACCAGGTGCGGTATGTTTTGGTTTAGGTTTGTACACTTCATCATGCTCAGGTTCATCTCTGAACATATCTAATATTAGACTTAATTGTTCTGCATACTTTTGTACTTTACGATAGCTAATTGTCTGACCGTAACCATGATTAGTAATACTTTGAAAGAATCTAGTGATAGTTCTTTCTGCATAAATAATCTGTTGTTTACGGTAATCAGTAACTGTATCATCATCTCTTATCATGGCAAAACAAGATGACATTACAACCCATTCATCATTGTATTTATAACTAGCATACCTACGGTTAGTATCATTGTCTGGTACTTTCCATTTGCTAGCTAAACCCATAAGTATTATTTCTGCAATACCTGATTCATAAACTAACTTCATAGTTTTTTGTTGTAATGTACCTAAACATTGTGATGGCTCAGATAACGCAAGTTTGTTCTCGTATAAAAGATGGTTAACTCTAACTTCTTCTAGTACATGAACAGCTTCTGCACGTACACCAGGCTTTAGCTTACCCATAGTTTTAGGACTCCACTTGGCATGACCAAGTTCATGTCTACGTATCATACGACTATGATTGATACCACATTCCGAACACTCTCTGTCGAGTGGAACTGTCATCTGTCTGTTGAGATTATCTGTAGAACCTTCGGGACTATTGTTAATAGTACCTACTACTTCCCACTTCTCACCAGTAACAATTTCTGGATATGGATAAGCTTTGCTGTTAGGCACGAGCTAATGTAACAGCATCTATTAATTCTTCTGCTTTGTCTGCAAAGATTAACTTAGCTGCTTGTTCAGGTGTGAAACCTTTACCTTGTAGTGCAAAGAACTCTGTCCATGCACGTACTGAAATACGTTCCTCATCATCTTCTACCATTGTTGTGTCATTGATTACACCGTGCCACTCATCTGGAAACTGTTCCATTGCTTTAGGGTGTATACTGTCAACATATATTTTTACAGGGAATCTATCTTTTAACGCTAGTGGCAATGACTCAGGTGGACTGTTCGTAGTAGCTACGACTTGAAAGCCTTCAGCTGGACGTACTGTCTCCTTAGTATCATTGTTCAATGTCAACATTGCTATGTCTTGGTCATCAAGAATAGCGTGTAGAAATGTCATAGCATCTGGTGAAGCATGGTCTATCTCGTTGATAACCAATCTACCACCATTACGCCATGCTTGAATAGCAATACCATCATGCCATTCAAAGCCACCGTCTTTAGCAGGCTTATAGAAACCTTCTAAGTTAGCAGCTGCCGTATCTTCTGTCATAGTAATCTGATAAACATTAGCTTTACCGTCCATATCTAATGGAGTGCTTTGCTTAACAGCACTGTATGTTTTACCTGTACCTGGTGGACCGTATAGTAATGTTCTACGTGTCTTACCTAGCACAGATGATATCATCTTCCAACAATCATTGTTGCTCATAGTATCTCCTCTTTATAGTTAGGGACAAACCGACAATATATATCTATCTGTCCAGTTTTATTTCTTCTTTGTTGTATCTCAAACTTACCTTTGTCTGATAAGTGTGCAATATTACGCTGAGTCATAGACTCAATGTTTGCTTTAACACCACTAATCCACTTGTCTTTAGTAGATATAATGAACCATTGTTCTGGTGATGATAAAAGTATTCTTACTTTGTCATCTGTTAATAGACTAGGTTGTTTACCTTTTCTATTTAGATATGGTTCAGGTGGTGTAGCAGCTTGCATTCCTTCAGGCATCATTGTCTTGCTCCTTTAGGAAGTCTTCTGCATCATCGCCAATATGTGTAGCATGATGCATAACATTATCAACAGTCATGTCAATAAGTTTATCTTCGTCATCTACTCTATTAGCTTGAATAGATGTTGGTTGCATAGCTAACCAATTTTGAAATAACCCAATCTCTACTGCTTGCTCATATATATCTTCTATATCTTGTCGCGTATATGTATCTTTCTCTAGATACATTGGATTACTATTAATGTAATCAGCCATAGTTTCTGCACGTGCATGAGTTACTATTTCCATGCCACGATTAACAGCATTAATTAAACTATCTGCCCATACTTCAACACGATATATCATATGTCTACCGTCATTGTCGTCTGGTATAAACGTTTTGTCATTAACACTGTCATCAGCCATATAGTTAGCAACAATATAATACTTATGCATATCGCGCTTTCTACTGGACAATCCTATTACTTCCATTATATTTCCTTTCTTTTATAGTCGACTTCTCTCGAACCTCTTGGCAGAGAGAGAAGGAGACATGACTGAGTGGTATGTCGTAGGGCAACGATGTAACTCAGTCACACTCCAATAGCTACGTACGTGTAGCTTGTAACACACCTTCATAGTTTCTTCGCCTAAGCTACTACTTACTATTACTACTATGTGCTACAAGCTACTCACAGAATCACTTGCGTGACTTTGGGCTATGCTGTGAATAGCTAGCGTTAGTTAATCTACTAGACTTGATAGTCCTGATATGCTAAACATACTTGGTTTATAAGATTTAAATTCTATATCACCATCGTTGTCTACATTACTTACCATCATATCTATCTGTGCAATAGCGTCTTCCATTGTTACGTCACCATTAAAGGTAAAGTCAACTGATAATATATTCTCATCACGCCTTGCGTTACTATCTACATATTTGTATGTCATAGTTTCTCCTTATTATTTTTGTGCTATATACATAGATATAAATAAAAACGCTATTGGAATTATTACACCTACTAACATAACTTCTGTTGTTAATTCACTCATTATCTACCAAATTGTTTAATCATATTTACAAATGAGTTAGTATGTTCTTGTTCTACCATACCAAAGTTTTCTATTGGATAATCTGTTCGGTGTGGTTCGGGTAAATCATACTCAAACTCATCAAGAAACTTATTAACTATCTCTACTTTATATGTCTCTGCTATGTGTTGTAATAATAAAAATGGTTCACCCCATGCAGTTTGAAATGTAAGAACAATACTTTTATCGTCTTTACTTATTATTTCAGTGTCTCTGTCACCCCATTTAGTACCCCAGTTAAGATACTGCCAGTCAATAGAGTTAGTACATTTATATTTTTCTTTTAACTCATCAAGTTTCATATCTAATACTGGACGTCTAGTACCGTCATCATCTTCATACCAATTTCTATATCTAACATCATCAATAGTTATTGAACCACTATGTATATCTGTTAATTCTGAAGGTGTTGGCATTGTATTAGCTAAATAAAATACACCTTCGTTAATAGTTATATCATCATATAATTCATCTAAACTATTTTTATCTCCTGTAATTACTGCGTTATTTGTTACCCAATTAGGCATTATTCCTCCTCGTTTATAGTTTCTTTATTGATTTGATATAAGAATGCCTCAAGTATCATTGCACTGTGTGAACGTAACTCATCACGCACTCTATCATTTTTACTCCAGTTAAGTAAGTCTCTTATTAACCATAAGATTATCCTCGTTAACTGTTTGTTGTTTAATAATTGTAATTTTTCTATAGCTTTATCCATTGTATCCTTTCTTAGACAGCTTCGTGCTGAACCCGTGAGAGCGAAGCACGAAGTCTATCTTATCTTTTAATTAAAAGGGTGAATCTTCAAAGATAAACTTTGACGCTGTTATATTTAATGCGTCTAAGTCACTTGCTATCTTTGCGTCAACTAATCCCTCATGGTATGCAGTTATTGCATTTTCAATCATCGTGTTTAGTTTATTAATTTCTGCAGCATTTAATATAGGTTTGATTATATCTAATGCATTTTTAATTTCGATTATGTTATCCATAATATTCCTTTCATAGTGTTATCTAGTATACATACATGCCTGACTTAACAGACATGTATATAATATTTATCTTGAGCAATTACATATATGATTATGTACTTTGTTTATACAATAACTCATCTGAATGCCAATCGCATTTGTGTTAACTTACTTAATGGTCTACGAGATACTTCCCATAGGTCTTGTCCATTCATATATGCTTGGTTAGCACAGTCAACGTAATGAATGTTAAGTGGATACTTAATTAGTTCTCCACTACTATCTCGTTTCGTACCTGGTTTATAGTATGCATCTTTATGAAAGATTATAGGGTACGTACATACTCTACATATTTTCTTAGTTTTAAATTTAGTCATAACTTAATTCCTTTCTATTGACTAATTACTTTATAGTAAGAACATATTATTTCTTTACGCCTCTTTCTGCGATATGTTCTATAGTATCTACCAAAGGGGTTGATAGATACTAACAACATATAGTTGTTTAGAAGTTAGCTTCTTCAGCTTCCATAACCTCTACTTCTACAACCTCAGCTACATTAACTTCGGTCTTAGGACCTTTGTAATATAGTGATGTTGGGCTTTGGTTATGTAACTCGAGCAGTTGCTTTTCAGCATCGTATTTTTGTTGTAACAAAGCCGCAACTGTTGGCTCTGTTTTATCTAAGTGTAACCACATAGTGTTAGTAGTTTTCTTAGTTTTGCTGTATCTAGGCATAGCTGGTTGTAATCTATCCTCAAATGGTAGTTCTTTACCAGTTACGCCACATATAGGTGTTACCCATTCTCTTGTAGTTGCCATAATAATAACCTCCTTTTATTATTGTTAATTTGTTATTTATAGCTGATATATACATTTTATATATATCTAGAGTCTTTCTGACCCCGTGGGTCGGAAGAAAGACTTTGAGATATATACAACTCATATGTTCATTATGTGACAAACCTCGCAATAGATAACGCTATTTTTATTTGGGTGGTCATTAGAACAAGTGTATTTATTAGGCATAGTATCTCCTTAACATAATATAGAATCAGACGTTCTGACTCTATGAGTCGGAAGAACGTCTTATGCTTTAGTGTGTAGTTATATATAGATTACATATCCTTACAAGGGAACTTAAAGTAACCATATATCTCTTTAAATTAAAGCATCTAGTATTCATACCTTCTGACTCTGTGAGTCGGAAGAAGGTATGTATACAAGAAGATATATTTTTCTATAAGCTTCTGTAATTATGTACCTATTACAAGTGTATGACTAGCATATGTCAATCTTAGGTCTTACTATATAGTACGTATGTCTAGAAATATATGCTGGTAATTCAGAAGAAACCCTGTCCGTATGGGCGTTAGCGGGCATTAGGGGTAAATGTTTGACTTAACATGTTTTAGTGTCCTTGGGTACTGCCTTTGTCTTTCTAGTGTACTGTCTTGCCAGTCAGCAGCTTTCCGCATCCCGATTGCAACTTCACCTGTAACAAAATACTTGTGTTAAGTGTTTGTAATATTTAGAACTATAACATATAATTCTCACTATACAAACATCTAATGAAAGATAGTGAAATATGGTAGATACTACCAATAATGTAATCTGCATAGCAGAGGGCTGTCGAAAGAAACTTAAGGGCAAGCAACGCAAATTTTGCTCTCCTACTTGCCAAAAACGACAGTTTGCTAGAGACAAATACTATAACAAAGAAGATGACATAAAACCTATCAATATAGATAGAAAATCAGACGATGGCGACTATGCTAGTGTTAGAAGGGGTCAGTATTATCGAGCTTTCGTAAGCGAAGGAATAGCTGACCAAGTTGCAACAGGCGACATGACGGTAGCTGACGCAGCTTCCATGCTAGGTTGCACGTCTGCTACTGTCTCTCGCATGCTCGCTGCCTACAAGATAGACAGTAGAAATGAGATAGCTGCAGAAGATTGGGAGTTATCAGAGGATGCCAAAGACGCATTAGAAAATTTCGCTACCTTCCGACAAAAATACTTCCGAACCGAACTAGGTAAACAGTATGACACCGCGCCTTTTCATACTAACTGGATAAATAACATTATAGATAGTATAGAAAACGGTAAAGAGTTACTTATCTTAAGCCCCCCTAGACATGGAAAGACAGAACTGTTAATACATTTTGCTGTGTATCAGATATGTAAGAATCCAAACACACGTATCATGTGGGTAGGTGGGAACGAAGATATAGCTAAGAATGCCCTTAGCGCAGTCCTAGACGTGCTTGACACGAACGAAGAACTCAGAGAGGCATATTGTATGCCAGGAACATCTTTTAAGCCAGATAACCGCTCTGGTAAGAACTGGACGCAGAATCAGTTTACTGTAGGTACTCGTACAGTTGCAGGTATTAAATAACCAACAATGGTAGCTGTAGGTAAAGGTGGAAAGATTCTATCACGTGACTGTGACATAATTATTGCTGATGACATTGAAGACCACCAAACTACTATGCAACCTGGTGCAAGAGAAAGTACTAGACAATGGTGGACTACAACATTATCAAGTCGTAAAGAGGAACACACAGCTGTAATTGTTATTGGGTCAAGACAACACCCTGATGATTTATATAACCATCTTTTAGAATCAGATAACTTTACAAGCATTGTAGAAACTGCACATAAGCTAGATTGTGCAATACCTGAACACTTACAAGAAGAACACATTGACTGTATGTTATGGGCAAACAAAAGAACGTTTAAGTGGTTAATGTCTAGGTTGCACTCTGCTGAATCTACAGGTGGTAGGCAGACATTTGAGATGGTGTACTTTAATCAAGCATACGTAGAAGGTACGCAAATATTTACTATGAATGTTATTGACCAATGTATGCGACCTGACTTAGTACTAGGACAAGTATATAAAAACTTATACTTAGTAGCTGGACTTGACCCTGCATCGTCAGGGTATCAAGCATCAGTACTATGGGGTATAGACCAATACCGTGGTGAGTTATATCTAGTTGACCTAGAAAACAGAAGAGGTGGAGGTATTAGAGCTGCCTTAGACCAAATGGCTGAGTGGGCGCATCAATACGATTGTAGACATTGGATAGTAGAAGAAAACGGTTTCCAAACAGCTATACGTCAAGATGCTGCAATAAAAGAATTTACACTACGTAGTGGTATAACAGTACAAGGACACTTGACTGGTAAAAACAAACACGACCCACTATATGGTGTAGGTGCTATGGCAGATTTGTTCGAAGACAAGAGAATACATCTACCTACTGGTGATGGGGAAAGTAGTGCAAAAGTACAGAAATTTAGACAACAACTGTTATACTTTGATGGAAAACCTGTTTCCAAAAGAAACAAAGAGAAAACTGATATAGTTATGGCTAGTTGGTTTCCGATGAAAGTTTTTAGGCGTATGCAAAAAGAACATACTGCTGACATGGGATTAGACTATAATCCTAGTTATGGAGATTACAAGATGACCGATACAAATGAGGCACCATGGGCATAGAAAACCTAGACACAAAAACATATCAAGAGATTGTTAAAAACGCTGCAGAACTTACTGCAGGAAAATTAGTACAAGAACGTCAAGTTCAGAAAGCTAGAATAAAAGCAATCCTTAATGGTGGTGCAGATGGTATTAAAGCATTACTAGGTAACACAATGGAAACCTCTGATGCTGACTTGTTACCAGCTCCTAACATGTTGCAGTCTGGTATTGACCGACTTGCACAAAAGATTTCAGGTATACCTCAAGTACGAGTAGATGTACCTAATGATAATGATTCTGATAGAAGTAAAATACGTGCAGAAAAACTAGAACGTATTGTTTCTAACTATGATGAGAAGCAAGGGTTACTTGCACAGTTGCAACAAGCAGCTAGGTGGTTACCTGGTTATGGTTACTGTGCTTGGGTAATAACAACAAAAAAAGATGTCAATGGTTTCTTTTATCCATCAGCAGAACTTAGAGACCCTTACGATACATTCCCAGGAAACTTTGGACCTGACCAACAACCAAGAGAAATGGCTGTTATTAGACGTGTGCCTAGATATAAACTTGCACAAATCTATCCTGAGTTTGCTGCAGAAATACTTAAACAAGATGATGACGATACAGATTCACAAGTGGATACTGCTACACCGTTTATGTCTTATGAAAATAACAGAGAACAGGGTTGGGAAGATAACACATACTCTGGTGTAAGAATTATTGAATACTATGACATGGGTGGTACTTATGTAGTATTCCCAGAACGTAATATGATTCTTGACTTTATACCAAACGTATTATCTACACCACCGTTTGTGTTTATGAAGAAAGTTTCTTTTGACCAACTTAAAGGTCAATACGACCACGTAATAGGTTTGATGGCAATGATGGCAAAGATAAACATTATGTCAGCAATCGCTATGGAAGATAGCGTATTTACAGAAACCAACATATCAGGAGAGATAGAATCTGGACAATACAGAAAAGGTAGATTTGCAGTAAATTATCTAGCTCCAGGTACGCAGGTTTCTAAACCAATGAATAACATACCGTATCAGTTATTCCAACAAATAGATAGATTGGAACGACAGTTACGTATGGTTGGTGGTTACCCAGTTACTGATGACTCACAGTCACCTAACTCTTTTGTTACTGGTGCAGGGTTATCAGAATTAAATAGCACAATGTCTTTAATGATTAGTGAATACAGAGATGTCATTAAAACAGCTGTAACGCAAATGGATGCTAAGAGATTAGAGATGGATGTAGTTTTATCTTACTCACAAGGTGTATCCAAAAAACCTATGGCTGGTTACTTTAATGGTTCAGCATTCGCAGAAAATTACAAGCCACTTGCAGATATAGGTGGAGACTTTAGAACAAGACGTATCTATGGTGTTATGGCTGGATTCGATGAACCACAAAAAATTGTAACTGGTTTGCAATTACTACAAGCTGGTGTTATAGACGTAGAGACATTACAAGATAACATTGACGGTTTAGAGAATATAGCTAAGGTACAAGAACGTATTAGAAAAAATAAAGCAGAAGGTGTATTGTTTGACAGTATTCTAGCTAGGTCTGCACAGGGAGATGCACAAGCAACAATGGCTGCTATAGCTATTTATGAGTATCCTTCTGGCATTACTGAAATAATGAAGCAATTTTATACTCCACAAGAACCACAGATGTCTCCTGAAGAAGAAGCTATGATACAACAACAGATGATGCAACAACAGATGGGTGGACAAAATGTACCAACAATGGCTCAAGCATTTGGAATGTAAAGTGCAAGAATATTTTGATACAGAGTTTTGGGATTTAGTGTATGAAACATACGGTGTAGAAGATGAATTAGATATTTTATCTGAATCAGTTACACAAATCATACAACCAATAGAAGGCATAATAATTTTAATTACAAAGGATTTTACTAATGGCAAAGAATCGTAGAGGCGGATATAGACAACCAAGTAAACCAGCTGCTGTAGCTACACCACAGGGTGGGCAAAGAACAGATGGCGGACCTGGTAGTTCTAAGCAACCTTTAAGAAGACTGCCTGATGCTGATTATGGAGCAAACAAAGCTTTTGTTCAACAACAACAAGCCGCTCCCCTACCAGTTCAACAGGGTATTCCTACTGCACCTAACGTATTTGCACCTACTGAAAGACCTGGAGAACCAGCAACACAAGGATTGCCGATAGGGGATGGGGCAGGACCACAACAACAGATGGCTGATAACACAGATGCAATATTACAAGCCTTGTATCAAATCAACCCTACACCAACATTATTAGAGATTATCAATAATAGGAACATTTAACAGTGTTACTAGGAGATAGGAATGAGTATTATGATGTACTCAATGCAAGAAGACAACTAGATTTACAAGCGTTGCAATATGGTTCTATGTTTAAAGAAGACCCAGAAGCAATACTTAATAACTTAGAAAAATACCCTACTGAATTAGATACAGGCACTGCATTAGGACTAAGTATTTTAGGTATACCCCCTGAATTTCAAGCTGTAGCTGATATAGCTCAGGAAAGTAAAACAAGTAAAATATATAACGAAGCTAAGTTATGGAAACAATTACAACAAGAATTTCAATATGACCATGTAGAAGACAATATGAAGATGTCTTTTGGTGATTTATTAACAGGCGGCTTTATGCCAGGTGGAGCTAAACCAGGTGATGTGCAATACGGTGTATGGGCATTTGCTGCTTTAGATGCTTTTTTTCAAACAGTAGGACCTTCAGGTAAATGGTCTGTACTAGCAAGTGCTACAAACGCTTTATCACCAGGTCAACCTATGAAAGTAGGTAGGTCACAAGCATATCTTAGAGATTTACGCGAATACGATAAACTATTAGAAAAAGGTTATACCTCACAAAAAGCACAAGATATGTTGCAAATAGACCTTAGTGGTACTCAAGTACAAGGTTTAGGACAAGAACTAGGTACGCTCGAAGAATTAAAACAACAAATAGATATGGTACAAGAAGCACACAAGATGGGTGGAGAACCTGTACTTGCTGCTATGTTTAGAGCTGTAGCTAATGGAGAACCGTTAAACTTTGATAGAGCTACTAAAATTACATTAGAATCTGTTAAAGCAGAAAAAACACCTTATTATGTAAAACTTACTAATGAGTACGGTATGTCTCCTGATGAAGCTAGAGACTTTATTTACAAAAACATAGGTACTCCTTTAGCAGGACAGTATGATGCACAAACAGGTGAAAGTAGATATGCTTTTAATGAAGATGGTGAAATAAGTTACACATCCTCTTACAATCCAAACAAAGTAAATTTTTATGCTGGTAGAGCTAGACAAAGATTTTTCTGGGCTGGACAGTCACAACAAGATTATTACAGACCTGAATGGGCAGATAGAGATTTATTACTTGAATACTCACCAGGTAGAGTAACTGCAGCAGAAGTGTTTGCACCAGGTTCTAAATCATTTGATATACTATCTGGTTTAACTGATGCTGGTTATCAGCTTGTACCAGAATTATTTGCTGGTAAAGGTGTTAAAGGTGCTAAGAACTTACAAAAAGGTCTACGTAGAGTAAATCCTTTAATGGAAGCAATAGACCAAGGTACTGTTACAAAAGGTAAAGGTAGTCTTAGAAAAGTTAAATTAGATTCTAAAAGTTTAGCTGATAATGTATTAGATGAAGTAGGTCCAATTATTGATGGAGCTACAGGAGATGGTAATCTAAGTAAAGTTACAGATAGTGTTGGTAGATTAATTACTAATAAAAATACAGTAAAAGATACAAAACAAACAAAAAAAGCTTTTAGGAAACTTAAAAAAGAAAATTCGTTATTTGGTAGAGTTCCTAAATTTTATCAAACAACAAAACAAGAGATACTAAATCAACCTACAAACGTAGAGTTCTTTAAAGCTATAGCTGATGAAGATAATTTATATTTATTAAATACAAATCCAATTACAAAACATCTACCTGCACAAGTTAAATCAGATTTAACAAATATAGATGATTGGCAAAATGTACAAAACGTATTTGACCAAATGATTTCTACTGGATACAACATTATTAATGATGTAGGACAAAATGTACCTTATACTCTTCCTGGCAAGATACTACCAAAGACAGGTTCTCTAACTATAAATAAATTTTTACAATCATCTGGTATAAATCCTACTGCTTCATATAGAACATTTGGTAGCTGGGCAGGAGAAAAATCTAGAAAAGTTAGACAAAGTGTATTTCCTGTAAGACGTAAAAGCAAAAACCCACAAAAACTTGTAGAAGTAGGTCGAGAAGCTGTAATAGACACAATGGATTCTGTTGCAGATAAAGCAAGTGTACTTGCTAAGTTAGAAAATGTTACACCTGATTATGCCTTAGAAGCTATGGGTAAATTAGATTTACCTAAGTTTGAAAAATATTTAGGTTTTAGTTCTAACTTTAACTCAAGTTACAATCCTTATTACAGAAAGTTATTAGGAGTAGTACCTGACATGGGTATTCCTCTAAATAATTTAAACGTAGGATTAAAACAATTAACATCTCATTTACAAATTAACGGATACGATGTTGAATCTGGTAACAAAATATTAAAAGAATTTATGGAAATTAATCCATTAGATAAAACTGCTTATAGAGATTTTGCATTTAACCAAGCATCAAGAGATTTAAAGCTAGTAAGAGCTAAAGGTGGTAACTCAGAATATATAGCAGACCACGCAGCAGAAATGTTTGAAGGGTTAAAGAAAATGAAAATATATTCCACTGATAAAGACAAAAACATTCTTCCTAACATAGGTTCTAATTACCGTGGACATGAAATAAATGAATTAGGAAATGCTGTAGACGATATTGGTGAAGTTGTAACTACTATGAGTGGTTCATTATTTAGTGAAATGCAAGATAATATTGCTCCTTTAATGGACTATAGACTTATAGAACGTGCAGTAGGACCACTATTTAAAGCATATCCAGATAATCAGTTTAAAGCTACATCAATACTTACTGATACTAAAAAGTATGCAAAGTATAAAACACAGCATTTTAGTTGGAACAAAGCTGATGACGCTATACCTAATCCTTTTGATGATGGAATACTAAATGTTAAAAGATTAGAAAATAACTTTGTAAGCAATCTTATGTCTTTTTACACAAGAAATTTATTTAAACCTTTAGTTCTTATGAGAGCTGCTTTCTTTACACGTGTGTTTATGGAAGAACAAGCACGTATAGCAGTTAAAGGATTATCTAGTGTTTACAATAGACCATACGAATACTTTCAATGGTTAGCTGCACATAATCCAAACTCACGTGCAGGTAGAATGTTAGAAAAATTACCTTTTACAAAATACAAAGCAGCACAATATAATCCTGATGCTGTAGATTTTTTAATGCAAGAAGAAGTTATTGAAGCAATGCAAAAGACTATGCGCTATGAAGACATAGCTGGTGGTGCAAATAAATCTAAAAATAATAAATACATTGAATATAAAGGTGTAAGTACTGGTGAACTTACTGAACCACAAATAGTTGAGTCAGTTTATCACGAACTAAGATTACTTAGAGGAGACCCTATGGGACAGGCTGTAGCTAAATTTGGTTACGGTAGTGATGAGTTAACAGCATGGTTAGCTACACCTGCAGGTAAAGAAGCTAGATTACAATTTATTAGATATAAAGGACGTAAAGCTGCAAATTTTATTGATGAAAAATCTAAAGATTTAGACCAACACTTACAATATTTAGAATCTCGTATTCGTGTTATTTCAGGTGGTTCTTTTCAAAAAGGTAAAGATGCGCGTATAAATAACAAAACAAGAAAATATACTTACAATATAACAACAACAGACCTTGGTAATCAATCTATACGTAACATGATTGCTGATGGACAGCTTGTTAAATACGGTAAGACAGGTTCAAACAAAAAAGATATAGTTGAATTTTTTAGTAATGAAGATGTATTTCTACGACAATTTAAAAAATCTAAAGTAACTGATGAGTTAGCTAAATATTATAACAAAACAGATGGTATTGACCCAGGTACTCTTACTCAAATAGTAGATAAAGCAGAACAGATGACACCACAAAATTTCTTAGGACAAGTAGAAGATATGATGAACAATGGTTATCAAGCTATATTTGACAGATTAATGACTAAACCAATAGGTTACTTAAACAGGTCTACAACATTTAAACAATTTAGATGGATGTATATACAAGATAGATTTGAAGACTTTAGTAAACCGTTACGTAAACAATTTATTAATGAAGCTAAAGAAGCTGGTGTACCTAAAGATATTATAGATGAAATGGTTGGATTAGATAAGTTATTTAAACCTGGACAAATATCTAATTATGAAGTTATGAATACAGAAAGTAAAGCATATGCTTTATCAGGTGTTAAAGAATTACTTTATGATACAAAACAAAGACATACTGTATCAGATAAGTTAGTGAACATATTTCCTTTTATTGAAGTATGGTTTGAAGTATTCCAAACATGGGGACAATTACTGGGAGAAAATCCATATGTACTAAGAAAAGCACACTTAGGTGTCAGAGGTGGTGGAGCTGCAGATGCATTAGGTAGTAGTTCTGAAGACGGGTTTATATCTCCTGACCCTATGAGTCCAGAAAGAGATGTATTTGTAATGCCTTTTGGTGGCTTTATGTCTAACTTAATATTTGATGATGAGTTAACTGATGGAGAACAGAATGTACAAATATCTCCTAGAAGTCAAGTACAAGGAGTTAACTTACTTGCACAAGGATTTGTACCTGGACCTAACTCTATGGTTGCTTTTGGTATGGCTAGAGTCTTACCTAGAGTAGAAGATGCTTCAACAAAACTAGGAGCTAAGTATGGATGGGCAAATGAATTTGAAAAGTTTTTCTTTGGTGCATTTCCTCCACCAGATGAAGTAAGCGACATATTTGCAGCATCACCTGTATATAAAAAAGGTAGAGCTATGTTAATGGACCCTGATAAATTTGATTACATAACAGACAACAGTACTGAAATAGAACAAATGCGTGCTAAAAAAACTATTGATATATACCGTTGGGGTGTATCTGCTGGTGAATCAAAAAGACTTTATGAAGCAGGTAAGTTAGATAAGTATATGGACAAGTTATATCCTAACATGGCTAAAGGTAATCTTAATGAAGGTCAAATAGATAATCTTTATTTAGAGTACGCAAAAGAAAAATCAGGTACGTTGTTTGCTTTCGAGTTTATATATCAATTCTTCGGACCTACTGGATTTAAACCTGAGTTCTTTGTTGAAGACAATCAAGGTCATTTGTGGGGTCAAGCTACTTTATATGAAGAATACATACGCATTAGAGAAGAAAATGCTGGTAATGATATAGCTACTTACAATGAGTTCTTTGAAACATATGGTATAGAACATCCTTATATGTTAAGCCCTAGGTCTAAATCAGAAACAGGTAAACAAGCTACAAGTGTTAGAGTACAAAACTTTCAAAGAAACAACCCTGAAATCTTTAATAACTTAAAGATAAGTGGTTATTACTTAAACATAGACAATCCTTATGAAGAAAAGAATTGGAATGATATAGTTGCAGAAAAAAGTCTTTTAAGTCCTGACCAATATCGTAGAGCAGTTAATGATACTTTAGGTTTCTTTAGATATAAAACATATTCTAAAAAAATAGATGAGTTGGAATCATTAACTTCTGTGCAAAAAACTATATTTAAACGTGCATTTAGAAATGAATTAAAACTAGCATTACCAGGATTTCAAAGCGAAGAATACGGTATTACTAACCCACCTACATCTAAAGACATATTTGCAGAAATGAAAGCAGAATGGTTAACTAATCCAGCAGTATTACAGACTGATGCAGGTAAAGGTTTTGCTGAAATTATGAACTCATGGGCGTATGCTTCTACATTATCAGCTGGTTATTCAACATCAGGTAATGAAGACTGGTGGTTAACATCAGATGATGCAAGAGCTAAAGCTTTAAGAATTTATGTGTATAATGACGCTAACAGAATTATTAAACAATATCCTGAGTTTTGGGGTGTATGGACAGGAGTTATGTTAAAGTTATATAGAGACGACCAAGAAGTATTGGATTATTTTCCTCAAGGATAACTATGGATAAAATTAAAGCATTATGGAAAAAATTTGAACTAGAGTTTGAAGCAACAGGTGAAAAAAGAAATGCTTCTGCTAAAGAAAAGTTGCGTAATTTTAAAGAATTTCTTAAAGATAATTTAATAGGACCAGCTGAAACAAGACAAGGTGCTGCAGATTATCTTAAAGAATCAGTCGGTGTTGCAGAAGACGACTTTGTTTCTTGGTGGAATACTGATGTTGCAACTAGCGAAGAATCTAAAATTATCAAAGCAGACGTAGAAGATTTATATAAACCAAGTAAAGTAGAGTTTCAACAACAAGTTCCGCAAGAAGTATCAGGTAAAATATCTGACCCTGAGATGTTACAAAACTTTGATACATATGGTATTCCATCAGATTCTTTTAGTAAATTTAGTACATTGTGGGGAGTTAATCCTAAAGAAGAAACTGTTTTTGAATGGATAGCAAATAATCCAGAAGAAGGACCTGCTGCACAATCTTACTTAAACTTAATGACTGGTGAAACAATACTTAGACCTAAGTATACCGATAAGGGTGAAGCAGTAATTATAAATGGTGAACATGCAATGATGCCTTTTGCTGGTCACTTTGGTGGAACTAAAGTACAAGATGTAATAGATAGCTATGCTTCAACACAAGATATACAACAGTTTCAAAACTTTATGACAAATAGCGGTATAGTTCCAGATAATTATTTTGCTGAAAGTCAGGGAGAATACTCAGAAAAACTACGTGCATCAATAAAATATGTAATGAATTGGTTAGATAAAAATAGACATGTAGTTCCTGGTACAGAAACATATGATGTAATTATGGATAGTGACCCAGTTTACTTTTCTGATTCACAGATAACTTACGAAGGGTTTGATTATCACAGAAATCTTTTTAAGTATGCTTTAGAAGAAATGGCTAAAGAAGCATCTATTACAGAAGATATAGATGAAGCTGAAGTTGCTAAACAATTAGCTAAAGAGTTTATACCACCTAGTCAAAATGCATTAGAAGATATGGTTGATTCATACTTTGAAAGTAAATTAGGTAGAGGTGCTACAGAAGAAGAGTTAGACGAATGGTCAACTAAATTTGCTGATAGTTACTCTATTGCTTTTGGACAAGCTAGAGCTAAAGCAAAACAATACGAAGATTATAACTTTATGGTAAGTCAACCAGAATATTTAGAGATGGATAGTCAAAGAGAACAGTTGGCTAAAGATTATGGAGCTGATAAGTTTATTGATTTATCTGCATTCTCTACTGATAGACCTGAAGAAATCATGGCACAACAAGTTGAAGACGAGTTTGGTAAACAAATTAGTGCTGTAGAACAGGGTCGTAAAGTTAGAACTATGCAGAACGATATGATAACTTACATGTTTGGAGGATAATGGCTGAAGATTCAATACCCGCATATATAACAGAAACTGGAAAAGAAGATAGAGATTTACGTTCTGGTAGGTCTACTACAACAAGTGCTAGAGAAATAGATAACGCACCAAAGTTTACTGATTGGGCATCTAAAAAATACACTCAAATTCCAGGTAGTGAGATTATTAAAAATTATAATATTAATAATTTTAAATCATCTTACAACAAAGCAATAACTCTTGATATTGACCCTGAACAAAAGTATTGGTTTCATAGAGATAAACAAAAAATAGGTGGACTTGCTAATGCAAACTTTGAAAAGTATCTTGTATCTGAAATGGAAAATACAAAAATAGCACAAGGTGTAGATACTATAGCAGAAAACATAGGTGCTAAAAATAATTTATTAGATGATACTGCTAAAGCATATAATATTAATCCTAAAGTTCTTGGAGGTTTTATTGCTAGAGGTGGAGCTGCATGGCTAGACCCTGTTACTGAAGTTGTAGAAGTAGCTTTAGGAAAAATAGGTTTAGGAGGACTTGCTGCTAAATGGATGAAAGGCGAAATGTATGCACTAGCAGCTTCAGCAATAGCAGGATTAGCTGTGGCTGGTACTGATTATGCAGGTAAACAAATGGCTAATACAGCAGGTAGAGCTGTTATGGATATGTATATTCCTGGATATGAAGAGTCTGTAGAAAAAGTAGAACCAGAACTTATAGATTCTTTAATTGAAGGAGCAGATGTTTTTGCTACTTTACAGCAATATACACCCGCTACAATGATTTTTGATGCTTCAAAAGAAGTAGTAGATACTGGTAAAGATTATCTGAAGACAGGAATGTCATCTGTCTTAGGGGCATTTAAAGGAGAATAATGGACGAACCTACAATAGATACTATAAATGGAATGAAAACTGGATTTGATTACAGTAATTTTGAAGGAGATTACGAAGGTCAAGAGATTATCTATGTTACTGGCGAGGGTTATAAGCTTGCAATAGACATGGGTAGCTATACATACGTATTAGATTTACCAGAAGATTATTTATTAAGCGACATATCTAACTCTCCTAAAAGAGATAAAGGAGACCATTCGGATGATGTTGAAGCTAAAGCAAGAATAGATGCAGGAATTAGAGCAGACATTTCACAAGACAGTTTTAATAGTGGATTCTTAGGAAGTGATGTTTTAATTAGTGTACCTGTTTCTGCTGTAGATTTACCTGAAGGTGCTAATGCAGTAGACATTGCAACAAACTTTGCACAATCAGTTAAACGAAATAGAAAGCGTATTACATCTAAGTTACTTAACAATGATAAGTATATTGGTTTATTAACTTCTGAACTAATAGCTACAGGTGGAGATATGAAAACAGCTACATCTAACATATTAGAAACAGATGCTTATGGAGCTATTCTTAAAGAGTTAGGTGTAACACAAAATCAAATTGATTCAGAAAGAATGGAGTTTACAGACCCTGAGCAGTTTGAAAAGAATTACAATACTTATTACAATTTATTTAGTAGAACAGCCGAAAGTCAATATGGTTCTGAGTTACCTGATACAGTAGTAGATTACTTAGCGACTATGACAAATAAAGGTTGGTTTAGTCAACAAGAAGCTCTTACACAACTTAATGGTATCTTTGACCCGTACGCTAACATCATCATGGATAATGGCGTTATTAACGCGCTAGAGGGTATCACAGTAGAAACAACTAAGATTGGCGAACAAGAAGTACAAGAACTTATGGACAAGTATCTACCTGCACATTTACATTTAAGTGCAGAAGATATACGTAAAAAAGCTGGAGATATACGTAACAATGCTTCAGCAAAAGAAGCTTTTATTAATGAACTTAAAAAAGAAAGGTATCAGTTCTATGACATGTATGATGAAAACATTGCATGGTCAACTATTGTATCTTCTAAACAACAAATGGCTAAAGGTGTACTAGGACAAGACTTAAAACCTGATGACGCATTATTAGATAAACTTGTAAGAATGAATGATGTATCTAAAGAGTTAGAAGAGTTACGTAGTTATGGATTAAATACTGGTAATCAAAAAGTTAAAAATGATTTAGTATCTGCAATGTC
>Ga0098050_1000167_pt1 | contig 25394 bp, 35 predicted proteins | sample 14_taG_FD_77070 | JGI IMG/M metagenome (GOLD analysis project Ga0098050, IMG submission 77070) | Marine viral communities from the Subarctic Pacific Ocean - 14_ETSP_OMZ_AT15311 metaG | ecosystem: Environmental > Aquatic > Marine > Oceanic | place: Pacific Ocean | collected 2015-01-18
ATGGAAATCGCACAGGATCTGAAAGCTATCCACGGCATCGACGCTGAAGCTGAGTTGGCAAACATCCTGTCTACTGAAATCCTTGCTGAAATTAACCGTGAAGTTGTTCGCTCGATCAACGTTACTGCTAAGCTTGGTGCTCAAACAGCTAACATCACGACTCCAGGTACTTTCTCTCTGACTGCCGACGCTGATGGTCGCTGGTCTGCTGAGAAGTTTATGGGTCTGGTAACTCAGCTTGACTTCGAAGCTAACCAAATCGCGAAAGAAACACGTCGCGGTAAAGGTAACTTTGTACTTTGTTCGTCGAACGTTGCTACTGCTCTTCATAACAGCGGCATGCTTTCTTACACTCCTGCTCTGAGCACGAAGTTGGAAGTAGACGATACAGGTAACACCTTCGCTGGTGTCCTGAACGGCAAAATCAAAGTTTATATCGATCCATATGCGACTGTTGATTACGCAACTGTTGGTTACCGCGGTACTTCTCCATATGACGCAGGTCTCTTCTACTGCCCATATGTTCCGCTGACAATGGTTCGTGCCGTTAACGAGTCAACCTTCCAGCCAAAAATTGGCTTTAAGACTCGCTACGGTATGGTTGCTAACCCATATGCTACCGGTTCTGCTGCGATTGCTGCCGATAACATTGGTGCTGACCGTTCGAACGTATACTACAGAATCTTCCGTGTTACGGAACTTCTTAACAACGGTTCTTAATCTTAGATTAATAACTTATATTTGGAAGGACCTCTTCGGAGGTCCTTCTTTTTTTGTATAAATAGCTTGAGTTACGGAGTTTATATATGATTAATAGCACATATTCAACAGCTACTAATTTTGCAATGTTCATACCTGGTTCTGAATATTCAAACTTGCAAATGAGAGTAATTGACTTTAAAATACCTAATGTATCTTCTACTCCTGTGGAGCAAGATGCTAGGTTTATTAAAGCTAAGCATCCTGGATCAACTGCCAAGTTCGAAGATTTATCTGTTAATGTTTTAGTTGATAGTGGTTTAACAAACGTAATTCCTGTGCATAGCTGGATGATTAATAATATCACTGAAAATAACGCAGTCAAAAAAGATATTACTCTTATCGGCTATTCATCCTCTGAAACACAGCTGTTTACGGTAGAATTTAAATCTGCTTTTCCAACAAGTATAAATATCGATACGTTTAATGCTCAAGATGGGAGTGACTCTCTTATTAAGGCATCTATAAATTTTGTTTATGATTATTATGAGTACAACTAAATATGACAATTGAAGACCTCTTATTAGAGTGGAAAAAAGATAGCGAAATCAATAAAGCTAAATTAGATGATGAATCAATAAGAAGTGCAATACTACATTCTAAATATTTAGAAATGCACGCGGCGGTAAAATTAAAATATCATAGAATTAAATCGAAACTAAAAGACCTTGAGATGTCAAAGCGCAAATGGCTTAAGGGCGCAATGTCTCGTGAAGAAATGGATGAACGTAATTGGGATTATGATCCATGGAAAGGTTTAGCAAAGCCACTAAAATCTGAGATGGACGATTATATTATGATTGATAAAGACGTATCATCTTTACTTGATAAATTAAAAGAAACTGAAATTATGCTCGAAACTCTAGAATCAATATTGAATAATGTGACATGGAGACACCAGCATATTAAGAACGCGTTAGACTTCATGAAGTTTCAAAGCGGGGCATAATGTCTGAAACACTTACTATCTCATACAAAAACTTTTCTAAAATGGAAATAGAATCTAGCGACGAGGGTATATATCACGAGTTGCAAGAACACTTTAGCTTTTATGCGAGTGGATATAAGTTTATGCCAAAATATAAGTCTGGCATGTGGGATGGTAAGATACGTTTATTTGATATGCGAACACGAACTTTATCGGCCGGATTGTTAAATTCTGTGGTAGAGTTTGCGCAAAATCCAGCGCGTAAATATAATATAGTTTTAAAGAACAATAATTATTTTGGCACAATTGGATCTAACGATAAAATATCGTATGATGAGTTCTATGAATATGTACAGTCTTTAAATTTGACTTCTGATGGCGAAAGAATCGAACCTAGAGATTATCAATTAGCTTCAGCATATGAATGCATTACAAACTATCGTAAGTTAATTCTTTCTCCAACCGGCACTGGCAAATCTCTTATCATGTATATTGTTATGAGATGGGTCTTAGATAGAATAGATCCAGATCAGAAGTTTGTCATTATTGTTCCTACCACTGCGCTTACTCATCAATTGATAGGTGACTTCGAAGATTACTCATCGATTGATGAAGACTTTGTCGTGAGCGAAATGTGTTATCCTATTTTTGCTGGCCAGGACAAAAATGCCAAGCAACAAGTACTAGTTTCAACGTGGCAATCATTAGCCAAGTTTGAGCGAACCTTTATGATGAATGTTGGCGGGGTTATAGGAGATGAAGCTCATACCTGCTCTGCTACAGTGTGTCAAGGTATTCTTGATAAAATGACTAACTCATTATATAGAATTGGAACCACCGGAACTCTTGATGGCACAAAGGTGCATGAGATGGTTTTAGAAGGTATATTTGGTCCTACGTTTGTGGCTACTACAACAAAGGAACAGATTGATGAAGGGAACTTAGCAGCTTTACAAATTAACATTATGAAGCTTTTGTATTCTGATGAAGATCGTAGGAATGCCAAATTCAAATATCAAGATGAAGTAAAGTATATTAGTTTACATGAAAAAAGAAATAGATTTGTAGCCAATCTTTCAGCAAGTCTAGAGGGAAATACTCTAGTGATGTTTAGATTTAGAGATCATGGTCAATTTATATACGATCTTATTAAGGAAAAAGTCGAAAAGAATAGAAAAGTATTTTTGATACACGGTGAAATTGATTCTGCATATAGAAATGAAATTAGAGCCGTGGTTGAAAAAGAACAAAATGCTATTATTGTAGCTTCGATTGGAACCTTTTCCACTGGTATAAATATTAAGAACCTACATAATCTGGTATTCGCTACACCGCATAAAGGACGAATTAAAGTTCTACAATCTCTTGGTAGAGCCTTAAGAAAATCAACTGATGGTAGAGAAACTATTATGTATGATATTTGTGATGATCTACATTGGAAGAAAAGAAGAAACTTTGCTTTAACCCATTCAATTGAACGAATAAAACATTATTCGAAAGAAAAACTAAACTATAAAATATTTGATATAAAATTATGACCGAAGAAATGGACACAGAATTTAAACGCAAATCCTTAGAAGATGCTGATGCTATGCGCGATGCTCAAAGGAAAATGGCGTGGTTTTCTCTTTTAGGAATGCTACTTTATCCGTTTGCGGTAATTTTATCGACATTGACTGGGTTAGAAACCGCAGCTAACGTATTAGGCAATATGGCGCCAACTTACTTTGTGGCCGTTGCTGGTATTGTTGCCGCGTTTTTTGGTACACAAGCCTTAACTAAAAAATAGGATATTATGATGAGTGATGACAATAAAGAAGATGAGTTTAATCCGCAATTTATTAAATGTTTAGCTTTAGCATCCGGCGATAAAATTATAACATACATTAAAGATATCACCCAACTTGGTTCTTATGTATGTGAAAGGCCCTTTTCAACTTATATTGATCCTGAAGAAGGTTCATATGTGCTAATACAATTTCAGCCATACTCAGATGGATTAAGTGTCCATATATTCCAAGCGCATGGTGTGATTGGAATATCCGAAGTTTCTGATTATGGGCGTACACAATATATGTCAGCAGTTCAGCAAGAAATTATACATGAAAAATCTAATTCTCAAAAGACTGAAACTATTGAAGATATCTTTGACGAAGTAGAAAAATATATAGATAGCAAAAGTTCTAGTAATGATAAAAATGTAGTTGATATCAATAATTGGAAACCCAAAGACGATACTACAAAACACTAAGCACCGTGCCAATATAAATTATAAGACAGTAGATTATATACTTTTGTAAAATAATGTAATAATAGCTGCTATAACCTATTGTTATAGATTATTATTATTTTGTATTTTCTTAGTGTTTCTGTATACCTAACAGTATAATCTATCTATCCGGAATCCGGATACTATATTCTGGACTGTATGGATAATCAAGATTTTTAAAGGAAGATTAAATGTCTTGGTTTTTTTTAATATTTTATGTATAGTAATTTATAACAGTTTCCCTGCGGAATTGGCAATTATTACACATTTGTAATATAAAAAATTAGTGTACATTTATCTCAAAATAGTATATAATGGTAATTATGAAAAGACAAAAAAAGCCTCCCGAACATTATGTAGACAATGTTAAATTCACGAATGCTGTTCATGAATATGTGACACAGTGCGATGAAGCTGATAAGTGTGGTGAAGATGTGCCACAGGTTACGCCATATATCGGTGAATGTTTCTTTAAGATTGCTACTGGTTTAACCTATACCCGAAAATTTATTCGACGTGTTTATAAAGATGAACTAGTCATGGACGCAGTCGAAGTTTGCCTTAGACGTATACGTAACTATGATATTGATGCGTCAACGCGTACTGGTAAGCCAAATGCGTTTGCTTACTTTACACAAATTTGTTATTTCTCTTTTCTTAGTACGGTTGAACGCCACAACAAAGAACTAAAAAAGAAATTGCGCTATATTGAAAAGGCGTCAATAGAAATTAATGCTAATCCTGAGTATGGTGATACACAAGCTGTTTTAAAACATTTAGATGAAATACGTTCTCCATGGCAGGATAATGAAAAAAAGAAAACAGAAAAAAAAAGTAAAGTCAAGGGCCTAGAAAAGTTTACGTAAATGACCAAAGTAGCTATTCTCAATGACACTCATGCTGGTGCTCGTAATTCTAGTAGTATCTTTATTGATTATCAAGAACGATTTTATACTGATATATTTTTCCCATATCTAAAGGAAAATAATATCAATCGTATTCTTCATCTCGGTGATTACTACGAGCATCGTAAGTTTGTTAACTTTAAAGTATTAAATGCTAATCGCATTCATTTTTTAGATAAACTTCGCGAATATAATATTATAATGGATATTATACCGGGAAATCATGATGTGACCTATCGTAATACGAACGATCTGTGCTCACTTAATGAGTTAATGATTGGCTATGATGACGTAGTTAATATTCTTATGAAGCCCACCGAACTTAAGTTTGCTGATGCTGATCAAAAAATTATCATGATTCCTTGGATTAATTCAGAAAATGAATACTATACTTTAAAGTGTTTAGATCAAACCGATGCTAAAATCTGCTTAGGTCATTTTGAGTTTAAAGGATTTCAAATGTATCGTGGTGCTATAGCTCATGATGGCATGGATATGAAACCATTTAAAAAGTTTGATGCGGTATATTCTGGCCATTATCATACTAAATCAATGGATGGTAATATTGCGTATTTAGGCGCGCAAATGGAATTTACTTGGGCAGATTGTGACGATCCAAAATATTTTCACATATTAGATCTAGAAACCGGAGATCTTCAAGCGGTGAATAATCCCTTAACTCTATTCACAAAAGTAGTGTACGACGACGAAGAATTTGATTATAATAGATTTGACTATAATATTTTTGACAATCAATTCGTAAAGGTGATAGTAGCAAATAAGACTAACCTCTCTCAATTTGAAAACTTTATAAGTAATATACAATTAAAGAAAACATATGACCTTAAAATTGTAGAATCATTTGATAATTCTATGGTTGCAGATGATGAAAAGGAAAATACTAAATTTGAAGAGACAAGTGAATTAATCTCACAATATATTGATGCGACAGATACTCTACTCGATAAGAGTATTTTAAAATCACAACTTAAAGAACTATATAATGAGGCGCTATATGCAGAAAGACTCTAGTGGAATTAAATATGATAGTGGAAAATCTATGATGAGTTTAGTTCCGCCTCGTGCTTTACGTGAAACTTCAAACGTTTTAACATTTGGAGCACAAAAGTACGCACCAAACAATTGGCGTAAATTAGATAACCTACAATCTCGTTACTTAGATGCTGCGTTACGACACATAAACGAATTTCAGACAGGAATTGAAATCGATGAAGAGTCTGGCTGTCACGTATTGTCTCATGCAATATGCGATCTAATGTTCGTATTAGAAGATATTCTTATGAGTGAAAAAGAAATATGATTACATTTCGTACTCTTAGATGGAAAAACTTCCTATCGACTGGTGATAATTTTACCGAGATCGATTTTCTTAAGTCACCAAAGACCCTTATCGTAGGTGAAAACGGTGCTGGTAAGTCTACTATGCTTGATGCGTTGAACTATGTACTGTTCAATAAACCTCACCGTAACATTAATAAACCACAACTGATTAACTCGATCAATGAAAAAGGTCTTGTGGTTGAGATCGAGTTTACGATCGGTCGCAGTGACTATAAAGTTATTCGTGGCCATAAGCCAGGTATTTTTGAGATTTATCATAATGGTAATCTCATTAATCAAGCAGCTTCGGTCCGCGACTATCAATTATATTTAGAACAAACTATTTTACGTTTAAATTATAAGTCTTTTAATCAGGTAGTAGTCTTAGGATCTTCTTCATTTATTCCCTTTATGCAGCTACCTACGGGTCAACGTCGTGATATTATTGAAAATCTTTTAGACATTGATATTTTTACTAAAATGAATCAAATATTGCGCGAACACCATAACGCAATAAAAGAACAGCACCGCGATAATACAACTAAACTTAAAATTATATCTGAGAAAATACGTGTTCAGCAAAAATATATTCATGATATTCAGCAACTTAATCAAGGATTAATTGATGAAAAGCGATTAGAGATTGAGCAACTGTTTAAAGACTATGATTCTTTTGATACTTTAGCAAAAAAGCTGACAAAACGGGTTGATGCCGGAAACGATGAATATCGTCGACGCATGGATTCACTTCAAAATAGTATGGATGCTAATCGCAAAACCATATCTTCTTTAGAGAGTGAAATTAAAATATCTAAGAAAACAATTAAGTTTTTTGAGCAAAATGATACGTGTCCAGTATGTACACAAAACGTAGATCGTGAGCTTTCTGATTCAGAAATTAAACGACACCATACTTCTATTGAAGAGTTGAGCTCACAGAAAAATGATATAAACTCGGCAATATCAACAATTTCTACTAATATGGATAAACTTAATAGCGTACTTGCTAAGATCGTCGAAGAACAGGATAAGTTACGTAGTTATCAAGAAGAAATGCGTATGATTACTCGTCGCATTAATCAGTTAAATCAAGACATTGCCAATCTCCATGAAAAAGGTGGAGATATAGAATCGGCTAATCGCGATTTTCGTGCCTTTGAAATAGAAAAGAACGAAACAGAAATTAACATCCGTGATATTAACGAGCAAATCAATTATAATAGCCTTAAGTTTGAAATGCTTAAAGATACTGGAATTAAAACAAAAATTATTCGTAAGTATAGACCTGTTATTAATAAGCTCATTAATCAATATCTACAAGTCTTAGATTTCTTTGTTCAGTTTACGCTTGATGAAAACTTTAAAGAAATCATTAAATCAAGACATCGCGATGTTTTCTCATATTCATCTTTTTCTGAGGGCGAAAAGGCACGAATCGATTTAGCTCTACTCTTTACGTGGCGTCAGTTAGCTGCCATGAAAAACTCTATGAGAACAAACTTACTTCTTTTAGATGAAACATTTGATTCTAGTCTTGATACCGATGGCGTAGATAATCTTCTTAAAATTTTGGATACTCTTGAAGAAAACACGAATGTTTTTGTTATATCTCATAAAAAAGATGTTTTAGACTCTAAATTTCCTAGAAAGCTTAACTTCAAAAAGATAAATAACTTTTCAATATGCGTTGAAGATTAAAGGAATATTAAATGACAAATGCACAAACACCAGTAAAAGAATGGTGGAAATCGCGTACAATCGTGGCTGGACTTGTTTCAGTTGGCGTGTCAGCCCTTTCAATGGCTGGACTTGAATTACCAATTGCCACGCCACTTCTTTCTGATATGGTATTCTCAGCAATCACTCTCGTTACGGGTGGAGTTGCTATTTGGGGTCGCGTAAATGCCTCAGCTACTATTGCCCCAGTAGCTAAAAATAATTTGTAGTGTACTTACTACAGTTTTTAGTATATAATATATTATGTTGATTTTTTTAATTATGGAGCTACAATGACTCAACTATCCTTGACTTCTGAACTTGTAGAAGTTTTACAGAACTTCGCCGCTATTAACCCTAATTTTGTTTTTGATTCCGATAAGCCTCTTGGCACTATTTCTCCCACAAAAGCAATCGTAGCTCAATATAGCGGCGATAGTGATATCTTTCCAGAAAGCTTTAGTTCATATGGAATATATGATCTAAACGAATTTATCACAGCAATTGGTCTTGCCGGCGATAACACAGCACTTAACTTTTCAGAAAAGTCTGCGGTCATAACTGGCCAACAAGGTTCAGTCGAATACTTCTTTTCTAGACGTGATGCGCTAAACGTATCGGTCGTGTCAATTAACATGCCATCAAATGACGTAAAGTTTAATATTTCAAACGATCAAATTGCGCAACTTAAACGAGCATCTTCTCTCTTTGGCCATAAGAAAGTTCAGTTTTCTATGGTTAATTCTTCGATAGTCGCAAGAGTATGCGATCCATCAAACCCAACTGCTCCTTCGTTTTCGCTTTCGATCGAAACTGATGCGGGTGAATGGAATGATTCTTTTGTTATTGACATCGATAACATGAAGTTTATGAAAGGCGACTATAGTCTAACGTATTCTTCAAAGGGAATTACCTTATTTGAAAATACTACGATGCCAATTCGTTATTGGATTGCGGTAGAGAAATAAGAGTAGATGGAAAGAGATATGTCCGCACTTTGGTGCGAAGAGTATCGGCCATCAAAAGTCGCCGATACTATTTTACCTAAACGTCTTAAAGATGTTTTTCAACAGATTGTGTCTAAGGGCACAATCCCTAATATGATCTTTTCTGGCTCAGCTGGTCTCGGTAAAACTACTGTGGCTAAAGCTATTTGTAATGAGCTTGAGGCTGACTACATTCTTATCAATGGTTCTGACGAGCGTAACATTGATACTTTACGTACTAAAATTCGCCAGTTCGCTTCAACAGTTTCTTTGTCAGGTGGTCTTAAGGTGGTTATTCTTGATGAGGCTGACTACTTAAATCCTCAGTCTACACAACCAGCACTTCGTGGTTTTATTGAAGAGTTCTCGGGCAACTGTCGGTTTATTCTAACATGTAACTTCAAAAACAAGATTATTGACCCACTTCATTCTCGTTGTTCAGTTTATGATTTTGTGTTTGATAAAAATGATATGCCGAAGCTGTGCTCACAGTTCTTTAAACGCTTGACCGGAATGCTCGATGATAAATCTGTTGAGTATGAACCTAAAACTATTGCCGAGCTCATTCAAAGGCACGCACCTGATTGGCGACGCACTATAAATGAATGCCAAAGATATGCTGTGGCCGGTAAAATCGATGATGGTATTTTTATAAATATGAATGTAGAAAACTTTAATGTTCTCATTGAAGCTCTACATTCTAAAAACTTTAAGACTATGCGTAAGTGGGTTGCTAATAATTTGGATATCGATCCTAGCGTAATCTATCGTCGTTTGTATGACAACATGAATACTTTTGTTGAACCCACATCTACGCCCCAACTGGTTTTGCTTTTAGCTGACTATGATTATAAAGGTGCTTTCGTGAGTGATCAAGAGTTAAATCTAGTTGCGTGTATGACTGAAATTATGGCACAGGTAAAATTTAAATAATGAACTTTTTTGATTATCTTAATAGCATCAATACGACTAAAAAAGATATTATGCAAACTGACCAAGATCAAAAGGCATATTCATCTTATATGGTTAATCGCGGTTTATCATACTTTCCTGATACCGTATTTTTAGCCAATATGATGAATCAGCGATATCACTTATCGCCTAAAATGCAATATGACTTTCTTCGTAATGCTGTTCCGCCTAAGAAGCGATTTTCTAAATGGTTTAAATCTGAAAAGCTAAATGATATTGATCTTATAAGCAAATATTTTGACGTGTCAAATCAGAAGGCTAAGGAATATAGTCATCTACTAAGCACTAAAGATATAAATATAATCAGAGACCGTTTAAATGTAGGCGGCGTTAACGTTGTGAAAGAGAAAAACAAATGAGTTTTGTTGAATGGTCTCCGGTACACATGCTTGAAATAACTCTGAATGAGCCTGATGACTTTTTAAAAGTGAAAGAGACTCTGACTCGAATTGGCATATCCTCAAAAAATACGCGAAAGCTATATCAGTCGTGCCATATTCTACATAAACAGGGTCGTTATTTTATTTGCCATTTTAAAGAATTGTTTCTTCTCGATGGAAAAACCGCCAACTTTTCCAAAGAAGATCTTTATAGGCGAAATACTATTGCGACACTATTATCGGATTGGGGCCTATGTACTTTAGTAAATGGTTATCCTTTATCAGAGGAACGGGCTCCTCTCCGTACGATCAAAATAATTTCATATAAAGCTAAAAGTGATTGGGAACTTATAGCAAAATATAGAATTGGAAATAGTTAAAAAAATAACTGTGTACTTTTCTGTGCTTTTGATATATAATTAATCTATGACAAATACCTTTTATACGTCAGTCTCTAGGCTTGGCAAAAACATACTCTACCGCGGTTTTCAAAATGGCGTAAGGGTTCAATCAAAAATACCATTCAAACCCCATCTTTTCGTACAAAGTTCGAAAGGAGATACACTTTCGCTCGATGGGGTTAAGGTTGGTCGAGTAGACTTTGATTCTATGTATGAAGCCAAAGAATACTCTAAGCGCTATGAAGATATCGATGGCCATAAAATATATGGCACTACAGACTTTGTCGCGCAATTCATCAATGAAAAGTTTCCAGGCGATCGCGTAAAACATAATCCTGATCTTGTTAATATTCTTTATTTTGATATTGAGGTTTATTCTACCGAAGGCTTTCCAACTCCTGAAGAAGCAGCGTATCCTATCGACGCAGTCACATTTAAGTCTTCTCTTTCAAAATCGTTTATTGTTTTTACTACGGTAGAAGGTGGTATTCAAATGGAACCTCTTCTCGAAAAAGGTATTACACGCGATCAAATTCGTCTTAAAAAGTATGAAACCGAACAAGACATGTTGCGTGCCATTCTTAAGTGGTGGAACGAAGAACAGAATATGCCAGACATTATCACTGGCTGGAATATCGAAGGCTTTGATGTACCTTACTTTATCAATCGTACTCGCCGTCTTCTCGGCGAAAACAAAGTCGGTGATTGGTCTCCATGGCGTAGAGTTAATGAAAAACGTATCTTTGTACGTGGCCGTGAATCTCAGTTTTACACAATCGAAGGTATTGCTCAACTTGATTATATGAAAGCCTTTATTAAGTTTGGATATTCATATGGATCGCAGGAGTCATATAAACTCGATCATATTGCGTCTGTGGTTCTAGGCGATAACAAACTTACGTATGATGAGCAAATGGGTTTACATGGCTTACGCGACTCAGACCCTGGCCGTTATCTTGCGTATAACATTAAAGACACGTGGCTCATTGAAAAGCTCGAAGATAAGATGGGCTTACTTGATTTAATCATGACTACGGCATATAAAGCTGGTGTTAATTACTCAGATTGTTTTGGCACAACTCGTATATGGGATACGATCATTTATCGTAAGCTATCTCAACGTAATATTGCAATTCCTCCAGCGAAAGAAAACTCTAAAACACCATTTGCGGGTGGTTATGTTAAAGCTCCACATGTTGGTATGCATGAATGGGTTGCTTCATATGACTTAAACTCACTATATCCTAATATTATCGTACAGTGGAATATGTCTCCTGAAACAATTGTAGATGGTATGTATGGCGCGTTAAATCCAGACATTTGCCTTAGCGATGACTTTAGTGTTGATGGCGAATATTGTGTTGCGGCTAATGGTGCACAGTTTAGAAAAGATAAGCAAGGTATTATTCCAGAAATTATTGTTGATTACTATGCTGAACGTAAGGCGATTAAAAAGCAAATGCTTTTAGCTCAGCAAGAAAAAGAAAATACGACTGACACTGATAAGTATAAGTTTGATAAGAAAATTGCTCGATTAAACAATGCGCAAATGACAGTAAAAATTCTACTCAATTCACTTTATGGCGCTATGAGTAATGCGTACTTTCGTTACTTTGATCTTCGTATTGCTGAAGGTATCACGCTATCGGGTCAACTTGCCATTCGATCTTCTGAAAAGTCTATCAACAATATTCTTCAAAAAGGCTTTAACGATAATAAAGATCGAGTTATTGCGATTGATACGGATTCCAATTACGTAAACTTATCTGACTTTATTACACCAAAAATCAAAAATCCAATTGATTATCTTGATCAGGTTTCTGAAAAGGTAATACTTCCGGCCATTGAAAAAGACTATCAAAGATTATTCAATAAGCTAAATTGTTATGTTCCAAGGCTGGTTATGGAACGAGAAGTTATTGCAGACAAAGGTTTCTGGACAGCTAAAAAACGCTACGTACTAAATGTCTATAACTCTGAAGGCGTTCAATACGCTGAACCTAAGCTAAAAATTATGGGAATTGAAGCGATTAAATCGTCAACACCAGCTGTTTGTCGAGATTGGCTTAAAGAATCGTTTAAGATTATCATTAATGATGGCGAAGAAAAGCTACAATCTTTTATTTCTGAGAAACGTAAAGAATATTATTCACTTCCTCCGGAATCATTGGCTGCGCCTCGTGGAGTTTCTGAAATTACTAAATATGTAAATCGCGATGGTTCATGCAAGAAAGGTACTCCACAGAACTCTAGAGCCGCGATTGTATATAATCATATGATTAAAAAAACAAATCTTCATAATCAATATGAGATTATACGTGGCGGTGATAAGATGAAATATCTCTATTTGCGTATGCCAAATCCAACTCATAATAATGTGATTGGCTTTCCTGGCATATTACCCCGTGAACTAAATCTTGAAGAGTATATCGACTATGAAACACAATTCGAAAAAACTTTTGTAGATGTACTTAATCCAATTACAGAAGCCTTAGGCTGGAGTACTGAAAAAACCTCAAGCCTTGAAAGCTTTTTTGCTTAAATTTTATTATAAGGAACTTATTATGTCTAATCCAAATCTATTTACTAAATCTTCTGATTGGCTGTCAAATATTAACTATATGCATAAGCATTTTGGAGTCCATAAAAAAGTAGGTGAAATGGATAATGAAAAGTTAAAAAGTCTTTTAGCTTTTCGTATAAATTTTATTCGTGAAGAATTCAATGAATTGGTTGAAGCCGCTGCGACCAATGATTCTGAAGAGGTAGTCGATGCTTTAATTGATATTTGCGTAGTTGCTATTGGTACACTTGATTTGTTTCAAGTAGATGCTGATAAAGCGTGGAGCGAAGTACATAGTGCTAATATCTCAAAGACACCTGGGATTAAAGAATCAAGGCCCAACCCTCTTGGTCTTCCAGATCTTATTAAGCCAGAAGGATGGCAAGGCCCATCGCATAAAGGTAATTATGGGCTTTTAACAAAGGCCTTTGAAAAGATTACAAATGTGTAATAATTGCATTTTTTAGTTTACTATCCTGGTGTTTTATGATAGGATATACCTATAATCAGAAAGGATATATTATGCCAAAACACTTTCGCGAAAGAACTACGAATTATGTTGGAACCTTTAAATTTGATTGTGAATTAGATCAAGAGTTTTATCAATCTTGTACACAATTTCTTAAGAAAGCAAATAAGCATCTTAAAAAAACCCAAGCCAATTATCGCCTAAGACTTAAGCGGCATGGTCGAGGTAGTAATCGTGTTGCTCGAGCAATGGATTATTATACTAACAGATATCCTATGTTATTGAATCATAACGAAGAATACCGACATAGGGTTGTAGCCAATATGGTATCTCAGAGTTTACCATTATGTTGCGCTGAATCTTATGACCTTTACCTTTACCGTAAAGAGGTATAAATGATAAGCGATAAAAAACATATACAAAATATAATGGCCGCAGGTGATCAAATTCGAATTGAAAATCTTGAAGGTACAGATAGATTTATGAAAGTATGTGATGAATATAATGTTGGCACGACTGAGGTCAATCAATATATTTTAGATAGTGAATGTAGTTATAGTTTATGGATAGATGAATATGAATAAAATTATTTTAACAGATTGTGATGGAGTGCTACTCGATTGGGTAACCGCTTTCGATGATTGGATGGTTAATAACTGTTCGTTTGAAAAAGTGGCTGATGGCGATAACTATTATGACGTTCATAAACGATATAATATTCCTTCTATGTCATACGCCAAACAGCTAGTTAGTAACTTTAATCAGTCTGCTCGTATGGGATATATTGAAGCTCTTCGTGACTCTGTTCATTATGTTAAGCTACTTCATGAAAAGCATGGCTACACATTTCACGCTATTACAAGTATGCACAGCGATCCATATGCGCAAAAGCTACGTATTATGAACCTTAAATCATTGTTTGGTGAAAATACATTTTCGCGATTTACTATCCTTGGTTGTGGTGATGACAAAGACGAAGCTCTTGAACCATATCGTGGTACAAACTATTGGTGGATCGAAGATAAACCTGAAAATGCCACAGCTGGTACTGCGGTAGGCCTTCGTAGTATCCTTGTTGACCATCCACATAATCAGGATTATCGTGACTGCCCACGTGCATTCGATTGGGAAGACATCTATGAACTCGTCTACTATGGTGTGTAATGGAAAATCTACTTTATGGACCAGCAATAATTGCATTTCTTATATTCTTATATTTTATAGCATTAGTTGTGATATCATCTAATGATTGAGCTAACTGTATTTCATAACATATATGATAATAAAACAAATAAGCGTATGAAGTTTGCTGAGTTCGCTGACTTTGAAAACTTATTATATAAGTTATCAAATGTAAAAACGTTTAAGCCTTCTAAGGATAAATTCGAAAAGGGTGGTGCCAAGCTTATTAGTCCTGCGACATATGAGCCTGGCACTACTCGTGCTAATAAAAATGTCCTACGTTGGGATTGGGCATGTATTGATGTCGATGAGTATGAAGGTTCATTTGAGGAAATTATCAAAAGTTTTGGTGATTATTACTATGTTTGTTATTCAACCGGTTCTTCAACGGTCATTCATCCTAAATTTAGATTAGTCTTTCCACTTGAAACTTCTGTTAAAGCCGATAAGCTTGGACACTTTTGGCACTCTCTAAATAAAGAATTCCTTGATATAGGTGATGCACAGACAAAGGATATGGCTCGTATGTTCTATACGCCAGGCCTATATCCAAAAGCATATAATTTTATTTTTACTCATGAAGGCTCTTTCATTGATCCTATAGAACTAATGGCTCGACACCCATATCATGAACGTTCTAGATCAGCAAACTTTTTTGATAGGCTACCACCTGAAATACAATCACAATTACTAGAAAGAAAAAAGTCACAGCTGACTGCTAATATCACGTGGTCAAGTTATCGTGATTGCCCATTCATAAATAAGAGAATGGTGGATGAATATAAAAAAATCACTGGGTCGGGTTGGTATCATATGATGTATCGTATACTATGCTCAACAGCGTCAAACGCAATACGAAGTGAATATCCTATTACTGCTAGCGAAATAGCTCAATTGGCTCGTGAAATTGATAAAGAAACAGGAAACTGGTATGCTAATCGTCCACTTGAAGTTGAAGCCGATCGCGCTCTAGAATGGGCATATAAGAATTCATTATGACAAAAAAACGAATAAGTACTCAATATCGTAAACAAATGCAAAATGCTATACTCAATGAGTATATGGAATTGACTATGGGCTGGGAAGATAGAAAGCGTATTATTGCTCAGATCAAAGACTTTAAAAATGAGCACTATAATCCAAATAAAGGTTATGAAGTCTATACTCCCGAAACTTGTCTTAAGCTAGCTAGAATGCAAGAATTGCTTGAAAAAAGTGAAAAGCATATAGAGCTAATTCAAAAACGAGTATGGAAAATTCAAGAAGAGTTTGAAAAACTAGACTCTATAAAATAAATGTGTACAAACTCATAAAAATAGTGTATAATATATTATATCAATTGAGAAAGATTATAAATGCGTGAATCCCTTAAAGTTCTTAAAGAGTGTGCAGAGCTCCAAACCAAAAAATCAGAAGACTACCAAAATCCCAAATCAACAATCGTTCAGTCAGATTATTATCCACGCGGTGTTTTGTCTCTTATGGATACCATTCATAGTAAGTATCTTCGGGCTGTTTCTCTTGTTGAAGCTGCAGAGCATGGTGCGGAACCTAATTTTGAAAGCCTGGAAGATACTTTCAAAGATATGGTGAATTACTGCTCATTCGCCGCGGCCTGGTGTCGAGGTGGCGTGCCAGGGCAAACTGAAGATATGTCTCTTACTAGTAATAAGCCAAATCGGAGTAAGCCCAATGATGTCAATTGAAAGCATTCGCAGTGAGTTTGCGTCAAAGCTAAAGCGTCAAGATTTTGTCATAAATAAAGATGGATCAAAAGTTTTAGAAATCGTAGGCGCGCAGTTTATTGCTTCTGACGATCATATTTTCGGCAAACCAAATCATCAATATATTCAACATGAACTTGAGTGGTATCAAAGTCAATCACTCAATGTAAATGATATACCTGGAAAAACACCTGCAATATGGGAAATGGTGTCTTCAGATAAAGGAGAAATTAATTCAAATTATGGCTGGTGTATCTTTTCTTTGGAGAATGGTAATCAATATCGTAATGTATGTGCTGCTTTGTATAATCAGCCAAGTACGCGTCAAGCGGTAATGATTTATACGCGGCCGTCAATGCATACTGATAGTGTTCGTGATGGTATGACAGATTTTATGTGTACAAACGCAGTTCAATATCTTATTCGAAATAATAAAATACATGCTATTGTAAATATGAGATCTAATGACGCATGGGCTGGTTATCGCAATGATGTTGCTTGGCAAAAACATGTATTACTTAAATTGTCTAGAGATTTACAAATAGAAGCTGGCGATATTATTTGGCAAGCTGGATCTCTTCACGTATACGAGCCACAGTTTTACTTAGTAGATGCTTATGCAAAAACTGGTCGAACCCATATTGCTCGTAAAGAATATGATAACAATGGACCGTTAGGACAATATGAACTATTCTGAAAAATGGGATAAGCGTTTTCTTAGAATTGCTAAGGAAGTATCTTCTTGGTCTAAGGATCCATCAAAACAAATTGGCTCAGTTGCTACGATCAATAATCGTATTATAGCAACTGGGTATAATGGGTTTCCATCTATGATTGATGATAAACCAGAGTGGCTAGAAGATAGATCTATTAAATACGATCTTATTATTCACGCTGAAATGAACTTACTAATGGATGCTACTAGAACGGCAAGATCTTTAGAGGGTTCAACTATTTACGTATGGGGTCTTATCATATGCCCTAACTGTATGAAACATTTGATTGCGGCAGGAATTACTAGATTTGTTTATGTGAATCTCTATAACGATCCTCATTGGAACACAGAGTGGCAAACTAGCTTAAACATATTACAGAAGACAAATAAAAATATTGAAACATTAGAATATAAAAAAGAAGAAGTATTGTTATGAAAATAGGTATTATACTTGGACGTGGAACAGAAGGTTGTGGCGTAACACAGTGTGCCATTCAAATGCAAATCGCATCTGGTGCTACTATTCTATCATGTGTGGATAAGAAGTGGCCACGTGGAAAAAAGATTGAGTTTCCAGGAGAATATGTAGAGTTTAATTTAAAAAAGGGTATTGAGTCAAGTCTTATAAATCAACTCAACTCGTATGACTTAGTTGTTGTATATTCAGTGCCAAGTAAAGGCCATCCACAGGAAACTCAGGATAATTTTCTAGAGCTATTGCGTCTTATTAAAGTGCGCAAATCGTTTATCAATGTCGATCACAATGCTCAATCAATCGCACGTAACGCAAACCTAAAAGAAATTGTTAATGAAGTTGACGTTGCTATGACTCATGCATTGACTAATCCATTTTCTGAATGGGCCAAAAAAGAAAATATTACTACACCGCTTCTCAAAATGCGTTTAGGGTTTGATTTTGATGGCTATCGTTCTAAATATTGGAAAGATGTTAGCCAGCAGAAACCAAAGGAAGTAAGATGGATTGGCCGCCTAGCTGGCTGGAAAGGTCCTCAACTCATGATTGATTTTCATAATGAGCACCTACGAGCTTTGAATTATACAACAATACTTGAAGGTCTTGAAGCAAGCATTGGCTATAAAGGAGTTTTATATAAAGATAAAGAATATCAAAATCGTCGGCAATGTGTAAACTACTTTCGTCCAGAAAAAGAATATGGTGATGGAAAATGGTCAGAGGATTTACATGGCCAAGAATCTGCAGGAGAAGTCTATCTTTATCCACCATATACACATGTAGATTGTATGAATCGTATGTCGCTATCTGCCTTTGGATCAGATCTCTATCATTTAAAACCACATATGTATGGTAATAATATCGAGAATTGCCACGCAGAACCAATTGCATGCGGAACTGTGCCAATTTTCCATAAGCATTTTGGTAGACATGTCATTCATCATAAAACCGGCGATCCAGTCATTGAATCAAAAGAAAGCGGAACTATTTTTCTAGATTCAGATAATATGGAAGAATGCGCTCATCTTATGAGAAATCTTTCGGATGATGCATTTTTACGAGATATTTATCGAGAGCAGGCTTTTGAGTTTTGGAAAAGCCATGCCGATGGCGCAGACGTTGTAAAAGAGATTATTGATATCTCCATAAATACACCTATCGAAAACACAACAAATGATTTAGAACAATTTTTTCAAATAGGAGATATGGCATAATGAAAGTTTTTATTACGGGCTTAGCTGGTATGATTGGCGCGCGTACGGCAGAGATGCTAGTTGAACAAGGTCATGAAGTGTATGGATGTGATAATTACAATGATTATTATGATCCGCTTTTAAAAAAAGCTAGAGCTAAAAAGCTGAGTAAGCTAAGAGTTCAGATTGGCTATTATGATATTTTAGATAAGGATGCGTTAAGAGCAGGAATTAAAGAAGCTAACCCAGATGTGGTTTTACATTTGGCTGCCTACGCAAATCCAAGACATTCTCTTCGTGAACCACGGCCATATATTGACACAAATATTCATGGTACTCAAAACTTAATTGACGTATGCGAAGAGCTGGATATTCAGGATGTAGTATATGCTTCAAGCTCGTGTGTTATGCATGGTCAGCCATTACCATGGAATGAACAGGACTTGCCAGGGCATCAAAATAATCCATATGGTTGGTCTAAACGTTCAAACGAATGTCAGTTTATGCACTCTAATCTTTCGCGTACAACTGGCCTTCGCTTTTTTACGGTGTATGGACCATATGGTCGACCAGACATGGCGCTATTTCTTTTCACTAAAGGTATCATCGAAAGAAAACCAATTATTGCGTTTAATAATGGGAATATGACGCGTGACTTTACATATGTTGATGATATTGCTAAAGGTGTAATTGGCGTTTTATCGTATCATATTTCATTACAAGGTGAAAACTTCAGTGAAATATTTAATATTGGTCGTGGCGAGCCGGTTAAGCTTATGGACTTTATTAAGGCGATTGAGATAAAGCTCGATAGAAAAGCTATTATTGACTATCAACCTAAACATCCTGCTGATGTTCCTATGACATGGGCAGACACAACTAAACTACAAAATCTAATTGGATATAAACCAATCGTATCAATCGAGGAAGGAGTCAATAACTTTATTGATTGGTATTTAGAATATTATAAAATTAGTATGTACGATTACTAGTATGTATGATATAATAGATAATATTGATAATATAAAAATGAGGTAATATATGTCATCCATTATGGATAGATTAAAAAAGAACTCAAAGCTAAAGTTTACGGATAAGCTTTCAGATAGTAAGTTCTTTAACGAAAAAGATATGGTTACTACACCAGTTCCAATGGTAAACGTAGCTCTATCTGGCCGTTTAAACGGTGGTTTAACACCAGGTCTTACAGTTCTTGCTGGCCCAAGTAAACACTTCAAATCATCATTTGCGCTTATGATGGCGGCTGCGTATATGAAAGCAAAGCCAAACGCAATCATGTTATTTTATGATTCAGAGTTTGGTTCACCACAATCATACTTTCAGCAATTTGATATTGATACTTCGCGTGTTTTACATACGCCTATCACAAATGTAGAAGAACTCAAGTTTGATATTATTTCTCAACTTGAAGAGCTTGAGCGAGAAGATGATGTCATTGTTGTGATTGATTCAGTTGGCAACTTAGCGTCAAAGAAAGAATTAGAAGACGCTAAGAATGAAAAGTCTGTAGCAGACATGTCTCGCGCTAAAGCGCTAAAGGGCCTTTTTAGAATGGTAACGCCATATTTGGCGATGAAAAATATTCCTTTGCTTGCGATCAATCATACATATAAAGAGATTGGATTGTTTCCAAAGGATGTTGTTTCTGGTGGCACCGGCATTTATTATTCAGCTGATAATATTTGGATTATTGGTAGGCAACAAGATAAAGTTGGCACTGAAATTAAAGGCTATCACTTTATTATTAATGTTGAAAAATCTAGACATACGAAAGAAAAATCTAAAATACCTATTTCTGTTTCTTGGGAAGGTGGTATTCAAAAACATTCAGGCCTTCTGCAGACTGCGATGGAATCTGGCCATATTCAAAAGCCAAAGGTTGGATGGTATTGCAAAATTGATATAGATACAGGAGAAGTGCTTGGTTCAAATTTCCGTGAAAAAGATGCTATTGGTGACGATTTTTGGAATCCTATTCTTAATGATAAAAGGTTCGCTGATTTCGTAGAACGTAAATACGCTATAGTTCGTACTAAATTAGTTGAAGATGCGTATGAAGATAATGATGTACAAAATAGCGAAGATGGTATATAATTAATATATGTCAAATTTACAAACACTGATATTACAAAATATTATTCAAGATAATGAGTTTTGCCGAAAGGTTATTCCGCATATTAAGAAAAAATATTTTGAAGGAGAGCACAGAAATGTGTTCTCCGAAGTAACTAATTTTGTCGTAAAGTATAATAAAATACCTGATAAAAGTAGTCTACTTATTCAAATTGAAGAATCGAATATTAGTGATGATCGATATAGTCAAATGGGTAAACTCATTGATCGAGTCTATGAACCGGTTCAAGTAGAGTCTATTGATTGGTTACTCGATAAAACTGAAAGATGGTGTCAAGATTCTGCCTGTGAATTAGCAGTTCTTGACGCAGTCAAGATATTGAATGGCGAAGATCAGAAGCACGATCGTGGCATGATTCCGAAGTTCTTTAAAGATGCTTTAGCCGTCACGTTCGATAACTCAATTGGTCATGATTATCTATCTGATGCTGCTGAACGTTGGGAAAGATATCACCGTAAAGTTGATAAGATTCCATTCTCTCTTGATTCGTTTAATGAAGTTACTGATGGCGGTTATGAAAAGAAAACTCTCAATATTTTTATTGCGGGTATTCACGTCGGTAAATCATTGATGATGGCTTCAATGGCAGCTGATGCTATTATGGCAAATAAAAAAGCTTTATACATTTCTATGGAAATGGCTGAAGAAAAAGTCGCTGAACGTATTGATGCTAACTTAATGAACCGAGAAATTTCTGATCTTGGCAATATTGATAAGGATGAGTTTGTTAAAAAGGTCGAAAAGATTAAAGCTAAGACAGATGGCAATTTGATTGTTAAGCAATATCCTACAGCTGGAGCTCATGTTGGTCATTTTCGCGCATTACTTGAAGATCTAAAAGTAAAAAAAGAATTCGTGCCTGATGTAATCTTTGTTGACTATCTTAACATTTGTACTTCTGAACGTATTCGTGGCATTGGTGGTAATAATGGAACATATATTTTAGTTAAGTCTATTGCAGAAGAATTGCGTGGCTTAGCCGTAGAATATGAGGTTCCAGTGTGGTCGGCAACTCAATTTACTCGCGATGGAATGGATTCTTCTGATCCATCTATGACACAAACATCTGAGTCAATCGGTTTACCTGCTACTGTTGATTTAATGTGGGCATTATCACAACCAGATCAATTTAAAGAAAATGGTCAGTATCTCGTAAAACAGCTAAAAAATCGATATAAGGATATGGGCTTTAAAGAAAAGTTTGTGATTGGAGTTGATAAACCAAAAATGCAAGTGTTTGACTTAGATGGTGATGCGCAACTCGGTATTATGGACTCAAGCGGAAAGATTGAAAAAGAATCACATGATTTTCAATTTGAATTTTAGGAAAAAGAATGACAGTTAATCTCATAGCGCTATCAAAACCAAGCGCAATTACTGATTGTACTACGGCCGAAGAACTCATTGCGTATACGGCTCGAGTAAGCAATCCTTCAAACCAAAATAATACTGAAACGGCCGGTAAGCTAGTTAAGTATCTTATTCGTGAAGCGCATTGGTCTCCATTTGAAATGGTCCATATGACAGTAGAAATTAAAACTACACGCGATATATCTAGACAAATTTTGCGCCATCGCTCATTTTCCTTTCAGGAATTTAGTCAACGCTATGCTGTAAGTGAAGGATTTACCTTAGAACGTGAAGCACGATTTCAAGATGAAAAGAATCGCCAAAACTCAATTGAGACGAATGATAAAATGCTTCAAATTGAGTTTGAGCGTGCCCAATCTAGAACATTGAAGTTCGCAAAAGAAAATTATAAATGGGCTTTAAAACAAGGAATCGCGAAAGAGCAGGCTCGAGCATTATTGCCTGAGGGCTTAACTGAAACGACTTTGTATATGGCCGGTAGTGTTCGTAGCTGGATCCATTACATTGAGCTACGCGCATCAAACGGCACACAGAAAGAGCATATGATAATTGCTGAGCAGTGTAAAAACATTTTACTTCAGCATTTTCCAATGTTAAAGGATTATTTTTTAGAAAAAAATGCATAAGGAGTATGTACAATGAAGAAGTTATGGTATAGAATATATAATACGATCAAAAAATTTATTAGATCGTTTAATGATCCCATGGGAGGTATTAACTTTGACAATGATGTTCAGCCAGAAATCGAAAAAGCAATTGCAAAAGGAAGAGCTGGATCGACTAAATCTGCTGATGCGAAAACTGGGAAGAAAGCCCGTCAGCGCTAAACCTACTCGTAAAAATAGAAAGGCCATACGATCAACAAAGGCATCAATAGTTTCAATCAAAAATGATGATCAATACCGTAAACCCAATCTTCCATCTACAAGTAATAATGTAACTTATAGTGTTGGAAAACCAGACTTTCAAATGGAGTTTGAGCGCGGTAAAGAAACTAAAGAAACTATTGATGCTATTAATATCAAATCACAGTGCACAGCGCCGCTTTATTCTAAAGGTGCTTATCAATACGTAACCCCTAAAACTAATACTAATGAAATTGGAAGAAAAATATAATGTCTCAAGAACTACAACATGTAGGTGAACTATCTGAAGCCGAGCTTGGTGTACTTGCCGAGTTAGTCGAAACTAATAACGCAATTCGAGATCGCGCGCAGAACGATCTTAGTCTAATTCAAAATCGTATTCGCGATTTATACATTTTGCTTGATGATCGATATAATACTAATATTCTAAATGGCGTTCATGTTATTGCTAATGATGGTAAAATTATCGTAAACCCAGAACCAAATGCGACAGAATTGCCGGCCGAATAAATGAAGACGCGATTTATCAATTTGTTTGGCGCGCCAGGCGTAGGTAAATCCACCATTGCGGCTGGCATCTATTCTAAGCTAAGCGCTAGAGGTTGGAATATTGAACTAGTGCCTGAGTTTGCGAAGGAGCTGGTGTGGGAATCAAACGCATCAGCTCTTTCTAATCAGGCCTATGTTACGGCCCGTCAGTTTTATATGATCCATCGTCTAGATGGAAAATGTAAATGGGTTGTTACCGATAGTCCAGCCTTTCTTGGTGCGGCATATTGTTTAGAGCATCATCCACAATGTTATATTGACACATTAAAGTGGTATCATGATCAAACAAATAGCGACTTGAATTATCTTATATCTCGTGATGAAAGCACTAAATTCAGACAAGCTGGTAGGGTGCATAGTGAATACCAAAGTGAAGTGATTCAAATGCGAATTGAGTCTTTACTTTCTACAAATAAGATAGAATATACAGAATATGACAATACAAATGCTATTCATCATATTGTAGAAGATATTATGTCTATTGAAGACGATGAAAAAGAAATGATACTAAAAGAAACTATTATTGAAGATGTTGCTATACTAGGAGGTGAAAATGATTGATAGCACAGGTACATATATGAGCATTGATTGCGCTGCCCCAATGTTTTTCTTTGATGTTGAAATGCCATCCGGTCGAGTATACGATGAAAGTGTGGCTACGTTTATTGTTGATCAAGTTGAGATAGATGATATACCAATTATTAATGAAAAAACCGGAGATAAGATTGGAGCCTGTGTTGGTGCTAATATTGTTGAGTGTGGCGTAGTTGGAAGAATGGTGCTTCTTCCTGAATTTAGAGAGCTTGAGGAAAGTTGGGATATGATGTCATGTCAATTCAATGTTGCTTTAGAAATACCTAATAGCGATACACTTGAAAATCCAATTATGGCAGATGCTATTGAAGAGTTCCCGTACATAATCGCAACTATATAAATAAACTTATATTAGCGTTAAGGTTACAAGTATGGCATGGGTTTCTGTACCAAACAATTCATATTGGGAATATGATAACAATCCGCCAGATCCAGGCGCAGATAGTCCGTATAGGGATTTATGGTTAAGGCAGACAAATGGCATTCGCACCGACTCTGCCACTGGCCATAAAGTTTATACTAGAGTTCGTAGAGTAAATGATGGCGATATTAGTCGAGGAGAACTAAGTAAAAGCTATTGGGACACTAGAGCTCCTATTTAAATATATTTACACACATAACCCCACAGGATAAACAACATGTTAAGCGAACAACAAATACTAAAATCACTTATGGAGTCACTCGAGTCTGTCAATGAGATGCGCCGCGGCGCAGACGGCAAATTGCGTGGCCAACTGTTTTCAAATGACGAAGAGCTCCAGATGTATGCAGATAGATTTCAGGACGCTGTATATTCGCTCTTGAATTCTGGCGAACAGGTCAATAAGATGTTCAAAAGCGTTGGCATTGATCTTGACAAAATAAGTCGCCAGCTACAGGAC
>Ga0098050_1000170_pt1 | contig 25091 bp, 32 predicted proteins | sample 14_taG_FD_77070 | JGI IMG/M metagenome (GOLD analysis project Ga0098050, IMG submission 77070) | Marine viral communities from the Subarctic Pacific Ocean - 14_ETSP_OMZ_AT15311 metaG | ecosystem: Environmental > Aquatic > Marine > Oceanic | place: Pacific Ocean | collected 2015-01-18
ACAGGGACAACAAGGACAACAGGGACAACAGGGGCAACAGGGGCAACAGGGTCAAGGAACTCAACAGTCGGGACAAACAGATGGTCAGCAGGGACAACAACAAGACAACGGACAGGGGCAACAACAACAAGGAGGACAACAAGGAGGACAACAAGGCGACCAAACATCTCAAGACCAAAACGGACAAAACCAAAATGGTCAAAATGAACAACAACAAGGTCAAACCCAAAACGGTCAGCAGGGACAACAGGGACAACAAAGTGAACAACAACAAGGTCAGCAATTGGATAGTCAAGACCAAAATGGAGATAATGACAACGATGGTGATGGAATCCCCGATGAACTTGATAATGATGATGATAATGATGGAATCCCCGATGTAATGGATGATTCTCCGAATGACCATGATAATGACGGTATAGACGATGCCGAAGATGATGATGATGACGGAGATGGAATAGATGATAGAGAGGAAGTCAATGATGGCGACCCCAACACAAATATCTATGACCATGACAATGACGGCATCTCCGATACATTTGATTTGGATATTGACAATGATGGAATTGATAATTACAAAGACATTTATGAAAATGGTTCTTCCGCATCAAAAGACCACGATAATGACGGGTGGAATGATTCGGATGATTTAGATGATGATAATGACGGGATTCTTGATGTTGATGAAATCGGAGGCATGACAGGTCAATACCGATATGACCATGATAATGACGGTATTTGGGATATGACCGACAATGACGATGATAACGATGGTCTTTCCGATTGGTTTGAGAATAATGATGGGAACAATATGACAGGTCAATTTGACCATGACAATGATTCTATCCCCGACCATGAAGATTCCGATGATGATAACGATGGAATCTTAGATATTTTTGAGTCATAGATTCATTGAAATAATCGCAATCACCAATTGCCTTTCACCTTGAGGGGTGCAGGGTCTTTCAAAACCTTTAACATTCGGAATAATTGATTTTACCGTATGACCGCAGGTTATAACATCCAATGTGATGCAGGTGGAGGACTGTATTATCAAAAATGTTATGTGATTGATTCATCGGGTCAAAGGAATGAAGTTTTAGGCTATACCGATAACGGAGGAATCATAACAAAAACCAAAAGCAACATACCCGGAACTGCTTGGACTCCTCAATTATTTACACTCAACAATGCAGGGAATCAGTTTCAACCCTATCGTGGGGGCAACATCCCCTATGGCTACATGGGAAACTTTACTCCACGCACAAGTGCTGATTCTCAAGACCTATACTATCTTAATGAAGTCATGCCTACTTCTCAAGCATGGAGGAAACAACAAAGTTATGTTGGAAAATGGTGGATGAATATATTCGGATTGAAACAGGAACGCCCACCGAGTAATCTCCAATCGGAAAGTGCCGACCCAATGGAAGAACCTAATGTGGATAATTCCGAAACGGAGAGTCAAGAGCCTAATATCAAACTTGGATTAGGATTTACCGCCATAGGTTTGCTTGGTGGCTATCTTATCGCCAAATCTATGACAGTTGATACAATCCGATAGGGTTAAATAGGAGGAAACATAATCCTCACTTATGGCTAAATTAATTATGCTCACAGGAAAGGGAGGCGTAGGAAAGTCCACAACCTCTTCAGCAATCGCATTAAGTTATTCAAATAAAGGCTTCAAAACTTTGTTGGTTTCAAGCGACCCTGCACACTCCACTCAAGATGTTCTCGGAGTTGATGTAGGGTTTGAGCCAACCCCGATTAAAGAAAACCTTTGGGCGAAAAACCTTAACACACAAACTCAAGCAAAGCAATTTTTTGACCAACTTCAAGATGCTATGTCAAAATCATTCTCTAAGGCAGTTCCTTTTTTTGATAGTGAGATTTTTGGAGATTGGGCGAACTTTCCCGGCATGGATGAAGTTTTTGCGCTTGAGGAGATTCAATCTTTGACTCAAGGGATTGATTATGATATTATTGTTTTTGATACTGCGCCCACAGGACACACATTAAAAGCATTGACTACTCCCGATGCTATGAATACTTTTCTCCTTAGAATCCTTAGAATGAAGGCTAAAATTGAGAGGATGAAATCTTTCCTACTCAAACCAAGTGATACCTCTAAGGTTGTGGAGATTGTTGAAGGAATGACTCAAAAACTTGACAACATTAAGAAAATCTTAAGGAATGAGAACTTCGTTTCAATTAACCTCATAACAATCCCTACAATGGCGGGCTATCAAGAAACAAGAAGAACTATTCAGTTTTTAAAGGCACAAGGGTTTAAAGTAAATAATCTTGTCGTCAATGGCTTAATCCCTAACTTTGGAACGGAAACATGGGAATTAGCAAAAGAAAATAAAGCCGTTGCCCTTTTGAAAATGGAGTATGAACTTCAACAACCTTATGTTGCTGAATATAAGGCACTCACGAAGATGGAGGATTTAAAGTTGGTTGGTGTATCTCGGTTGCCCTTTGAACCGAAGGCGGAAAGGTTAGCGGAGTTTGCTAAGATTCTTGAAAGTTCCAATGGAGGTATTGACTTTACGCCAACCTACTCCACCGAGATTGAAGAGGGCGAAGAAACCATTAAGTTGAAATTATTTTTCCCATATCTTGAAGGTGTTGAACTTGGTGATGATTCATATATTGTTGATGGCTTCTTGAAGAAGCCTATTTTTGATAGGCATGAAGAATTAAGAGAACTTAAATTGAAGAGAAAGCAAAAGACCTCAAGTGGTGCAACCTATACTTTTGAGAGGTAATTATATGACTCCCATGTTGGTTCTCTTCTTGATTTTTATTTTAACCAATTGGATTCTTCAGTTAGTTTTTGTTTTTTGGGTTCTTGGAAGAAACAAAAAATTAACGATGTTGTTAGTTGAATACTACTCAAAGGATAACTTAATAAGGGAGATTGAGAATAGTCAATCATGAGTTTTGAGAATTGGGCGAAAGAACATCAGTATTTGATGGCTACAATCCGAACATTCAATTCAATTTTGACTATGGTTTTTTCGGGATTGGTATTTATGAGTGTTTTCAATTTTATTTGAGGTATATTTATGGTTGCTAATTCGGGCTTGACATTTGATTTAGATGATATGTCAATAGATGATGAGAGAGTTATTAAACTGTTAAATTGGTTATTAGATGAGTTCGGCTCGGAATATGTTTGGCTTAGAACTTCAAGTTCGGGTGATGGACTTCATGTTATGATTGCTGAATTGGTTTATTCCCAATCGTTAGGTATTCCCGAATTAATTCCTATTCTATTCCCTACTGATGTTCAAATGAAATACCGAGAGATGGTTGAAATTGAGTGTAAAGGGCGAAGAATATCGGATTCATATAGGAAACAGGTGGGTATGAGGACTTCAAGAGTATTCAAAATGAAGAATGGAAAGGAATCGGGAAAATGGGTCAAATGGTTTCAATGACCGAATCTTTTAAGTAGGTTGTGGAATAATTTTGAAGTAAGGTGAGAATATGACCGAAGAAGTGAGATATTGGGAAAGACTTGGAGTTTATGTTAGCCGACAGTTTGCAGAAGAATATATTGAAAGAAGCCAAGATTCGGGCATTACAGGCGAATATCTTGATGGCGACCTTGAGGAGTTTCAAGGGATGACAAGCATCAGTCCAATGACTCTAAAGAGAGAGATTGATGAAATCTTCAGTAAGCCTTTTGAGGAGGTTGAATTGCCTCCCGAAACTAAGGCTATGATGGAACTGATTATGATGGAAGGTCAAAAGTCTAAGATTGTCAAGGCATATAAGGCTGAAGGAATGACTCTTGAAGAGGCTAAATTGAAGTATCAAGAGGATGTTGAATCTATTGTTGCTGAAGCACTTGGGATTGAATCGGGGGAGGACTCAACGGAGGAATCTTCCGATGGCGAAGAGTAATTCGGGATTCCCACTAACTGAAGCACTTGTCTTTGATATAGTGGACTATCTTCTTGGAAAAAGCGGTTATGCCTTTTCTAATGAGATTTCATATCATATTGTGGATAACAACCCACGAAGATATACAAGTAGGGAAGTTGTCGGGATTTTGAGAAACCGACCCATGTTTCAGCACCGCCAAAGTTCGGATAGACGGGCAGGTATCAAGTGGAGATTAGATATGCTCACCTTTGAAAAATATATTTCACAAAAGGGATATTCCGAAAGAGCCAAAGAGAGAGGATTCTATGATAGGATGAATCAATTGAAGGGAGAACACATTGAAAGAACAAAAGAAGTCGTTAGTGGCGAAAGGGAATTAGAGGCTGAAGAGGTTTATGAGATGTTGGCGAACCTTTGGGTTTGATAGCAACCTTTATGTATCAGTTTGAGGAGGGAATGATATGGTGTATTTCATTAGAAGATTCGTTTCGGGAGTCAAAGGGAGTGGGACTTCGGACATTTGGACTGATGAAGAATCTATGACTGATGATGATTTTCACAATTTTGCTCGGATTTATGGAGTAGGAAAATACATCCTTTGCGTGAGGGGAAAGGGCATCAAAGGATTTAGAAAATTGGCTGAAACTATTGTTGAGCCAAAGGTTAGAGTTTTTCGTGCTGAAGATACCGTTTCAGTATCGGCTGATGTAAATGTCAAGAACCTTTCAAATGAACAATTACTTGGAGTCCTTGAGCAAAATGCTGAAGGTGAAGATTTTTCAAGTATGCTTGATGAACTTCAAAAGAGATTAGATTCAGTTCAAACTAATAATGCCGATGAAGTTCTCGCTTCCGCAGGTTTCCCCATTGGAAGTAAAATTGCCTCATTCATGGTTGGTGCTTTAACAGGTGGAGTAGTGGTTTATCTCATCCATAAGAAAAAAATTGATTCACTAAATGATGAAATTGCATCATTAAAAAGCACAGTTAAACAAGCCGAAGAAGCCATAAAAAAGGTTGAAAAGAAAACTGAAGAACTTAGTCAGCCTATGACTTTTGAACAACAATTGCTTAACTCATTCAACTCAATGAATGGAGTTCGGTTGTAATGAGAAGTTTAGGCGTTGGATTTGTTTTTGTAGGTATCGGAATCACATCTTCAGCCTATCATTTGAACCGAATTATGAGAGAAAAACCTAAGATTCACTATATCTTGGGTGCTATATTTGGAGTCCTTTGTATCAATGTTGGAAGCAACCTAATCGCTGATGGAGTTAAGGATAGATACAACCTAACATAAGCAAAAGGGTTAAATACATGAAACGATAATTGATTATCATGTCGGGATTTGATGATGTAATTGAAAGAGGCTCTAAACCCTCTAATACCCCTAATTTTGAAGCACCTAAGCGAAGTGTGCCTAAAGAAGAAGTCCCTTCAATACTTGAGATGGTTGAAAACATGAATCTCGGAGGATTGTCAAACAATCTTAACCCCGAAATGAAAGAGAAAGTGTTAGTTCCGTTAGCGAATCTTCTTGATAAATATGGAATCTCGGAATCACTTGGAGAATCAACAACTGCTCAAGCAGGGGCGGGATTATTTTCACTACTTGGTGATGTTGCGCCCGTTATCAAAGGATTGGCTGAATACATATCGGGTCAAAGAAACAGTTTAAATGATGAAGATATGGAGTTCCTTGAGAGGATTAAAGAAAGCCAATCAAACGGAGAGTTTTCGGATTTATTTGTTAGTGATTCCTCCGAAGAACAAACTACAAATGCTAACCCTACTCCTCCTCCTGTGGTTGGTCCAAATGGAGAAAATCTCGGCTCTATCAATCTTAATTTGAATGAAGTTGATTGGTGGTCAGTCATGGGCGTTGAGAGTCCCGAAGAAAAGAAGATTCGGCAAATGCCTAAAGCCCGCCAAACATATATGGCTAAGGATGCAAATAGCCGATTGCCGACATTCGGTTCAGCAGGTGAAAGACCTACGATTCAAGGGTTGCCTACTCTTGACGATTTAGCATCCGAGATTGGAATGTCGGTGGAAGATTTAAGTAATCCCGACAATAGCGAAAATCAAAGTGCTAATGCAGGTGAAGTTGTTGGTGTTGATTTAAGTAGTGTTGATTTCACAATGGAAGAGTCCGAAGAGTTGCTCGGAGATATTGACTTGGATGAGATTTACAACATAGACTTTGAATCGGAGGATTGAATATGGCGAATCCTGTATGGAAAGCATTTGTAGCAAACCAAATGGAAGTTTGGCTTGACTTCTTCAAGAACCATCACATTGAATCCTACATTGAAATGATTGAAAAGTTCATTCGGCTAAATCCCTACTATGTCCTTAATCCAAATGATATTCAGTCGGATTCAGCAGGTTTGCTCTATAAACTTCTTTGGAATGATTCATTCAATGATTCCCTATCGGAAAAGGGAATGAAAGTATGGGTTGCATCACCATTCACAGATTTTATTGATGAGTTGAAAATCTATCAAGCCGACTATCGGGAGATTGCACTTTTGGTCATTTTGTTCTCAAGGCATACCCTATGGTTTGAACGGCTTTATGCACACTTAAGGAAGATGATGATTGATAAATATAGCCTCTCATGATGAGAACATTTAACAGTCAAAACAAAATTAAGTCAATTATGGAGTCCGAAATGGATGGCGATTGGGGTGTGCAAAAGGGTTCACCCGAATTAGAAGAGATTCTTGACAACAACCCCAATGCTGAAAAGAAAGATATAAACCCAAATGAAACTATTTCATTAGGTTCAAGGATTAACTTCCCACTCAAACTTCTTTACCAAGTAATGTTCATTAGTGGTAAAAGAGGTTCGGGGAAGTCCTACACAGGGGCAGTATTGATGGAAGAGTATGAAAGGCTCGGACTTCAGTTTGTGTGTTTTGATGCTTTGGATGCTCACGGACACCTCAATCAACTTCAAGGTGTGGAAAGGATTGAACCAAAGGTCGGAGAAAGTGTGAATATGAGGAAACTTATTGAAAAATTGAAGATTTCAAGAAAGTCCCTCATCATCAATCTCTCACTCATCCCTCTTGAAACTCAACAAAAAATGATTGCCGATTATTGTGAAGCCATCCTTGAAACTGATATGGGAGGAAGAGGACTTATGACAATCTTTGAGGAGGTTCAAGACTTTGCCCCTCAAGTTGGGCGACCCGAAAGTTTTGCTTCAATCGTTAGACTTTGTAAATTAGGGAGAGCATCGGGATATGGTGTTGCCCTTATCAGTCAAAGACCTGCCGCAGTAAATAAAGAAGCATTGAGTCAAGCATCTATTTACATTGTTCACAACATTATCAACACAAAAGACCTTGACGCACTCAAGGAACAACTTTCTTTCGGAACTGATAAAGACAACATCAAGAAGATTCTATCGGGAATCACCTATTCAAGTGCAGGTGAAGCAGTTGTTTATAGCCCGGAGTTTTTCAAAGATGAAGGATATATCGTTGTTGGGAAAATTGACACACCAAGAAGAACCGAACACAAAGGTTCAAACATTGAAGTGAAAAGTAAGTTTTCAACTGATTCGTTGAGTGTTATGCCCGCAATTCATGAACCATTCAACAGTCAAGATTATGGATTGAGTAAAGAGATAGATGATTTTGGCGGGGATGGATTTTATAACTCACATAAGACGAGTGGTGGAGGTTTCGGTGAAGGCGAAGTATTCAAATATGAACCCGAAAACTATACTTCGGGATGGGGCAATAGTGATGTTTTAGACATAACTCCATTTGAGTCGGCTATCCCCGAAAGAAAAATGAAGATTCCCGATTCTGTTAATCAAAAAAGAATGAAGATTTTGACCGCAATTGGTCTAATATCGGGTGGACTTTACACAGTTCTAAGGTCTGTTGCGAGGAGAAGTTGAGCGACAGGCTTAAATATCAAAAGGTATAAAACTGAATTAAGGTGAATAAAATGTTCAATCCCACAAGACAAATTGGAAACACAGTATTACCAAAGTTGCCTCCGCAACCTAATATGCCCTCATTCCCAACCTTAAACCTCGCTACTGAAACTTTACCTGCACATAATTCAATGTCAAACTCTATTGTCCCGACAGGTCCAAGACCATCGGGCGACTTTATGCCGAATATGCCGAAGGTGGTTGTTCCCGAATCTAAGATTGGGGCTGAAAACTTCATGCCTACTCTCGCATTTAACCGAAGCGTTCAAGAATCCTTTGGTGGCGACCCAAGATTTGAGGCTGAACAAATGGCTTATAGACCTACTAACCCAAGAACTATGACGAATGCACCAAGCGTTAAGATTACGCCAAGTGCAAAGCAAATCCCTGTTTTTGAAAAGACTATGATTCCGAAGGCTAACAGACCAAATATGCCTAATTATTCTCAAATGCTTGGTCCTTCACAACAAGTTTTCATTGATGCAAAGCCAATTACCCCACCTGTGAGAAACGCTGATTTGGGCGGTATGCTCTCTTCAACATCAACTTTGGTTGGAAACATCGGAATGACACAAGGAAGAAGTTTTGGGGCTGAATCTCTCCTATTGAAATTATAAGGGGGTTGCCCTTATGGTCTTTAACATTCAAACTCAAGAAAAGATTGCTTCCGTTTGTGAGGTGGGTGTTGAATCTTATATCAAGGAGAGAAACAAAGAGATTATTTCAAATAGAATTGATGAGGGTTTGATGGGTGCATCTTTTGTATCGGCTCTTTATGTTCTTTATGCAGGTTTGAATAGAATTAATTTGAAAATGGTCGTTGCCCCATTCTTTGCGGGTGGATTTTATGCCCTCATGGGTCGCAGACAAGCCAAAAACGATGATTCGGAATCCCGACTCGCATTTGAAAAGGTTTGTAGCAACATGAGAGAGGATGATGAGAGTGAATCTTGACCATTGGTTTTCGGCTGAAGGTGTCAATGAAGCAGTTAGTGAGGACTTGATAGATAACCTCAATAGAGAGGCATTTGTCCTTCACAAACTAAAGGATAGAAGGTGGGGAATCATATTTTCAAAAGGTTCTCAAGCCAAACAGACTCATAGAAAATTACAGGATTTGTATTTAGACCCTACTCGGATGGTTGAAACTAAATATGGATTCGCCTACAAGTTCAATGACCCTATTGAGAGAGCAAAGAAAATTGATGCAATTGGTTCTAAGATTTACTATCCTTATTCACTCATGACTAAAAAATTACAGGGATGGCTTCAAGATGGCTACGCTATCTTTGAAAAAAATGAAAATCTCAATTATCAAAACTTCAATGAAAAAACGGGAAGAGTCGGAATCATGATTAGAACTCCCCTAAAGTCAGCAATCTCATATTCTTTAAAAAACTATTGGATTCCCTACCCCCCTACTAAATCAAAAGGAGGAAGAATCACTCCTGTTTTAACTATTGTGAAGTCATTAGGTAAGCCATTTTCACCCACATCCACATCTCAATTTATTCACTACTCTCAAATTGAAATTGGACTTAATTTTGAAACAGGAAAATGGAACTCAAAAGAATCAAGGCAATATCACCCAATTGGAAAAGATAAATTGTCCGATTTTTTACTTGAATTGAATAAAACAAAACTTTAGAATCACAACTATTAAGTATCGGTTTGCATCAACCTTCACTATGAAGTCTTTGTCGCTATCTAATTTAGGACTTGGAATCCTGTTTTTAGGATTTGCAGGGTATGGCGTTTATAACATCAACATGAAGAAAGAAGTTAAGAAGGCTCAATCGGGCGACTGTGGATGTAATAAGTCCAAAAAATTAATCAAGGAAGCCCCCCCTCCCGACTCTTTTGTAATTCTTGATGGAGGTTGCCGAACCTGCGAACCACAATCAGCCGTTTATAACCCTCTTTACATCAATCCGATTTTTGACCCTAATGGTTATCAAACCCAAGATTTGACGAACTTTTCTCAAGTTGAAGAACCTCTCAATTACTCGCCATATCGCACCCAAGTTCAAAAGCGAAGCATTCTTAGAAGCAATCTTGGAGGCGGTTTGTGATGTGCGATACCTGTGGTTGTAAAGGGGCTGAAGAAGGAAAGGTGAGAACCATGTCGGGCAAACCTCACACTCCAAGAAAACTTAGAAAAGACCAAAACATCAAGCCCGAAGAAGCCCGAATGCGAAAGAAGATGGAGGCTGAATACTATGAGCCATTTAGTGATGAGTTTTATGAATTAACCGAAGCCGATGAGGAGTTTTGGGGAACATGGGGGTCTATTGAGGGCTTGTGGGAAAATCCCGATACAGTAAATAATTGGGTTGAAATGACTAAAAAAGATGAATCGGGAGGTTTGGTTAGATTTTTGATTCAAGTATTGGCGAAAGAGAGAAGAAAAATTAAGATTCTTGAGAGAAGGTATAGGGATGAAAATATCCGAACTTTTTTGAGAAGGAATAAACTCTTAAGCAAAAATGTCATGAATCCCGAAACTGATGGAGATTTGTGGGGGAGTAAAGACTATTTCAAAACTCCCGAAGGTGGGTGGGGCGTAGCATGGCTCAATGAAGCAATCCTCGCAATTGATATGGAAAAGGAACATATCTATGATTCTCAAATGAATATGTATGGAGATATGGGTGATGGCTATTGGGATTATCTTGGTTCGTTAGACCCAATTCGGAGAAAGTTTGTTGAAGATAGAGATAAACTCAAGAATATGGGTGCTGAAACCTTTGATGCTGAATCTCCATTCAGTTCCGATGCCTTTAACGAAGGGCGAAGTGCGGGAATCACTATGTTTGTTCCCGAAGGAGATGGCGAAGATTACTACTCCAACCTTGACACCGAATACATGATTTTCTATGGACTTTCCCCCGAAGATTTAACAAAGGATATTGATGGAAACTCAAAGCGATACCTTCAATTCGTTGCAGGGTGGGATGATGGTTGGAATTATGCAACCCTCCTTCATGAAGGTGTTTTGACTGATGATTCCGACAACGAAGGCGACCTTGAAGATTTAGATTATGAAATGGCGGGCGAGTGGATTTACCAAGACTATCCACAAAGTATGCGAGAGTATGTTCCGGGTGCAAAAGAAGTAGTTGCGGAAGTTGCCGTGATAGGAGGCGTTTTGGCGTTAGGGTTAGGCTACTTTGCCTTCAAGAATAAGATTGGATTCAAGGGAGAAACCTTTAGGGCTACCGAATCATGTAGCGAAGATGAGGATTGCCCCGATGGAAAGGTTTGCGTTGATGGGAAGTGTTTGCCTATTTGCGTTGATGATGGCGATTGTGCTTCATGGAGAGAATGTAGGGATGATTTGCACCCAACCGAAAAAGTTTGTGGTGAGGATAAAACAGACTCCAACGATAATCCATTTGATTTCATAAAGAAAGAAGAAAATCAAGTTGATGAACCGACCAAAACGAGTGCAACCAAAGGAGATGCCTACTCCACCACAACTAAGGCAATAATTGGCGTAGGAGTTGTAGGGGCTATCGGAGTTGGACTTAAGGCTTTAGGCGGAATGAAAGATAAAGGTGATGAATGATGACAAAAAGAAATAGCATTAAAACCGTTAAGGTAAAGGGCATAACCCTTGTTAAAGGCAAATTACACACAATAGAAGAGGAGGGACAATATGATAAAGCACCCGCCACAATAAAGTTTGAATTGCCCCTTGATGAGTTTATTCGGAGATTGCAGGGTTCATCAATGGTAAATTACACAGGCTATATCACAAAGGAATATGATGCTGAAGAGTTTGGGGCTGATAATTGCGAAGGAAAGAAGTTGAAAGATAGTGGCTACTGCAACCTTAATTTTGGTTGGAGTTCAAGTGGACTAAGCCGTAGTTGTCAAAATTGCGGGAATGAAGAGTTTATGGATGATTATTGGGATAGCCAAAGGATTTCCATGAGTGAACCCGAAGAAGGAAAAATCCTGTGTTCTATGAATGAGTTTAATGGAGGGAGAGATGAAAACGATTTAGGCTATTGTTCTTTTGATTTCAATTATGGTTCGGGTGGGGCATTTAGTGAATGTGATGTTTGCGGAACTGAAGTTATGGCTACATTTGACAATTCTTTCTATGAGTGGGATGATGATGATGATGATGAGTTTGATGCTCAATATATGAGTGAGGATTTTGGGGCTGAAGAATACAAACATTGTGATGGATGTGAAGAAGTAAGAAGTATTGATGAGTTTTCTTTATCAAATGACCCCAAACAAACCTTGACTGAAGGAGAAGTTTGTGATTATTGCTTTGGAGATTTTTATGATGCTGAAGGAATCAACCTAAGAAAAAGGATTGAGGATTTAATTGACCTAAGAGAGATTAACTTCACAGGATTTAAGAAAGACACCAAAAGGGAAGCGGCAAAAAGGGCGAGAAGAATGGTGAATGAAATCAAAGGCGTTATACCGAAAAGAAAAAGTTATAAGGTTGATAAGCCAAAATGGTTCAAGATGGCTCAAACAGGAATAGTCATGGGCGTAGCAGGTTTAGTCGGCTATAAGGGATTCAAAGGAAAGGAGTGATTGAAATGGAATTGGGCGATAGAGGGTTTGAGGCTGAATCCACACAAAATCCTTATGCTGATTTTAGAATACAGTCAGTAGGATTTGGAGGTCGGGGAACTTATGCGATTGAATATAACGATATTGTTCAACATCGGATTCTGTTAGAAAATCCTTTTGAGTTGCTTCAAACTCCCCTCCACCGATGGATGAATAGAAAGAAACTTAAGTCGGGAGAGTATTTGACTAAAGAAATTGCATATAGAAGTCCCGATGAAATCTTATTTGAGGTTGAGTTTGATAATCTAACTGATGCTCTTGATTGGATTATCTCACAAGTCGCTAATGGAAGAGATTTTAATGATTTTCAAGGGGAATACCCCTTCAATCTTGAGAACCAAGATTTTTTTGAAAGATTCGGGGCTGAAGATTTTGCACTTGAAGATGGTCAAAGAATCCCGCACTTAACCTTAAAAGAATGGAGTGCGGTTTCAAAGGCTTTAGGGGAGGTGGGAACTTTTCATAATTGGAATCACGAATTAACGGATGGCGAAGGTGGAAATGGAACTACTCTTGTTGTGGATAAGAGAAATGGTGTGTTTGGAAGAAGAAACGAATATATGTGTAATGGTTGCGGGAAAATGAAATCGGCAGGTTTATTCGGAGAGTTTAGAAAACATGAGCCTTTGACTTGGTGTGAGTATTGTGAAGATGAAGCAGAAGAAAGATATGGGGCTGAAGGAGATTACACACAACCAAGAAGTCGCAAAATCAACAACATCCTTTGGGAATTAAGGGATTTGAATGCTGAACAAATGTTCTATACTATGCTCACTTATCTTCCGACAAAACAGGTTAATCAATTATTGAATCAACTTGAAAGAGGACTTGAAATCGGGGAGATACCTAATCCAAACATGAGGTTAGGGGCTGAAGAAAAGAGATACCCCCGAAGTCCGAATGATGAAATACTTGATGGACTTAGTGAAATGGATTTGAGGAGTATCATTTGGGCTTATGGGGCTGAAATTAAAAGTATGAAAGATAGAGAAAAGTATTTAGAGAGGATATTGAAAAAAGCAGGTGTTTGGTATTCAAACCCTACAATTGACGACTACATGAATGAGGGCATGACTAAATCGGAAGCCACATCAGCATACTACATCAATAGAGATGATGAACTATTTGCTACTATTTCATATCTTTTGGAATATGCAAACAAGGGTGGATTGAAGGTGAAATCATTTGAGGCTGAAGTGCCGATACTTGGAAAGGGAAAGGAGTTCAAACAACAACAACCTCTCTTACCTCAAAAGGTGATTGATAGATTACGAGAGCAAAGTATAATAAGAGATAATCTTGGAGGAACTTTTGTTGGAGATTTTATTGCGATTAGAGATAGTGTTGGTGGATATTACAAGAAGGGAGATAAAGCCAAAATAACCATATTGGAGGAAGAGGCTGATGAAAATTATGATGAGTATGATAATTACATTGGGCCATTATTGTATGAAATTAACCTTGTAGGTGGTATTTCATTAGTGGCTGACCCTGTGGATTTTGAAAATAATTGGGTTGAAGGATTTGGGGCTGAAACCTTTGAAGCAAAGGGGATTGACACCTTCACCGAACCTTTTGGTGAGTTGAGAACGGGGAGTATCTTGAATAAGGCTATCCTACTTGGCTCGCTTGGTGCGGGTGCTATGATTGGATTGAAATTAAGGAAGTGAATTGATGTATTCGGATTTAGATGATAAGAAGCCTATGCAACTCGGATTTGGGGATTTAAGCCCTCAACAGTTGGGAATGAAAGTTGATTCCTCTCCATTTTACACTCCACCTCAAGAACCCGAACCCGAAGCCACCACCGATGCTGAATTAGGGGCTGAAGAACCGAAAGTGGAATCCGAATCTAAGGTGGGAATCTCCGATGAAATTGTATCAAGAGCCACCGATTTATTTGAATCCACTTTGCGATTCGTCATGGATAATCCGAAACTTATGGGCGGAATCTCAATCGTTGCGGTTCTCTCATACATGGCGGGCAAAAGAAACCTTGTTGGCGACAGGCTTAAATATCAAAAGGAGGAATGATGAATTATGCTCACTCTAAAGCAATTCTTAACTGCGACAGTTGTAGGTGTCGGAATCGGTTGGAGTTATAAGAACATCTTGGGCGGTAAATTGCCCTTCGGTGCTGAAGGAGATTCTTCAAACGGAGATGAAACTGCCTCACCAACCCTCTTTGACCGAATTAGGTCGGCAGTTCGTGGCGTTAGACCTTCCGAACTTGAAGAACTCTCCATTGAAAGAACAGGCACGACCTTTGATGTTCAACCTCAAAGTTTTGACCCTGCATTTGTTGGGAGTTATGAACTCACACAACAAACCGCTTCAAGAACTCTTAACATGAGTCCTTATGGGACAGGCGTTATTGACTATGAGGTGAGAAGTGCTGAAGCATACGGAACAACACTTAGTTCCGAAGATTTTCAAGTGAACTCGGTTGGTCAAGAGGCTATGCCCTCTAATCAAGTTCCTATGGCTTACACCTATCCTCAAATGTTAGGTTCTCCATGCAGACTTGAGAACAACTTCGGTATGGCTCAAGGTTCTTATCAAGAGCGACCCGAATATCCTTCAAACAGGCAGGGCGACTTTACCCGACTTTCAACCGTTTATATGACAACTGATACTCTCTCCCCCGACATGAATGTTTCATTTACTGATGGGATGCAAACCATGTCCTTTGACGAATGGAGAAGAAACTATAACCTCACACCTGTTTCCGACACCACATTTCAAGCAATTTCAAAGAATGGTGGACCAAGACTCATGATTAGAAGGTTGTGATGCCGATGGTTTCCGTCAATTCAGCCTACATTATCTTTACAGATTTAAGGAGTGATAAGCCTCTTTATTGGGAAGTTGAGGGCGAATCAAGTGGTTCAACAAACCTTATAATTTCAAAAAGGGTTGGAAACACACAAAACCCATGTTCACTCTATTATTCAATTGGAAAAAGAGATGATACAGGATTTACACCCGAAACGATGGAGTGGGATTCAACGAGTCAAACCTTATCCGTTATTGGAAAACAAACGGGAACTTCGGGAGATGTGCGAAGGCTATACAGGAGAGGTTCTATCTCTCCAAGATATGCGACACTTTTCAATGACTCAACCTTAACAAATTATGCGAGAATGAGAATTGGCGATATTATTGTGGATGTGGAAGTTGAACAACCTAACATAATTGGCTACTTTGAAGGGCTACAACCTATTGAATTAACGACTACTGTTAGTTCCCAAATTGTTGAGGGAATAGAAGATGAAGAAGAAGATTAATACCGACACCTTTATCTATCAAAAGACCTTAAATCACGAATAAGTGATGCTGAATGTCGGATGAAATAAACAGGATTAACCCTACTGTTGTTGAGGGTGCTGAAGATATACATGGTGCTGAAACTTTTGATGCCGACTATTCTCCCTTGAACAGACCTAAGTTCAGTTGGAGAGATAATATGGCTAAAAGCCGAAGAACTCTTACTGAAAAGAAGGTTGGCGACATGATGAAAATGCGAAGAATGGGAAGAGGAAGGTTTGATGCTCAAGGCTATGATGATAAACTTGATGAGAGTATGGGAATGTCAAAGAAAGAATCCAAAATGGAACAATCCATGAAGGATAGAAGAGATGAATCTAAGGGAATGGAAAAGGGAATGGGAAGAAGGGCTTATCAAAGAGTCGGAACTATGGATGCTGAAGGTGTGGGTTCTGTTCTTGGAAGTTTAATCCCTCAACCTCATTTTGTTGGATTTGAAGAGATTCAAATGGAAAGAATGAAGAATCAAAATACTAAGGATGCTCAAGGCTATGATGATAAACTTGATGAGAGTATGGGAATGTCAAACAAAGAATCCAAAATGGGACAATCCATGAAGGATAGAAGAGATGAATCTAAGGGAATGGAAAAGGGAATGGGAAGAAGGGCTTATCAAAGAGTCGGAACTATGGATGCTGAAGGTTGCGAGAATTGCGGAAGTGCTTTGGTCATGAATGCTGAAGGCGAACATGGTTGCGGTTGTGGAACTGAAATGGAAGCCGAAGAAACCATGCTTGGTTCTATCGGAGAAGGCAACGACTTCGGACAAATGGAGGCTGAAGGATTTGGGGCTGAAAGAAGATACCGATACGGCAACAGATATATCACAAGAGATTCAAATGGAAGATTTAAGAAGAATGTTGATGTTGGGCGAAGTCTATCGGCTGATAGAAGGAGAAAGGCAAAGACTGTGAAGGGAGTCGGTCAAGGCGGAAGGGGAGATTACAATGCTGAATCCAAGTTTGACGAACTATCAAACGAGATTGCCGAGCAATATGAAAAGAAAGGAAAATCCAAAGAGGAAGCCGAAAAGATTGGAAAGGCAACTGCCTATAAGGTCGGAGTCGCTAAATATGGAAAGCGAGGAATGACTAATAAGGCAAAGGCGGGCATGAGAAAGAAGAAGATGGATGCTGAAGAAACTATGCTTGGCTCTATTGGAGAAGGCAACGACTTCGGACAAATGGAGGCTGAAGGAGATTATGTTGTTGTAAGGCGACCTCACCACATGGCGAGAGTTAGAAAGGAAAGAGCCGTTTATGAACCTCAATACAACAAGCCAAATATGCACACCGACATGAATAAAAAAGGAAAGATGTATGATGAAAAATATGGCGGTTGGGTTGATATGAACTTTGATGATGGAGATGTTGTGGATTTGACTCAAGGCGTTCTCGCTAAGGGAGGCGTTAGAGTCGGAGGCATGACGGCTTCAGCAATTGTTCTCACTATTGCGGGAATGTCGGGCTACTACTATGCGAGGAGATGATTTAAGATGTGTAATACCTGTGGTTGTAAATCGGCTGAAACCTTTGAATCAAACGAATGGTTTGAGGAAAATCGCACACAATTTAAGGACTCAAAGAGAAGAATAAAATCCTCTCCGTATGATTACAACCCTGTTTGTAGCCATTGTGGGATGAGAATGTTTGCTATTGGACCTTATGAAATGATAAATGGAAGCCGAATTGGGAACAAATATCAAGATGATTTTTTCGTTATGGGTTGTCGGAATGAGGATTGCACAAATTATGGATATGGTGCTGAAACCTTTGAGGCAAAACCCTACGGTGATTATCACAAGAGAGATTTTTATACTGTATCACATGGGAAAACTGAAGAACCAAGATTCGCTGAAGTTCATGAAACTTTTGAAACATGGGATGAAGCCTATAAGGAAGCCAACAGACTTTCAAGATTCACCGATGGAGAATATATTTTTATCATTTCTCCAAGAGGGGATGCTATTGAAGTCATTGAACCTCAAAACAAGGACTCTTTTGGTGCTTATGATGATTCAATTAGCGAAAGACAGGAATGGCTTATCGGTGAACTTGGAGGAAAGGTTGATAAATCCATGAACAGGTCAAAGGCATCCGATTATATCAAGAAACTTAAGGGAAAGGAAAGTGGAACTTGGAAGGATGCTGAAACCTTTGATGCTGATGAAAAGAAGCGAAGCGGAATGAAAATCGCACCTAAGATTCAAATGGTAAATTACGAAGATGTAATGACCGAGAAAATGAAGAACCAAAACATGAAGGATGCTGAAACTTTTGAGGCTGAATATATGAAAAAGGGTTGGAAAATTGAAAGAACTTTTGAGGATTATATTCAAGCAACAAAGGAAAACCCATATAGGTCAATTGGAATCATTTACAATAAAGGAGATTATGAACCATACCTAATTTATAGAACAAGTGGAAGTGGAGAATACTATTTCAAAACTTTGAATGAAGCCTTAGATTGGCTTAATGGTGATAATGAAATCTATGAGGGTGGAAAAGACTTTAGGAATGCTGAAACCTTTGGGGCTGATGAATACAGGGATTGCGAAATATGTGAATCATCACACCATGAAAGCGAGTTCGGACATTCGGAAGATGAAGAACAAACCATGACCCCTAAAGGAGTAGTATGTGATTATTGTTTTGGAGAAATTATGTTTGACGATTTTCAAAATGCAGATGATAGAGATTGGGCGAAAGAATACCTTGAATCAATGGGATTCCAACACGGACTTGAAGGCTCTTTTGAAGATGGATTTGTTGCGGAAACTTCAAAGATGAGTGCCGAAGGATTTGAAGCCAATGAAGAAGCCGTTGAGCAAACTGATGCAAACATGGTCAATGAAGGCTCGGTTGAAGCCTTTTACGGTGGCGGTGCAAAGGTGAGTGTGAGTTCCGCAGGGATTCAACCAACCGCCAACCCAAGTGTTGATGAAGCGTTTGATGTTGGAAACCAAGTAGGTCTTGATGTTGCTGAACAGGAGATTATGAATGAAAATCCAAGTGTTGAAGTGAACTATGGGGGCGAAGATATGTCCCTAAGAGAATCCGCAAAACTCGGATTTGGAGTCGGGGCGGGTTTGCTTGGATTTAATGTTGCCCTGCTCGGTATCGCAACTATTGGAGGATTTTTGCTGAACCGAGATTAGGGTGATTATGATGGCTTATGTATCAAAGAAAACGACCCGAAGAGTGAGAGGCGAACTAAAACAACGCTTCCCGAACCTTAAGTTTTCAGTTTCAAAAAAGGATGGAACTTTAAGAGTTCGCATTATGGCGGGCGACTTGGACTTTCGGGACATTTGGGAAGATATTCCCGACAATAAGCAGTATTGGAAGCGATACGGAAACCCAAAGCCTCACTTTGACGGCTATGTGAGTATCAACACCTATCATCCCGATACTTACAACCCAAAATACACCGACATATTCAAAAAAATCATTAGCATCATGAAAGGAACAGAATGGTTTGACAATTCCGACCCACAAATAGATTACTTCAGCACCGCATACTATTTGAAGTTGTCGGTTGGAAAGTGGGACCAACTCTATCAATATACAGGCACACCAAGAATGGATGATATATTTAGAAGGTTTAGAGGCGAAGAGTTTGAAGCACAACTTTCCGAATACCTGTATAAATGTGATGCCTGTGGTCATATCACCGATGTTCGCTTTTCCGATGTTTATTCCGATAAGTATTGCCGAGAAGCCTGTGCGAGAGGGCGACCCGAAAAGTGCAGGGGAAGTTGCGGAAAGAACGGATGGGATGTTGAGTTCACAGGCGTTTATCATGCAGGTCTAAGTCAAAGACCCTCTATTGACACCAAGTATGGCGTGATTATCAGTTGTAAAGATTGTGAAATCGGATTTTACGGAGATGCGAGATGGGAACTTTATGATGAGTTGCCCGATAAAAGCCAAGCCGAAGAGTATAGGGCTGAAGGCGAGGGCGAAATGAGTTGTAATGACAAATTAAATGAAGCGTATGATTGGATAGGATTTCATAATGGTGAAGAAAATCTCCGAAAGTTCATGGACTCAATAGGAATTACGGATGAAGATTTAGATGCCGAAGGCGAGGATATAACCTTGAAAGATTCCGCCAAACTCGGATTCGGATTGGGTGCGGGAATGCTCGGATTTAGAGTTGCCCTTTTTGGTGCATCAGCCCTTGTGGGTGGTTTGCTCTTGAACAGGAAGTAATAAAGGTTAAATAGTGGATAGGCATAGTATAGGATAAGTGAACATAATGAATACATATCAAATCTCAAAAGGCTACTTCCCCAAAGTAGGTCAAACAAAAAAGTTCTTAGTTGAAGGCTTGGGTTCTTTGAAATTGACAGGCATTGATGTTGAAGAATGGGATGCAATAAAGATATGGAAAATGGAAGGCTATTTTGATGATTTTTCATTCTTTGAAGAGAATGAGATGGATAATCCGAGAGTTAGAATTAAAATTGTTGGCTCTATTTGGCTCAAATCGGAAAGGATGTTTAAGAGGTTGGTAAAAACATATCAGTATCAAATAGATGAGGTAATCGTTAATGGTGAAACTGTTATGGAGGAAACAGGAAGAAGTAAATGGAATCATGCAAAATATGAACCTATCATGCAACCACTTAAAATCTTCAATTTGGGCGGAGAAGATACACAAAAAGAATGTTTGAATGACATTGTTCATCAAACTTTGGGATTCAATTCTTCAATTTATTATATCTTCAATGAATACAGACCATCATACCAAAAGGATGAAACTGAAGATATTGAACCAATGTTGGAGGAAAGAAAACCATTCCGAATCCCCATCATGGGTGGAATAGTGGCTTTGGCGAGTGCATGGATTTTCAAAAATCGGTGAAAATGCCTAAATAGTGGAATACTTAAATAGTTGAAAGCACCCATTAGTTAGTATGAGTCTTGAAGGAATAACCTATTGCGAAGAAAATAAACATTGTTTGGTTTGTCATTATGAAACGGCATTGGTTATTTATCATCCAGCACGAAATCTCAAACTAAAGGAATATGGAAGCATTGAAATCATTTGTAAAAATGAGAGATGTAAAGCGGAATTGAAAATACCCGTTTTGGATAAACCCTCACAAAAAAGGTTTGAAGGGAAAATAGAGGGGTGGTGGTAATGCCTTTGAAATGTGCGTTTTGTGGGCGAAAAGCCGATTCTCACGATATTTTGATGGTTAAAATACATAATCACAATCCTTTTCACGATTGGTATTGTCAAAAATCCTGTTATGAAAGTGCGGGCGAACCTTACAATTGGTGAAAATGCTTAAATAGGTATCACCCACCTCCGATTAACATGGAATCTAAAATCTTTGAGCATGGCTTTGAGTTTCACGCCTACATGGAGAAGGTTCTTGACGGATTCAAGCGAGAGCAAATTGAACAAAGTTTAACTCGGCTTGATTTTTTTCACACAGTCAATGGATTCCCCGAATGGTTAGAAGATGAACTGAATCGCTTTAACCATCAAGTTAGAAACATGGCGAGTCCAAAGAAGCCTCTTAAGGCGACCAACACATTCAAGATTCAAGCGGGCTATCCTCATGAAGTTGAAAAGGAAGATAAGAAACGACTCAAAACCTATGGTGTGAACTTGGATAAGAACATCAAAAAAACTAAAAGACCTTTTTCTAAGTTGGATGTTCAGCATTTTGCCCTACTTTCAAAACCCGAAAACCTCATCAGTTTCAGCACTCCAAAAGAAGGAAGATATATTCGGGACATTGTTCTTGTGGATTCCGATACTGAAAAGGAATTGCACATCTTCTATATCATTTCAAGAAAAGCGAGGCTAATTTCAACTTGGTCAATCAAAAAGGATGGCGACCAACCTTTGAAGCCAAAATTGCCTCAATCGGAAAAGCAAAAATACCGACAACCTTAAATCACAAAACATTTAATCAACCGATATGGACTCTAACTGTTCGTCATGCGACAATACTTTCATGGCTGAAGATGCAACCCAAACTATGTGTGCGGATTGTTCAAGCAACAATGAGATGGATGCTCAAGACACCACATACGAATCTCCCATTGTAGTGAGCCATCAGCCAAATATCCGAGATAGTGATGTTTCTTGTAGTTCTTTTGGAGAACTTGAACAAGAACTTTTTGCTGATTCCGAAGGTTCAAAGACTGTTGCGAGAGTCTTGACCCGAATGAGATTAGAAGGATATGAAGAGGAGGCTTGGAAGGTGGTTATGGGTCTAACTGCTTTCGCATACAAGAACTTTAATTGTAGGGGATATTCAGTTGTGCAAATGAGGAAACAAATAGACAATGCACCATTGAGAGAGATTACTGAATATATTCCCGGCAACATTGAAGAATTGACACAACAAATCCAAAGTTCCGATGTTGTTATGGGTTCGGAAACCAAAAAGGATTCAAAGAATATGAATGACCTTTACACTATGGGAGGGTTGGTTGCCCTAACACTCGCTTTTGCCTTTGTTTCAAGAAGGAAGTGATTTTTTGACAAAAACGGTCATCATCCCTAATGATTTACCTACTGTTTATGCTGATGCTTTTGAAGTGAATTGGATGGAGTATGATGATTACAGGGAAGCATACTCTATTATCTATGGTGATTATCCACTTTTGAATCAGCACCAAATGGGAACTATGAAAACTGTTTTTTTCCTTTCCCCTGTTGATTCTAAATTGCACCCCGACTATATTCGGATTCTTTCGGTTGATATTTATTTTTACAATGGAACTATGTTTATTGATGATTTGAAATACTATGGAGAGTTTATGTGGGATGAATTAAAGTCGGCAAATGATGTTGATGATTCACTCCAAGATAATGAAGAATATCTTGAAATGCTTTTTGGAATCAATGACATTTATTATCTTGATGAAGTAATTTTTTCATTTAAACAACTAAGAGATGAACTCGCATTCAATTATGAGTCTATCAAAAAACATAAAGGAGGTATGATTACTTATGATAATTGGGGCTACTGATTTTCCTTATGAATATCCTTGTTTTTACTCGGATAAAATTAAATCTTGGCTCACTTTTGATGAGTATGCTGAAATGTTTCCCGATAAGTTTGCTGACTTTATTTTGAATAAAACAGACCAATCCTCAATCGTTTGTTTTGTGAGTGATAAGTTAGCCTACGGAGGGAAAAAATACGCTATGATTTTCGTTTATGTTTCGTTTATGGGATTTGATATTTTTATGGAAGGAGTCAAAAGAGGGAAATCCTATGACTTGATTCCCGATAAAGCGAAGAAAAATGCCCCATATCAAGATATGATAACTCATGATGAAATGTTCAACTATTCAAGAGGTGAAAGGATTTACTTAGGATTGTGCAACGGAATGAGTTGGGTCAAAGATATTTTAATGGCTTATAATATCGGTGAAATCAATGAAACAGGCTCAACTCCCGATTATGAAGGAATGGTTTTGGTGTTTTGAAATGTGGATTGAACTAAGCCCCCCTATCAATTCTCCTCTTGTGAATTATAAGGATGAGTGGATGAGTATTTTTGATTATACAGGATATACTCAAGGAGGAAACCCCGATAGATTACTTTTGAACTCTTTTGATGTGGTTTTTTCAAATACATCCCTCATGAGTGAGGAAACGATATTCATGATTACTGTTTATGTTTATGACGATTCAATATGGCTAACCAAGTTTAGGGAATGGAGTATTATACCCTTCTCTCTTAATGTGTTGCTTGATGTTCAATCTATTCAATTTGAATTGCCCGAATATGTTTATTGGATTGGGAGAGTGAATAACTTTGCTGATTTGCGTAAAAGGTCTAAGGACATTCGCAAAAAAAGGAAACATAATTTCAAAACAATGAGTTTTTGGGGCTGATGTGAGCGACAGGCTTAAGTATCAAAAGCACCCAATTAACATCATGAATCTTGACCTTGCTATTCAAAATGCTATGAAGAGAAACCCAATTCAAGAGGTTTCACACACATTAGTTTCAAATTACGGGCAACAGTATGAACTTCACGCAGTTCATCAAGACCTTAGAAAAGGAAGTCAAATGACAAGCACACCGATTGCACAGGCGAGTTCTAATGGAACTATCAAGAAGGCAGTTTTAGAAGGCCACAAATTAGGAAACTCCGCAAATGAGTTTGGAAGAGTTTGGACTCCGACTGTTGAAACTATGATTCCTGTTTCGCAACCTTTGACGAAGGAAGGACCAATCGGACACTTTACTTCTCTCCCCATCGGAAACACAACTCCGATGGCTTCACAAACAACCACTTCACAAATTGGAGGGCGTTTCTAAACGAACCTTTTAAGTATCAAGACAGAAAAGAATAGATTATACGGTGAAAAAAATGAAGCAAATCGTTGAAGATGTAAAAGACCTGCCCGAAAAGGCATTAACGCAATCAAAGAACCCTAAACTATATGGCGGTATCGCAGGTTTAGTTGTTGGGGCTACTGTTGGTGGACTATATGCTACAAGAGTTAATTTTAGTTTCCTCCCTATGAGTGAAAAACTCACTCCCCTTGTTGGATTCTTACTTGGTGCAGGTATTTATGGCTACGGTCTAAGCACCACAAGAAGCCTTCCTTATCTCTCCACCGATGTTGTTAGAAGCACCACTCAAGTTGCAGGTATTGTGATTGCAGGTGCAAACTTAGGAAAGTTGCTCGCTTCATTCAGCCTTCCTTCCTTTGACCTCGCTTCCGAAGATTCCGATGTAGTTGGCTACACAGGAGATGGAAGAGTTATTGGGCTTCAAGCCGAAGATGAAGATGTTGTTGGGTTTGTAGGAGATGGAAGAGTTATTGGACTACAAGCCGAAGAAGATGAGGCACACGATTATGTTCCCGACTATTCCGCAACTGCATACAATCCAACCATGACTGACACAACTATGGGCGGTATGCCTTCGTGGGGCAGTTCCGCCTCCGCAGTTTCCGTTGGTCCAACCTATGATGCGGCAGTTAGAAGCGGTATGGTTATGCCTATGGCGGGTTCAGTTGCTCAATGGTATGGTTCTGCTGAAGGAATCACCCACAAAAATACTGCAACCAATGTAGGCTACAACTTTAGTATGGTTGAAGGCGTTGGGTCTGTTGTCGGACAGTAAATAGAAAAAAGGTGATATAAAATGATGAATCAAGTAAAAGGACTTTGTAATACTGTGGCTAACCAAAGAATGCTTTGTGCGGGACTCGCTACTGTTGGTGGACTACACATGGCTCTAAGTGAAAATCAACCCGTTCTTGGGATGCTTGACCTCCCCACACTCAACCTAATGGGTAAGGATGTTGGAGTTC
>Ga0098050_1000180_pt1 | contig 24192 bp, 32 predicted proteins | sample 14_taG_FD_77070 | JGI IMG/M metagenome (GOLD analysis project Ga0098050, IMG submission 77070) | Marine viral communities from the Subarctic Pacific Ocean - 14_ETSP_OMZ_AT15311 metaG | ecosystem: Environmental > Aquatic > Marine > Oceanic | place: Pacific Ocean | collected 2015-01-18
ACTTCATCATCATATTCAATCTCTACAACCATTCTAATCTTCTTCATAAGTCCTCCCGTAAATCACACATAACAATTATAGCCAGCAGACACGTTCGCCTGCGTCCTTTGAATGCAGTGTTATGCGCCAAGATTATTCAGCGCATCTGTTGTGCCTTTAAATTGCGGAATCTCTTCCGCCTCATGGTCTTTGTCGCAACAATCTTCACACCAATACTCGCCGCACATTTCCCAAAGGTAATCTCCATCGTCTGGAGTTTTATTGCAAATAGAACACTCTAAAATTCTTTGTGTAACTCTATGTCCCATTTTATTTCTCCGTATCGGCGCATAACAACGCCATTAAAAATCGCTCATTCTTCGCTGGACTCGCTTACGCTCGCCTTTTATGGCCAAAGGTTATACGGCTTCTTCTATCGCCTTTTGGTGCTCAATAACGGCACAAGTCATTTCCTTAGCTGCTGCTTTTGAAGTATCAACTATCGCATCAGCGCACAACTTAAATATCTGTTCTATATGCTCCGGTGACAGCCGCAAGCTAACTTCTCCATGTTCGTTATCGAATACAATTTTTCCCGTGTATTTCCCTTTGTTTTTGCCCCACCTTTCACGCTCTATTTCAAGTTTTACTAAATTCATTATCCACTCCGTAGTTAGTGCTTAAAATTCTGGAACAACGTCTTCAGACATTCTTCCCGTTTCTTTGGAGTACATTAATTGACCTGCAACTCCTGTCTCCCCTGACCACCTATTCTTTAAAACACGGACGGTAGTTTGATTGGATGTTTCCGCATCCTGTTGGTTACGTTCTAAGCCTATCACAATGTCACTTAGTTGTGCAATAGCAGCACTACCTCTAAGTTGAGATAGAGAAGTTATCACACCTTCTTCGTGTCCTTTGTCACCGCTTGGTCTACGTAAATGTGAGACAACAATCAACCCTATGTTTAACTCCTCTGTAAGCGAGCGAAGGTTAGTCATCATGTTATCTATGATACGTCTTTCGTCACCACCCTCGATACCGGATACAACAATACTGATATGGTCTAGGATAACGTACTGACAGCCACACCCCCTTGCGAGGTAACGTATCTTTCCTAGTAGGTTTTCAGATTCAGTTGAACCCCAGTGATCATACATAAACACACGGCCTGTGCCAAGTGTAGCATCAAAGGCTTCTCGTAGTTCTTCCTTTGGGACATCTTCGAGATGCACAAGCTTGTTTAAGTGTAAGGACATCAATCCCTGAGCTGTGCGTTTACTGGATTCCTCCAACGCAACGTAGCCTATGGTAGCACCTGCGTTCAGTAGATGATATGCAAACTCACGAGTGAGCTGACTCTTACCTAATCCTGATCCTGCTGTTACTGTTACAATCTCACCTAATCGACAGCCCCCTATCTTCTCATTCAGTCCTGAGTAAGGGTAAGGGGTAGAGAAAACTTCTTTCTCCGTTGATACTTCCTCCCATAAGTCAACACCATTGATAATACCATCAGGGGCAAATTCTTTTGCCGACCAGAACGCATCAATCAACTCTGGTGTGCGTCCTGCCATGATCATATCACTTGCATCTTTTAAGGGTAGTCTTGCAATCTTAGCTTTTCTTGGTGATAGTAGTGCAGCACATTCAAGAGCTGCCTTCTGCCCTACCTCGTCATTATCAAACATAAAGACTACAGATTCAAAACCTTCAAGCCATTCTATAGCTTGTTTAATGTCATGCTTCGCACCTGCTGCTCCTGTCTTGACAGAGACTACTGGCCATTTGTGGTCAAACGCTTGTGACATTGAGAGCGCGTCTAACTCTCCTTCAACGATGGTGACACTCTTTCCTTTGTCTCTCCAGAGCCACTGTCCGTACAGGCCTGCTTTTTTGAGGTTCCCTCGGACGCTGAAATCTTTTCCTGCTGTTCTAATTTTCTGGGCGACTGTTTTACCGTCTTTGGTTTTATGATTTGCAATCTGCGCTGTCTGACCATTAAAAGTGCCTACTTGATAATTCCAAAATTTCGCTGTCTTTTCTGTGAGACAACGCTTAATTAAAACTTCATGTGTACCTGTTAAAAAATCTACAGGTTTAATCTCTACCACCTTTGCCTCCTCTTGGGATTGCCCGTATGTGTTACACGCAAAACAATAGGTGTGGCCATCAGTATACAAACTATTTGCATCTGACGAACCACACTTATCGCATGGAGTGTGCATTACAAATTCACTCTCCGTTTCTAGCATTACTTAAGCCACTCCTCTGGGATTATTTCTTCTGCCCAAATGAAACCATGACGATCTGCCCATTCACCACAAGTCATCTTAGTTCCATCTTTGCGTTTCTTTGCACCCTGTACTGTGCTGTTTGCTCTTTGAAAAAGAAAACGTATGTCCAAGTCAGGGTGCTGTTCCTTCATGCTTCTCATCTTACGTTGAGCATCTTGTCGGAAGTAACCTTTCACCTCAATGTACATCTCGTTGATCTTAAGATCAGGAATGTAGTTTCGTTCCACCACATAGGGTAGCTTACAAGGTTCATACTCATAAGCCACCCCACGGGCATCAAGGTTCTTCTGGACCCGTTCTTCAAGTGTACTCCTAGAAGTCAACGGCATCGTCTAACTCCTCTGCTGATACAGAGTTGTTAGCGGCTTCGCTTGGCGGAGGAGCCACGAAACCGTCTTCCTCGTCAAAGACACTAGCGACACTATTACCGTATTCCACTAGGTCAATTACTTGAACTGCTTTTAATCGTAAAGATACACCAGCTTTCTTCGTACTTGCCATTACATAAGGAACAGGTTCAAAAGCTACCTTCACTCGTGAACCATTGCCTATAAGAATGTCATTGGACATCGGAACTTTCTTTGAGTCTAATACAGCAGGTTGTTGCTCGTAGTGCGTACCATCACGCCTCTGCACTTTAGCTTTTAACTTAAACTTAAACTCTACGTTACCTGTGTCATCACCTGTATCTCGGTCAAAGACTGGTTGGCATACTTCTTGAGTGGTCAGCGTGTTCTTTAAACGGGGGTCATCTTTCACTGCCTCCTTGAACTTAGCTTGAACTATACCTTCTAGTTGCTCACTCATTGCTACAGATTGCGCTACGGGCATTTGCAGGTTGATACTATAGTCACCCAAAGGGTTAAACTTTGTATCTGGTTCAAAGACCTTCGCCCAAAGCGCTGTGCCTTCTAATACTAATATATTTTTAGCCATACTTTATGTTTCCTTAATAGTTAATATGAACGGGGGGGGTGGCTATAGGGGAACCTTCGAGATTATGCGAAAAAGTAATCACTTAACAAGACCTCCTCTATATCCAGCGTACCTCGCTTTGGTGGTGGTGGGATAACTGCTTGATCCCCTAATGAAGTAACTGCGTGTGTGTAGAGATTTAGCAGTACGTCATGTTCTTTATACATCTCGACAAAAGCCTCTCTTAACTTCATGTTTAATAAAGGCATGTTGGGAGAATGTGTGCCGTAGCTGTCGTGAACCATTGCAAAATCCACAACTCCTTCTTTTAAGCATTTGTCTATTGTAAAAGTTAATGCCGCAGCGTCCAATGAATGAACAAAGTTAGGACTGCTTCCCGACACGCTTTTCTTCTTGTCTATTTCGTTTTCAAGTGGCTGGTTGTAATTCAATTTAACAACGGAGCCGCTTAAATGAGTCTTAATGCGTAACTTGTTCGTGTTGATGTACGCCTGTCGCACTAATAACCCTGTAGGAGTTATCCACTCAAATGGTTTATTGTGAGCACAATACAGTTTAGCAATACTTTTAATATAATTCATTACTTCATGTGCTGATTGTATGACTTCGTTGATTGCTTGCCAGACAAAACCTGACAAGTAACGTGCAGGTCTGAAGAAATCATCATCCCAAGGGTTATTACCCATATACTTATCAGACAAAGCTTCAGCTATATAAGCACTACAAGCGTGACGTGTACCACTGTAAGGAACAATCATTACAGGTCTCTTGCATATTTTCCTATCAATACCCATTCGTAGTAATTGCCTAGCCAACTCTGTATCTTCTTGCTCTAATAGCTCCGTTGCTCTCTTTGCTACATCAGCATAAATGTCCTGGGGTTGTTTACTAGGTGTAAGGTTTACTGAACGCCCGCCCTCAGAGTCCCTGAGCATCGCAGAGAGGTGTTGCAAGCCATTACATGAGCCATCACTTGCACATGGTAAACGTGTTTCATATGGCTTCCCGTTAGCTCTGGCGATGTTGTATTCTGCCCACTCTTTGCACCACGCTAAAGCTTGCCAAGGTTTGTCCGCTTCTTGCCACCACTTACTACCTAGCGGATCATTATAAACAGCTATGGCATTGTCTGCATTCATGTACGCCCACAATTCACGATCTTCTAAACTTACTTTATCTACTCCAAATACATTAGCTCCGTGTATGGCTAACCATTGGGCTTCCTCGGAGGTCGTGATAGTAGCTGTATTAGCAAACTCTAGTAATGCTTTAGAGTAATCAGCATTCTGTGGGGACAAAAAAGATTCTACTGGATACTTACGCCCCCTGAAATCTAACTGCCACACGTACCACATGTTCCCTATGTCTTTGTATTCCTCTGCTATCTGGATAGTTCTCTCGACCTGAATACGTTTAGACATGCTTTTATTGTTGATGGTGTGTACCTTGTTACGGGCAGCTTTAAATGCTTTAAACTGTAACATCTCCTCTTCGTTGAGGTGTTTAGGTTCTTTACTAAAAGGGTACTTAGGTAAATCTAAGTTATCTCTTGGAGGTAAACCCACCCATTCTTGCCCACTGTCCCAACAAGTACGCAAGACATCAACCACAAACGCATTCACTTGCCAAGGAGTGTGTTGTAGAGCGTTAACACATTGATACTCTAATGAGAGGTCTAGCTCTTCAATCTTAGCTATGTAATCTTTAGCTGCTTTTCTCATGTATGCACCCTCACGAAAGGTAACTTATTTATATGGTCCGAGTAGTAACCACCGCCCCAGAACCCTTCCCAGTCTTTAGGTTGCACAATACATGGGCTATATCTCGGCAACGCTACTGAATTGGTATCGTTAAAAGCTTTTATCCAAGCTGCTGTCTCTTCTGTGGGGGCGACATGCCAAACTGTTTTGTTTCTGTTAATACGTTTATCTAATTTAACTATGCCGGTGCTGCTTATAATAAGATCAATCATTTTAATTCCTACATGAACACGTTCTTCATTAGTCCAGTTTGGTATTTCTATATCATCCAACTTCATCTTGTGATTAAGCCCGTGACGTTTATGATCAAAGCCTTTATCTGATTTCTTGTTAGCTTCTTTGATCATGTTATCCGCTACACCATCTTGAAGTTTAAGCCATTGCTCTAAGCGTTTTTGAGTTTCTATTTGTACCCCAATGTTACGGGCTACAGTCAGCAATGTCGTCTTGGATGCTATGTTATCAATTAAACTAATTAAAGACAAGTAGGCTACCTGATCAGCCTTCATATTCTGTATAAGTTTTTTGGTAATATTTCTGTTTTGTGTTTTATCTTTAACTAAAGCTCTAATAGCTTCTTCAACTGGCTGCACAATCCCCTTGATGATAGTACGTCCGTGTTTTGTTCTCGACCCTAAATCTTTTTGTAGAAGATCATCTAGTTGTTTATTAAATCTATCTATTCCTGACTGAACCATTTGATATTCTAAATCAATTTGCTCGTTGATTGTTGCCATGTCTATACCTCTATACGGTAGATAAATTGGAGTATATGTGTCCTTACCCATAACTAACTACGATTACGGAGTAAGTGTACCATAGAATTTAGTACGTGTGTCTTTATATCTACAGCCAATAACATCGGATGCGTAGATAGTATGTATGGGATTAGGAAACCGATGTCGTTTTTAAAAACCCCACACTTATTAATGTTTTGATTCACTGTGTCCCCTGTTTAGGACACATTAGGACACAAAAAGGACACATCTATTTACCCTCTAGTATGTTGATGCCATCTAACAAACCTTCAGGTGCTAGGTAAGCATACTTCATTGTTGTTTGGATGTTGCGATGGCCCATCCACTCTTTAACTTTAAATATATCCATGCCGCCCATGACTAATTTACTACAGCAAGTACTACGGAATGTTTTCCATATTGCATCTTGCATACCTGTACGATCTCGCAACCTTTTCCAGCGCCTTCTAAACTGTCTTGGGTGTTTATCGAACGGAGTGCGTTCAACACACTCTAAGGTACGTTGTGTTGCCGGGAGCAGTAAATCGTCACCGTTCTTGCGGTCAGGTATCATCAGTCCCCATTTGTTACCAATAGGTATGGGTGTTGGATCAAACTTCAACAACTCACTAGCTCTCATACCTGTATCAAGGCTAACAACTGCTGCATCGTGAATATAATCCTCACCCATTTCTAAGAGAGTATCAAGTAATAGCTTCTCCTGTTCTGGTCGATACCATTTAACAGTGTGGTTGGCTTCCTTCTGTCTGTGTATCTTAGGCAACTCAGATAATTGATTGTTATCAACTGCCATAAGTAATCCCTGACGTAAGCAAGAGAGGTGACGGTTGATTGTACCGCCCGCCCTGCCTTGCTTCTTCATCATCTGTACATAACCTTTGATAAGTTGAGTATCTATCTTACTTACTGGTGTTTTGTGTCCGAACCACTTAGTTAAACACTTCATGGTACTTGGCACATGATCTTCGCTCTTTGTACCTTCCCATAATGTTTCGTATGCTTCGTCTAGTGACTTACCTAGCGACCAAGCCGAAGATACTCCCGTATCGGAGTTAATATGTGATGGTGGTAGCAGACCACGTTTGAGGGCGTGTCTTGCCTGTGCTTCCCATAATTCAGCATCAGCTAAATTAGGAAAAGACTTTCGAGCCTTGTGTCCATCTACTGACACGTACGCTTGGTAAGATTTACCTCTAGGTTGTACACTCATAGAATTCTCATAACCTCAACTGCTAAATATACAATAATTAAAATAGACACTACATTTAAAGCAACGTCGTATGGATTATTCATAATGCCTCCAGCTTCTTTGCAAGTAGTTTACCTTGCTTTGTTAATTTAATAAACTTTTCAATTCTTTTCTCAGGATTTTCATACAGTGCGATCAAGTTATATTTCACAAGTAATGCCATGTTACGGCTTGCGCTTGCGCTAGTTGTATCCATCTCGTGACCAACGTCTAACACACGTAAACTCTCTGCCCTAAAATATGTTTGTTGTGCTATATAAAGAAAAGCAAATAGAGTTTGCGAACTAATGAAAGGGTCAACTTTGCGAAATTCTTGAATTAACTTTATCTTCTTTTCTAATCCTCGACCAACCAATACAACCTCCTAACCACGATATATAAAAATCAAACCCATACTTTGTTTTACGTGAGAAAGTCTGTGGTAAAAGACTTACACCGTAAAAACTGCGATAAAAACAGAACTCATTCTTACCTAACCTAAAAAACATATTAATCCCCTTAAGTCAAATTATATTTATATCTACATCGTAATAATTACGCAACCGATAAAACATAGGATACTTTGTAAGTCAACAGATGATTCAAAATGAATCACCTTTTTTAATTGACTTGGGTTGAGGATTTATTTCTCTTGTGGATAAATATTCAGTTGAACTCGCCATTAGGGACGAAAGTATCATCTGTAATATTATAATAAGCGTGTTCTCCTGTTGTATAATTGCACATGTATAAGTATTCTTTATCGCCCCAAGTGAATGGTTTTTCATCTCCTAGTTCAGCCGGTCTCCAGTCATCTGATAAATTTTCCAATGCTAGGTCTAGTGTGTTCATGTCTTATATTACCTCTATAAAGTTATTTAAAAGTGTTACCTGTTGTTTTATTCTCTGACGAAATATCTACATCTTCAATTATTGAAATAGCATCCATTAATGTGTCTATAGAAAGCTGTTGTGTGTCTTTATTAACCTTAGCCCCAAAGATTTTGTCATAGTTTGTATCATACTTGTTTTTATCCGTAGGCCGTTGCTTGTCGCCTTTACCAGTCATTGTTTTAACCCTCATCACGTTGTGGAATATCAGACATTAGTCGTTCAGCATTACTCAACTCTCTATAGAAAGACATATAGCCAGCATGATGTGCTTTATATGTTGTGCCTGTTGTAGTTTTTACTTCCCTTTTCTTTCTACTACGCGCTGAAATAATATAATGACTGTTATCGGTTTGGATAAAGTAACGACATGCCCCATCTTTGTCTTTTCGTACAGTATGGCCAAGCTCTTCAGCTACCCTTGCTGCGAGTTTGATAATGTTATTTGCTGTGCTTGGTTTGATCTTACTGATTAAGTTTAACATGGTTTTTAGTCTCTTTGTTGTGGTGCGTTAGTGTTAAAGTAATTATGGAACAGTTAAAAAAATAAATACAGTATTAATTGTGGTAATAGTTGGCAATTCCGACCTTTGTACTTTCTACAGATAATCCTCAAGGTTTTCATATAACCAAAAACACAAAGATCTCCGCAGATCTCCGTATTCATCTTCACCCCACAGATCATCAGTATTCTCATATAGCCAAACACCTCTTTCACCGCCAAACGCGATAGGGTAGAGTGGATCTCCGGAGTGCAAAGGCCAAGCCTTCATACATTTATCAATGAAGCGCGACCGTATGTCGAAATAAACACCGTCTATCTTATAAGTAAAACAAAAATTTATTTCATAGCATAGGCCAGAGCCGACATCGCGAGGTTTTATTTCTCCCGTTGCTAAAAATAATAAATGTGTCTTTAACGCATCAATAACTGGTTTGTCTTTATTCATAATATCACCTGTTGTAGTTTACCTAGTGTCCGAAACACTCACAGACCAGTCTGTATAGCCTGTGGTAGTGTGTTAATGAGAACAGGAGTGTCTTTATAGCTTCTTTGCAAGTAGTTCACCTTGCTTTAGTGTCGCCCAATAGACAGGCTCACGTTGTCTTTGAGCGTCATTGAGTATTTGGTTGAGTCGTAGTTTATATAACTTTGCCTTATCTTTTAGTGTATTAATAGCTTGTGCTATCCTGTGCTTATCTCTTACTAGCGCGTTTGTATCGTACATGTTTAACTCAATTAATCTTATTGTGTTTCTTAATATGCTTATGCAATACTCTCTGTCATTAATATCAGAAAATACAAGCTTACGTTCAGTCACTTCTCCGTTGTGTAGTGTAACTGTGTTTTTCTTTTTTTCTAGTGCGTAAATAATCGAGCTTACTGTATCCATCATTTCACCTGTTTAGTTAGTTAGTTGATAGTTTATAGTTTAGTAGATACCTGTCTTATGTTAAGTATTGTTTATTCCAATAGTTTGGTATTAATTGGCAATTATAACATTGCTACTAATTGGTTAAATGTTGATTCATTGAAAAAGAATCCATTTTTAGTGCTATCTGCCTTGCGTTCTGTTTTGGAGCTACCCTTGCGCTTGAGAGTACCAATTGCATTGGCTGCATCCTTAAAGCGAACATCGGTTTCGTCCATGTCAACTAATGGTATATCACCTATTAATTGTGGCCGCTTCCACTCACCTTTAGTTTCTGCCGTATTCATTGCAAGCACAACCCGCTTTCCATCTCTGATAGCGCGTGCAGTATGCTTAATAACCAAATCATTGTTAGCGCTGCCGCTATAGGTTAAATCATAGTTTTTAAGGCGGTTATTTTTTACACGATAGTAAATTTTGGTGTAATCATAAAATTGTATATAGGGCATTGAGGCAATTAAGGCGCTAAAATCAATATCGCTTGTACCGTTTAAACGGATTGTAAGCGCTTCACTATGTTTTTTATAGTGCTTGTTTATTTCCTTTCGCAATTCAATTCCAAACCGTTCAGTTTCCAACAGATAACAGATAGTGCGCTTTATCTTTGCATTGTCTCCTATTTTCATACCTAATAGGCCGCTGGTTTCTAAACAACCCGCCTTACATCCCGCCTTGCCTGCTGCTGGGCATATGGTTTGTTTTGCTACACTGTCGGCAGGTTTAAGGTATAAAACGCCAGTGTAAATATTAAGCTTTTCGCCTTTAACAACTTTAGCGCTGCTATTTACATTAATTAATGGCGTGTTGGTTTGGCTAAGGTATTGCCAGTTATTAATAGCCCATTTTTTAGCGGTAGTGGTTAGCTTGTCGCTATGCATAAGTTTAATTAGTGACACTTGTAGTTTCATTTTAGCACCTATAGGTGGTTTATTGGTTGTTACCTTGTTTCTATTAATAGCCATTATTACTAATGACTATCTAACAAACAATGTAAATTATTCGAATTTGAGCATGTCTTTTTGAAGTACCTTGTAATAGTTGCCGCCTACTTTAAATTGATACGGGATAGATTCGCTGCCTACGCGCACACCCCTAGGCGCTTTTCCTATATGCCTTAGTGCATTTTCTAAAGCTTTACTCTCTTTACAGTAGCCGCAACCGTCAGTCTTATAGAAGACAGTATCTGCCGTGCCGTCATTGTCAACAAGCGTATAATAGACTTGATGTCCATATGTGCCGCTATTCTTTGAACAATACAGTTCTAGCCGGTATTGATTCCCTAAAGTAATACTTTTAAATGGTGTGGATTCACAACGCTGGTTTATAGTGTCCCAGTTCATGGTTTTATGCCTCGTTTAAGTAATGTTAAGAAATATGTTTGCTTCGACTTGTGATAATTAAAGCATACGATTTTAGTAATTGCAAGGGTTCTTGAGTGTGAATAGTTAACAATAATTAAAAAAATAGATAAGAACACAAACACAGACCAATGCAAGAATCATGCCAACTTTTAAAAACACCAAAGAACCTTCAGCATCTGTTTAATAATCTGATGTACGGCCTTACGTTGCAACCTTTAATACTGTTTTGTGGCCTTAGGTGTGGCCTACGCCTATAAATTAAGCATGGCCGAGGGGGGAATTTTCACAAGCGCTTTATACGATAACCACCTCAGATTTTTTCTCCAAAATTAAGAACAACCGCTTGCGTAAGCAGAGGCGGCTGTCAGATAGATTTAAGATCACCTCCCGGTAGAAGTAGAATAACTAACTTTACTCAAAGATAACTGTAAGAGTTCCCATAACAGGCGGAGTGCCCTCAAGTTCAATGAAGGCAAGTGGTGAGGGTGCTCCCTCTCCAGACCCATTATAAGCTGTTACGTAGAAGCCTGTGGGTTCCCCAACAACGATAGGGTATCCTAAAGAAACATAAACTGTATCAGAGGTGTCTACAAGTAACTCTCCACTGGCAGTATAGAGGCGGTAGCCAGCCACACCTCCTACACAAGTATCAACACATATAGCAGGATTCCAATAGAAACCTATATCTCTTAGAACTGTGAGTCCTTGTGCTTGTGTCATTACTACAGAGCTAGTTAATAAGAGCACTGTAGCAAGAGCTGTTAAGATTGCCCTACATCTGGCATGTATTAATTTCATATATAGGCTCCGGTAGGTAGTTATCTATAGTCATCCCAAAGACTCCTAATGAATTTCATCAATACTTAAAGTATACTTAAAGATATTCTTTAAGATACCTTAAGTATACTTAAGTATATACTATAGTATATGTGAACGGGGGGTGGGGGGGTCTTCCCTATAGGGGAACCTTCGAGATAACTCATGTATATCAAGAAGTTACCTTTGGTGTTAATTCTTCTATTTTTATGACCCAACTTTTGGGTATTGCGATGTGTCCTCCCCCTGTTTCTAGCTCATCTTCAACGATCCTAGACCTCATTATGACAACCTTATCGGCATCATTAACCACTAACCACCCTACTTCCTGACAGATAGCTGGTTCATGCTCAATAATATCTTCAATGGTAGTCCAGCATCCATTGCTGTCTTGGGCATCCTGCCAAGTTAGTCTTACTATAGGTACTTGATCTATATCCACGTATTAGCCCTCGGTTGTGAGTTTACATTATAACCACTAGAAAACCTATCCAACTCAGAAAGTAGAGCTTGATTCCTTCTTTCCTGCATTTCCATATCAACATCTGCTGCCATCTGTTCTACCCAGTAAGCCACACCCATAGCCAGAGCATCCAACCTATCGTCATGTGCTAGAGACCCCCGCTCTTTTGTTATACGGGTCATCTGATAGGTAAGCATGTACTTCTGAGCTTTCTCCGTTGGATGGTGTTGAACACTGTCAAAGTCTTCTTGGATGACTTTAGGGTCTATGATTAACTTGTGCTGATTTAAAACAGGCTCTAGTGTATCAATAATACGTAATTCTTTCTGCTTACTATGTCTCACCTCTTCGATAGTAACAGGGTATATCTTCTTCAGAATAGGTTTAATCAGTTCTGTGAACATCCCGTCACCGAAGTTACTTTCTATCAGGAGCATGTTTACTTTATGGTCTTTAGCTAAATGAGCCAGTTTGGTTAGCGTGTGTTCGCTATAACCCCCTTTTATACCACCGCAAGCGGCAACATATAAGTAACCATTAAGCATCTTAACAACAGCATAGGCTGTTTCATCTTGACCTCTACCTGATGGATCAATAACAAGGACTGACCCGTCATATTCCACGTAGGAGCCAACAGAAGCTTCAGGAGCGAAGAACTTGTCTCCACTAAGGCCAACATTAGGGAGTTCTTTAACTTCCTTCATAACGCCATACACGAGCTTCTCGGGTGCCTTGTCTTTATCTATAGACATAACCATCATATCTGAGAGCTTTAGAGGGTATCTATCTATGTCTGATAAGCTTGTATCGAGCATAAACTGCAAGGCAAACCCTGAACGACCGTAAGATAGCTCACGTTCTAGTAGGTCATCATCGTCAAATCGCTTAGGATCTACTGGTTGGCCGTCTAAGGGGTTTTCTGAAGAACCCATATCATCCCATAGGTTAGGAGCCAAACGTTCCCCATACGACTTCTCAGCGTATTCTACGCTAGGATAGCGAGCTGGCCACACTCTCATCTTGTAGCCTCGCTCTGTGAGTGTATTATAAAGACTCATTTCACACTGAGGTGTCCCTAGATATAAAATCTTTCCTTCAGGTTTCAATATAGCGTCGAATTCCTTTACAGCTTCGCCTAGTTTATCTCTCATTCCCTGTGTCATGGAGTTGTTGGGAATTTCCACGTCATCAGCCAAAATTACATCAGCTCTGCTACCAGTGAGCTGGCCAGTGATACCTACTGATTTAACAGAAGGGCTACCACTAGCCAGTGCTGGTCTTACATCAAACGCAATCTTACTCCACCTTTGCTCATTTGTTGCAATGAGATGTTGGCATATTGGGAGTTCAAGAATTAAACGTTGAGCAAACGTAGAAAAATCGTCGGCACGTTGTTTTGAGGCTGAGACAACCATAAACTTCTTCTGGGGATCAAGTAGAAGCTGGTGAACGACAAAGGCGGCAGCAATATAAGACTTACCTATACCCCGAAACGCCTCGACGATTGATCTTCGTGGGGCGTGTTGTATAAAGTTAGCAATATCATATTGAACAGGTGTAGGCTCAGGTAGGTTAAGGTGCTGCCAGACTAGGAATAAAAAATTCCTAAAGTCTTCCAACCTCGGGTCTAGCTTATCCATTACGACTCCTGTTTTTCTTCACATTAGAGATGCGAAGGTTTGACATACTGTTGTTTTTAGGGTTTCGATCTTTATGATCTACGTCCTTACCTTTGACAGCAGCAGTACCCTTAGCCTTCTTAATTTTAAGTCTGGCTTTATTACGAGATGATCTACGTGCTATTTGTTCTGGCTTGCCTTGGTAGTTAGCGTATTCTTTTTTATAGTTACGCATTAGTGAGAAGCCTCCTCAAAAGGCAGGGCAGTTAATAAACTTGCCATAGGTGATTCAGCAGTAACTATATCGTTACTCGCTCCGTTATCCTTAAGGAACTTTACAGCTACTGAGAGTTCAGCAGAGGTGGCATTCCCTGATTCAACTCTTGCCAGTAGTTCTTTGGTAACACCATCGTGTAACTCGTCTAATTTATTTTTCATAATTAACCTTTCATCACTTTAGCTATCTTCTCACCACTACGTCCAACGACATAGCCACCTAATCCAAGTTGTAATAACACCCATGCCTCATCTTTTAGAGGTGTCGCTAGAAGCCCTAGAGAGTCCCCTACGGCAAGTATTAAGAAGGTAAGCATTGTTATAGGCCGCCAAGCTGCAACGATGAAATGTTCACTCTTTGCTTCAGAGGACACTATAGCTTGTTGGCCTTTAATCATTTCTTTTTCGTAATCAAACACACGTTGCATAGCTGCCGCTTGGACATCCAATAAGTGTCCTTTAGCTTTTAATCGTTCATCGTCGCTTGTGTGTAGTGCATCCACTAAATCAGCAGCAGGTTTAAAGATGCCTGCTATGAGGTCTGTAACGCCCATGGTTACACTCCTATTAATTTAAGAATACCAAGTAGACCTAGTTGTTCACTCAGCCAGCAGATAACACCGCCCACGACAAACCATTTGATTTGCATTAAAGACTGATTAATAGCATCTAACTGATCTTTAAAAACCACTGCGTTCTTCTGTAGAGTCGCTAGTTGTTCTTCGTGTAGATCAATACGCCATTCCAAGCGGTCTACTTGTTGTTTTAAGTCATCCATTTAGTTGTCCTTTATGCTTAATATAAGGGGGGTGTGTAGGGTGGATTTTTCATAAACTGTTGCGCTATTACGCCATGCCTAACGCTACTAGAGGTGCCATAACCGTCTGCGTTTATGTTAATCTGGCCGAACTCAGGGATCCATGTCATTGCATACATCCTAACGTAGTATTGAGTGTTTGCTACTAATCCAGTTAGTTTAGCAAACCCTGTAGTGTTTGTATGGTCAGTATAGCCAGCTCCAGCTCCCGTTAAGTATTCACCGTATCTACCTGTTTGCAAGGTTGTACTGTAAGTTGCAAAAGTTGGATCAGTGCTATGAACCATATAGATACCATAACCGTTAAGATCATAAAGATCATTTTGCGCGCTAAGAGAACCGTGTATTAAAATTACATCATCCCCATTAGCTTGGTCAGTGGTAGTGAAGGTAAGGCTTTTGTCAGTACATTGAAACATATCAGTGGTCTGAAATGCTTGGTATACAGTTGTTTCCTGATAATCTGCAACATCCACTAACGTGTAGTGCCCACTAGGTACGCCTTGTCCATTGCCAAAAAAATCGCCAAGGCCTGTAATGAGTGCTAAAGGGAGTGTACCAGTGTCATCAAGATTAGCAGGGTTTAACGTAGAGGTACTCGTGAGTACCCCTGACGAATCAAAGCTTGCTAAGGTTCTTGCCTTAGTCATAATGAGTTTCCTTTTAAAAGTGAATATAGCAGAGGAACCTCTAGGCTCCTCTCTTTTATGGTGTATCTGTTACGATATTTGCGGCTGTCATGTTATAAATACTTTAGTGTCACGCTAATTTGTTTATCGTTTAAAGAGTTCGGCTTGGTAGACACTATTTCTACTAAACCTTCTTCTACTAATCTTGGTATTCTTACGTCTATGTCTTGACCTTTACTATTAATATGTACGACACAACGATCACAGCCTATAGCGTTGAGCAGTTTCTTCTCATGGGCGACTGCATCATTAGTCCATGTATATCCACCTAGGTCTTCTAAAGCGCCTAAAAAATATGCCCAACCATAAGAGGCTGTTGTATTTTTATTAACAGCACAAGACCAAAGAGCAACTATAGACTCCCCTTCCACAAATAAGAAGAAGTACCCTTTATTACTTTTTGATATAACATCCATAGACTTAGACACCATACTGTGAAACGTAGGTTTTTCCATGTGGTTATAGGGGAAGTTATCAGAAAGAAAGTATTTCTCCATCCTAGTTTGAGCTTCCGCAATAAAGGTGTCTCTTTTTTGTTCAGCATGTTCTAAACCCTGTTTAAAGACTTCAGAGTCTAAGACGCTAGTTACTTCTTCTAGGCTATTGACAATATAAGTAGTTAAACCGTTATGACTAAATACATCCATATTAATATCTCCATGTTACGTTAATTGAGTCTTCACTCGCTCCATCAATGAGCGGGAAAGTGCTAGGGCTAGTCCATGTCCAAATTGACGTAGTACCTGATAATGAGTAAGTCGCGTTAACTCTAGCAAATATGTGGCCATCAAAAGATAAATTTACCCACCCACTGTCAGAAGTATGGCCCGTAATTCTGACAATAAACAACTCATTACTATTTTGATCGGTATGGTCAAAGAAGGCAACTACAGAGTGCTGTACTGAGTCATCTGTGTGTACTTGATTAGAAGTAGGCGAAATAGAGCCTAGTTGCGCATCAGGGGGTGAGATAACTCCGTCTGCATATCCGTTGCTAGTTGATTTTGTTACTTCTTGCTCTGAATTAATAGTGAAAGTATCTTCAGATAGAGCAACATCATCAGAATATACTATAGGCCTTGTAAGGTCTTTTATAATATCTTTTATCATGGGAAACCTGCATACTTTGTTACTTGAGGAGCCACGTTACCCCCTATCGAGTTTCGTCAATGAATACCTTGGATTGCGTACCACCTGAAACTATGTATTTCACATAAGGTGTTAAGACGATCTCTTTAAGCATGTCCGTCGTAACAGTTTCAATAGTTACATAATCAGTACCATTAAGACTCCCTTGAATAGTAACTGTTTCACCGCTTCCAATTACCACTTGGATTACTCCATGAGAACCGTCACCCATCCTTGGGTTATAAGCCGTTGCTGATATTAATTGTGCCATTTTAGTTTTTCCTATCGTTTAAATTTTGGTTTGCTTCTTATAGCCATATCAGTTAGCTATATTCCCGCTTTCTCTCTTGCTTCTACTTCAAACTTATTGTTCTGATACCCTACTCTGTACTGTTCTATGAGATACGAGATGTAGAACTTAAACCAACCTAATCGTCTTACTTGATCTACGTGCACCATCTCGTGCTCTCTAAAAAGAAACTTACTTAATTCGCTTCTATAAAATACAAAGGGGTATAGAACTATTGCTTTGGCTTTTATTCTGTACTTCCCAAATAACCAAGGACATACAAACTCTCTTACCTTCAACATTTTTATACCACCTTATTTTGTATTAACTCGTTGCTTTGTAAACACCAGAAGATGCCTCCCAAACAATCGCAGTGTTATCAGTTCCATATGGTAAGGTGTTATCTGTGTGGAGCCTTACCACACTACAAGAATGTCCCGGTGGTATGACTACATCAAATGAATTTTCTGTAATCGTTCCGTCACTTGCTACGAATATAAGATTAGTGAAACCAGAAGCGAGGCGTAGTTTAACATCAATATCACCTATATTTAAGATTTTCTGGATAAACCTAAACTTATTTCCGGAATGGTTAATTGTTGCAATAATTTCGGTAAAATTTAAGGAAGAACCCTGAACGATATTCTGGCTTGGGGCGTTGCCGAAACGTACTCCAAAGTTCTGTGTACGGTAAAGCCAAGTTGTACCACCTATAAAAGAGTCAACCCGAGCCATTTCTATATCTAAATTTGTTGGCACAGACGATAAATATTTTCTTAGATTAGAGTAAGGGTTTACAACAACTTCAGTACTGTCAACACCTGTAGTACTGTCATCGTTATAATTAATAACAGAATAGTTATTAGTAACCTGAACAACATCAGAGGCCGCTAAGGTTTCAAAGTATATTCTATTGCTCTGAAGAGCAATGAAATAATCTGCTGTTGTTATTGGGAATGATGTATCTCTTACTAGCTTCACGCCATTTAAGAAGACAAAACAATTAACATTAACGTCATCTACTTCAATGTAACTATAATTACCTCCCCCAATAACAGTATCAGTGAAGGTAGTAAAGGTTTCGGTCTCGTTTTCAGGAATAGTTAGTTCAAAACCAGTACCATTATAAATTTTAAGGACTTTGCTAGTAGTATCATACCAGAGATCGCCCAAAGAAGGGCTAGTAGGTGCGGTGCCAGAAGCTACATAGAACGTTGAGGCTGCAAAGTTGACCTCAGAGGCAGTATCAATCGCCTCCTGTGCCATATAAAATAACTGGTTAGCGTCATCGTCCAGTACGTCAGCAGTCATCAGAGACCCGTCTTGGTAATCATTAAGCCTTAAGTTTTGGCTGGTTTGACGACCTATGCGGATCTCCGCTCCATTAGCAGGAGCCGTGACGAAAGTCACAGTCTCCCCTAATACATTGTAGTCAGTGGGGGAGCTTTTTAATTCTCCATCCACTGCAACTACCAAGTGGTCTTCTTGTAGATACTTTGGCGTTGTGTAGGTAGCTTGAGTACCATCACCAGCGTATTCAATATATGAAAGTGCCATTTTGTTTTCCTATTTTAATATGTCGAAGAAACCATCTTCTGTTGCTGATTTAATATCTTCCTTCTCTTCTATTCTATCCATTACGTCAGGGACTTCCTCCGCTAACATATCCCACGCTTCTTCTTTATAATCGCGCATGATTGCCCTTATCTCTTTTACTTTGGGGCTATTAGAGGGAGTACCTACAGCAATACTATCATCCATAAGTACCTCTTTAATCTCCAGATCAGGTCTAAGGCTACGGTAGTGGTGCATCCATCTACTCATGTAACTCTCTTCTGGTCTGTTCTTAGTAGCGGGAGCATAAAGAGTCCTTAAGTCTTCCTCTCCATATCCTTTCTTGTAACGATAAGGATGATAGAAGTATGTGTTGGCATCTAGGCCTAACTGAAACATTTTCTCTCTGTTAAAGATTTGGGTTTCATTTAAACCTTTCCTAAACTCCTCTTCTTGTGTTGCATTAAAGATTATATTAGAGGCCATAGGGTCAGGGTTAGTGATAGGCATACCATTTACATCATAAGAAGGTGTTAGCTTGGCTTTGAAAGTATCAATATCAAGGTCAATACCTAGCTGCTGTAACAAAGGATCTGCATACTCTTCTAGTGCATGGTGATAGGGAAGACCTTGTTTCCTCAACAGTTGCTCAAAGCTTGCTGTTTGGTATCGTGTAGGATCTTCAAACTCATACAGTTTGTAAATCTGACGGGGGAACATAGCCCCAACAACGTCAAAAAACTTCTTCGTAAGAATAGGTTTATCTTCATCTGTTGGGTCATTTACTGCTTGTGATATAAGACCCGCAGGGCCAAAGACATCCTCATAGGTCTGAGAGAACCCTGTAAGAAGTCTAGCATCGGCTATAGTGGTCGTTAAACCAACTAAGGCCGCAGACATAGGTCTGGTAGCATCTTCCCAAAAACGCTCAAGCTCCCCTTTATCAGTAATACCTTCTTGCTGTTGACGCAATAAAAGGATCTGATAGTTTTCCATAGTGTTGGCTATGATTTTGATAGGTGTAGAGATAGGATCAGATAATCTGTAACTCCACCAACTACCATCAGGTAACTGAATAGAGTAAGGATGCTCCGGGTCATTAGCGCCAGTAATAGTACCAGCAGCCAACATCGTCATAGTTTCCATTGTCAACGCTTGTCCTAGTAACATCTCACCTCTTGCACGTAGCATGGCTTTGTTACCATTCTTACCCAATAGATCATCTCTGAACTTCTGCGTAGACAGCACGTTCAATGCAGGAGTAAGACGTATCCCTTCTTCAAATACACGTACAGGTGTTCTCCAGAACAGGTTTAACAGCAACTTAGCTACAGGCCACTCTCTTACAAACTTCTCGTACTTCTTAGCACTGCCTGACAGTAACCCTGCACCACTAAACTCTTTCTTAAAGAGAATATCGTTAGAGTATTCGATGGCTCCTTGATCATTATAAGAGAATAAACCACTCTCATTTTTAACTAATTCATCAGCAACCCAGTTCTCTAACTCTTCGCCTTTAAGTTTCTTAGCTACACCTTTACGGTAGACAGCATCAACTGTTTGTTCACGTAGAGAGGTGTCATAAGCTTCATCAAGTTTTGTTTTAACCTGATTATTTATAAATGCGTCTAACTCACTTCCTTTTAAACCTTTCTTAACACCTTCCTCATAGGCATCATCAGTAGCCCTTGCAGAGACAAACCCACGATAGTTAATATCCTGTAGGAACGCATCAGAGGCCAACAAGAGTCTAGGGAAGAGTCTTATAACCGAACCTGTAATACCCTTAAACCTAATATCCTCATCGAACATCTTGTTGGTTTCAAAGGTAGCTATCTGCTTCTCGTATTTAAAAGCCATAGCAGCCGCTTTAAACGCAGACTGACGCATAGCTTTTATACCAGCATAGCCAGCCATCATTTCTAAACGGGCTTGTTTGTTCCACTTACCACCTAGAGCAAAGTCTAGTGCAGGTCTGTAGATAGTCTTTAAACTAGACACACCCACGTTCAGCAGTAAGGTACTCACCGAGAATACGTTACCAATGGTAAGCTCTACTGCATCTTTGGATCTTTCTAGGAGTTGGTGTTTAAACTTGTCAAGTAAACTTCTTTTTGGTTTATTTTTAGTTGCTCCGGGTTTTTGTTCGAGGTTGTTTAAATCAGGATCGGCATCATCAATAACCTTATTAAGCTCTTCCCTTTTTTCTCGACTTAGTTTGAGGTAAGTAGCAGGATCATTGTTCTCAAGAGCCTCTTTTAACTTAGCGTCATACTTTGCTCTTACTTGACTCAGTTTAGTTTTCTCGATGCCCTCTTCTATAGCTTCCTTCTTCTTGACTAAAAGTTCAGCCTCAGACAAATCAGGGAACTCTTCTTTAAGCTCCGCCATTGAATAACCTTTACCACTAATAAAGATACCATCACGTTGTTTGAGTGCCATACCCTGAGCGCCAGCTAAGTCAGCATCAAGGTCGTAGATAGGAGATGCGTTAGCCTCGGCTTGGAGGATTTGTTCACGAAGTTTTATTTCTTGTTCAGGTGTTGAAGCCTTTTGCCACTTCTCTAGCAATTCATCTTGCTCACGTAAGAAGTGGTCACGGACACCTTGGATAACCTGATCAATGTTTGCACGTGACTCTACAGTAAGCTCACTATTGCGGATATGATCTGCTAGTTTAACAAACCTCGCAGGGGTCATCTTAATGATGTCAGGGATTAAACTTGCTGCCCTCTCTGTAATAGACTCCATGTTTCTTAAAGGAGCTGTTAAGGCTGTGTTGTAGTAAGGGATCTCAATGAGAACCCCATCTATGTCTAAGACTTCAGGTGTTTCTTCTTGCTTAGGAGTAACTGAAGGTTCCTCTAGGGTGCTTTTAGGGACTTCAACTTTATCTGCTTCATCTACCTCATCAACCTTGATTGATCGGTTTTCTCTTTCAGCTTTAATCTGCTTTAGTTTATCTTTTCTAGCAACCTTGTTGGTAATAGCTGTTACACCAGTATCAGCCGCAGTACCTAGAATTGCCCCTCCAACAGCACCTATAGCTGTGCCTGTAAGCACGTTACCATAATCTACAGAGTCTTGAGCGCCACCGCCTACACGGATACCTTCTCGTATACGCGCATCAGCAGCTCCGTAGATACCGCCTTCAATAGCCCCTATTGTACCACCACGTTTGATACCTTGTTTGAGGAGTTCTTTAAGACCTTGTTTGGTGGCTACCTTACCAACTTCCTTGCCAGCTAAACCAAAGCCAAGTGTAGTGATACCTACATAGGTTGCAGGATCAGTTAAGAAGCCTTTGGTAAATCTTCCAAGAGCTTCGAGGTTAGGCTCATCAATCTCATCGAATGTTTCCATCATGTAGAGGAAGGCTTCTTTCTGTTCTTGGGTAGCGGATTGGAGCTTCACTGCATCCACAGCCATACCTAGAGTAAAGTTAGAGTTAAACCAAGCCATGTGTTCAATACCGTACTGGGCTAACTCTTCATCTGTACCACTCCACTTAGTCTGTTCAGTTTTATCTATGTTATAAATCTCTTCCGCAGCCTTAAGCCAAGGGGTATGTGTAGATAAATCTTCATAGGCTGGAATGATAGAAGAGTCGTAGGTGGGGACAGGTGTTGTATAAGTCTTTTCCCAAGGACGTTTTACTGTCTCCACTTCGTAGTTCTTTTCCCAAGGGTTTGTCATTTATTTACTCCGATGTTTATATTGGTGCTGGTTTTTAAGGCTTTGCTTCTTCTACGGGAACCCAGCTTTCTTTCTTACTGGGATCTCCCCCTATATACTTGAAGCCTTGGTCAATAGTGCCTATTTCTAGCCCACTACTACCTTCTTCAGGAGGTTCTACCGCATCCTCAAGAAATTGTATTTTATTATCACTGTTGACATATTCTATAATAGGCTGCATTACTTTTTGGGCAGCTTCCTCATAAAAACCTGATAATGTTTTTGTAGTTAAATTATTACCACCCTCTATATGCTCTTCTACAGCTCCATATACCTCACGCTTAAGCTCACCCTCAAGATATGTTAGAACAGGCGTGCCCTCCAACATTGCTTTAGAGTAGTTCTTCATGGCCCTAGCAAAAATAGTACCCTTAAATTGATCTTTAAGTTGGTTAAACTGAACCTTAAGGGGTTTTGAAGCCTCTGTGTTATCAATGAACTCATTAATACTTAGGCTCTTCTGGGCGCTTTCTAAAAGCATATTGAAATCGTTTTCGTTAGCCATCTTACCGAGATACAATTCAGACAGTTTTGTTTCTAACTCTTCAGCGGTAGGGATAACACCCTCAGCAAAACCAAAAGCAGTAAAGTCTTCTCTCACTGCCGCCTTCGCCAAATCACGTTTAGTTTTAAGAAAGAGTTTCTTAGCTTCAGCTTTTAGAGCAGGTTCTGCCTCTATTGCTTTTTGTTGATTTACTTTTTGGTTAATGTCTACAAGATATATTTTTTGATTATCTGTTAGAGCGTTGTTAGCTAAAATATTAGCATCGGGTGTAACCCATTCACCAGACCTTAGCTGTACCTCTAACTCTTTGGTTCTTTTGTCCTCTTCAATCTTATCTTCAGTTCTCTTTAAGTTTCTCTCTGAGCCAGCTAAAGATTTCTGTCTAATAACAGTAGTGGTAAGTTTTTCTCTCATGTCATCACCACCCTTACCAGAGAGAATGTACTGCTCTGCTAAGTGTGTATTGGCACGACCATTCTCGTCCCTTGAGAGTGCGTAGGTGTTAAAGATGTCCCCTAACATACCAGCGGCAATCTCGTTCTTTAAACCATAACCACCATCTTCAGGTTTAGCTGTAAGTCTAGTAAAGAGCTGTGATTCAGTAGCTCTAAAGGCTGCTGTAGGGTCTTTAGGGTTATTATCCTGAGCTTCTTTCCAAACTGTTGGAAGTATATTACTAATAACATCTTTCTTCTGTGTTAAGATAGACTCATTAATACCTTTGATAAGGTTGGCTTCAGTTTGGAGCCTAAAGGTGTTTGCGAATACTGCTTGTGCTTCTGGGTTATCCTTATAACCTTCAAAGGTTTCGTTATAGCCTGCTCCCTCCTCACTACTTGCCCAGCTAGTGAAGATATTATTAAAAGAGCTGTTTTCATCATAGTTCTGGCTTGCCTGCGCTCCTTCAAAAAGAGCTGCTTGACGGCTTGCCTCTACCCTTGCTTGGTCTTTTTGTAAAGCTGTGGCTTTGCGTTCTAGTTTTTCTCTAAGACGTTCTTCTTCCGCAGCTACCTTAGCATTAGCCGCCCCTAAGTTACTTACAGCACCGCTAACCTGACCCAAAGCATCCGCAATCATCTTTCCACGTTGGCCAGCGTTTGTCCGTACAAAGGTGTCAACAGGTTGAGCTTTGACTTGGTAGCCAGTACGCACTGCCGGGTTACGTAAATCACCCGCACCCTGTCGTATTGATTTATTCTTTGCCATTGTTGTTTCCTTTATTACTCAATTTCACCGAAGCCGCCTGATTTATACTGAGCAGTAGTATTAACACCAGCCGACCCTATCTTTAGGGCTGTAGCCATAGGGCTTGCTTTAGACACAGAGTTAATACGTGACTGCGCTCTTGATGTAGCCCCTAAGCGCTGCTCACCTAACTGTGCTTGAGTACGCTCAAGGTTCTGTCCGCTCATTGTGTTGGACTCTAAACCTTGTCGCATGATGTCTTGGACAACAGCGTTGTTGTTTAGGAAGCCACCGCTCTCGCCACCTGCTACGGTAGCTTTTGCAGCTAACCCTTGTGTCTGTCTGTCCTGTTCAATGGATTGGGCTGCTGTTGCTTCTTGCTCCTGAGCTTCCTGAAGATTAATCGCTCTATCTTCGTCCATCTTAGCTTGGTTAGCTGCTTTGGCATTAGACTCGAAAGCTTTGTTTTGTGC
>Ga0098050_1000186_pt1 | contig 23901 bp, 32 predicted proteins | sample 14_taG_FD_77070 | JGI IMG/M metagenome (GOLD analysis project Ga0098050, IMG submission 77070) | Marine viral communities from the Subarctic Pacific Ocean - 14_ETSP_OMZ_AT15311 metaG | ecosystem: Environmental > Aquatic > Marine > Oceanic | place: Pacific Ocean | collected 2015-01-18
GTAATATAGGAGCAACTGGTGTTCAAGGACCACAAGGTGAAACTGGTGCAACAGGTGTTCAAGGACCACAAGGTGAAATAGGAGCTACTGGTTTTACTGGTGCAACTGGTGTACAAGGACCGCAAGGTTCTGCTGGAGATACTGGTGCAACTGGTGTTCAAGGGCCACAAGGAGAAACTGGAGCCACTGGTATACAAGGACCAGCAGGTACAGGAAATACTGGAGCCACTGGTATACAAGGCCCAAGTGGAAATATAGGTGCCACAGGTATCCAAGGTCCAACTGGAGCAACCGGGGCGGATGCCAATACATTAGTAACAACCAATACACAATCAAGCAGCTATACTTTAGTATTAAGTGATAGGGATAAAATAGTTGAACTTAATAGCCCTACAGGAATTAACCCTTTAATGACATTAACAGTTCCACCTAATTCCTCTGTTGCATTTCCTATAGGTTCTCAGGTTATGGTAGCAAGAGGTAATACAGGTGAAGTTCAAGTTGCAGGAGGTACAGGGGTTACAATCATTTCTTCAAACAACAATACACTTTTACAATATCAATATTCTGGTGCTACTCTTATTAAAAAATCTACAAATGACTGGTGGTTATTTGGTGATTTAATCTCAAATTAATATATGATACAATTAGTTACATCAGGTATATTAGAGCAGCCTCAACCAACTGCAAATGAATGGGATCCAAATGATGCCAACGTAGTCGCTTGGATTGATGCATCTGATTCTTCTTCATATACAACATCAGGATCAACCTTAACAGCTGTTACTGATAAAGCAGGTACTTATACGATGTCAATTGGTACTACACCTACTGTCATTAACAACGGTCTTAATGGTTTAAGAGTTTTTGATTTTAGTGGAGCTAACGAATATTTACAAAGTACAGGATATAGGCCACAAGTATCATCAGGTAATCATTGGGCAGTAGGTGTATTTTTAGCTGATACTGTTAATGCAGATAAAGATTCCTTTTGGTCTTATGAAACTAATACAAGTTCCTCAACAAAAAGAGATTATGCAATATCATCAGGTGGCGGTGGTTCAAATACATGGCCAGGTGAATTAGATTTAGATTCGAATACTGTTAATGCTAGAATTAGTAGTACAATTGGGAGTGTAAAAGATTGGAATCTGCTAAGCGTTTCCATAGATAACTGGGTTATAGTTTCTTGTTGGTTTAATAAGACAGGAAATCAAATTGGAAATAGATTAAATGGTAGTAATGCGTATACTCCAGTTAATGATTATGATAATAGTTTACAAACTAACCAAGAATTAAGATTAATGAGAAATAGATCATCACAAGAATTGGATGGTCGTTTAGCAGAATTTTTTGCAGTTGCCGACATACCAGGAACTAGTGGAACTGATCTTACTGATTTAGAAAAAGGTGAAGGTTATCTTGCTTGGAAATGGGGATTGGTTAATTTATTGCCATCTGGACATCCATATAAAAACAATCCACCTACAGTTTAGTAAATATATAAATAAATTAAAATTATGAAAGATAAATTAGTACATTTAGGTATAATTGGCATTTTTGTTAGTTTATATTTTTTAGTAGCTACAATATCAATGATTAATTCAGTAGCATTTTTTGACCTTAGTCACTCAGGCTTAATGTCATGGTCTTTAGCTATAGGGTTTGAATTAGGTGCGGCGGCCTCTCTTGCTGCTATAATCATTTTAGACAAAACAAACAAGACAATGGTATGGAGTTTATTTTTACTTCTTACCGCATTTCAAATGATGGCAAATTCATACCATGCATTTGTTAATTTAGAAGACTATATGGGATGGATAGAACTTTTCGGATTAGAAGAAGAGGAGCCTATCTTTCAAAAAAGAATTTTATCTGTTGTAAGTGGGGCAGTATTACCTCTAGTTGCATTAGGCTTTATTAAATCTCTTACTGATTATATAAGACCTGAAGAAACTGTTACTGAGGAGGAAGTATTTGCTGAATTAGATGCAGATATAAAAGAACCTTCGGATAATGTTGCCGAAGTAATTAATGAACCAGTTAAACCTTTGGGAAAGGTTGCTGAAGAATCACTAAACACAGAAAACTTTGAAGATGATGTATTACCTCCAACTGCTGTAGAGGATTTTGAAAAAAAAACTGACATAAGCAGATTAAGTAAGACTAATGTCCATCATGTTGAAAAAGTATTAAAACAAAACTTAGATTCTCCGGTAACACCGCCAAGCGAAACACAGCGAAAACATTATAACCCAAAACCTTAAGAAAATTTCTTTAGGTTAAAAAAATATTCGCAAATGCCAGCTAGAACATACGATGACGAAGTATTCCGTCAAAAGAGAATTGTCAAAAATCCAATTAAATTTAATATATCATTAAATGAAGAGCAGAAGTTAGCAAAAGAACAAATTTTAAATAACACAGTAACAATATTGGCAGGTAAAGCCGGTAGTGGTAAAACTCTATTAGCATGCCAAGTAGCATTAGATGGTCTTTTTAGAAGACACTATGAAAAAATCATAATCACTAGACCAACAGTTTCAAAAGAAGAAATTGGATTCTTGCCTGGTGATCTTCATCAAAAAATGGATCCGTGGGTTCAACCGATTTATCAAAACATGTATTTGCTTTATGGTAAAGAAAGAGTAGATCCTTTTATAAAAGAAGGGAAGATAGAAATTGTACCTGTCGCCTTTATGAGAGGAAGAACCTTTTTAGATAGTTGTGTTATTGTTGATGAAGCACAAAATGTTACTATGTCTCAGATGGAAATGATTGCTACAAGAATAGGTTTAAGATCTAAAATGATTGTATGTGGGGATGATGGGCAGGTAGATTTAAAAAATAGAAGAGATTCAGGTTTTAAGTTTTTATATAATCAAGGTAAAAAAGTAAAAAATGTTACCTCTGTAACTCTATTTGAAAATCATAGAGATCCAGTAGTAGACGACTTAATTGAAGTGTATGAAGAATACTATGAAAAAAGAAATAAAAAATAAAATGAATAAATTAATAAAATGCCCTAAGTGTGGTACAAAATATGATCTTTCAATATCACCCCAATGCCCTACTCCTAAGTCGAATTATTTATGGATTTTTGATAACGGTCATGGTGGAATTATAGATGGTGAATATCAAACTGCTGGTAAAAGATCACCGGTCTGGGATGATGGTTCTCAATTATTTGAAGGTGAATTTAACAGAGCAATTGTTGATCGTTTAGTTAAGATGTGTAATGAGGCTGGTATTGAATGTATTAATTTAGTTGATACACAAGAAGATATACCATTATCAGAAAGAACAGATAAAGCAAATGATATTTATAGAAAAAGGTTAGATGAGAATGGTAAATGTATTTATGTTTCTATTCATGCAAATGGATTTAGTGATGAGTCAGCAAATGGTTGGTCATGTTATACATCAGTTGGGGAAACAAAATCAGATAAGATAGCAACGGTACTTTATGAAAAGGCAGAAGACGAATTCCCAAATGAATATATTAGAAAAGATACTTATTCAGATGGTGATGTAGATAAAGAATCTAATTTCTGGGTACTTTCTAAAACAGTAATGCCAGCTATTTTATCAGAAAATTTCTTTATGACTAATTATAATAACTGTCATGATTATTTATTAAGTGAAGATGGACGAGATAGGATTGCTAAAATTCATTTTGAAATGATTGAGGAAATTGAAAATACAAAAATAGTATAAATGACATCATGACATAGAAAATATAGAAAGATGACAATATTTCCGAAAAACCGTGCTATTTCACATGTGGCACGGTTTTTTCAGTATATTAATTAAATAAGGAACTAATCCTTGTTATAACTAAAAAATTATTTAAAACTATGTTTACATTTAAATCAAACTTTGATGAGATCCTAAAGGACCATCCGTTTTGGGGAGAAATTGATAAAATTAAAAATCCCTTTAAAGAATACCATTTTGATAAAGAAGATGGTAAATACATTTTAGAAATACCAGTTCCTGGTTTTGATAAAGAAGATATTAAAATTAAGCTTATTAAGAATGACTTAAGCGTTGTAATTGAAAGTGAAGATAATATGTGGACTCCACCCTTAAACAAAAGGTTTGGATTACCTGATGATTTTGATAGAAAGAAAATTAAAGCAAAGGTAGAAAAAGGAGTGTTATATGTCACTATACCAACTAAGAAAGATTTAGAAAATGATATTGAAATATTATGAAACTAAATTAATTTAAGGTATATAATAATAAACAAATTTATAAATTATGTCACAAGAAACTCAAGAAATGAATCAAGGCCAAGCAGTTAATGTTCTTATTCAAGCTGCAAGAATTGCACAGCAGAAAGGTGCATTTACTTTAGAGGATGCTGAAATGGTATCAAAGGCTATTAAAGTTTTTGTACCACCAACTGATCAAACAGAAGGAGGAGCAGATCCAGTAGAAAATACAGAAAAACCAACTGAACCTGTAATTGAAGCTGTGAAGTAATCAACTTACTTCTATTACTTAGAAAAGGGAGGGGAGACCCTCCCTTTTTTAGTACAAATATATAAAAAAATAAACCTTACTGTGGCAAGACGACGAATCCCTAAGATATTAATTCAACCAATAGTTAAATCTGGTAGTTTGCCTAAGAGCACTTCTAAAAGGAAGCGTGTTAGTCGTCCTAAAAATAGCAGGACCCCTGATCGTCCTTTGTCATTTCCTATTACCTTAAAAAAGTTTTATAAACCTCATATAGAAAAAAATAGAGTATTTATTATAGGTGGCGGTCCTTCAGTAAAGAATTTAGACTTATCTTTACTTAAAGAAGAAGATACTATTTGTGTAAATGCTGCTGTTAATTATGTACCTAATCCTACATATTTTATTACTATGGATTATAGTTACTTTAACCCAGAGAGAAAGAATAACACAATTGATGAGGTTACTAATACTGCTAAGCTTAGTTATTTTGTTGTTAATACATCAAATCAATATATGAAAACTCTTAACGGTAAAATAACTGATACGAGAAGAAATTATGTATATCATGGCTTAGAAAAATTTACAGGAATAATTTATTCTAATGTATCAGATGACCATCATACTGGATTTTCTTTGAATGATAATGAATTTGTAAATGGTAGTAATAGTGGATTTTGCGCGTTGCAACTAGCAATTAAATTAGGATATGAGGAAATTTATCTGTTAGGTTTTGATTTAGGACTAAGTACAAAAGGTGCTACTCATTTTCATTCAAGATATGGAAATACTTCAAATATAAAAAACAAAATTGAAGAATATAAAAAATCATTATTATCATCAATTAAAAAATATACAAAATCAAAATTAAGCCCTAAGTCTTCATTGTTTACAATAACTGATTCACCATTATCAAAAATTATACCTAATGTAAATCTAAGTGATGTATTATCAATACCTCCAAAAATAGAAGATAAAAAACCTTATGTAATTGTTTCCTATTATACAATTGATACACCTTATGAACAAGAAGCAAAAAAATTAAAAAGGTCATTAGATAAATTAAATGTACCTTATGATATTGTAGGTGTGAAAAATTTAGGAAATTGGCAAGCTAATACTAGATTTAAGGCTAAATTTATGCTACAGATGCTGGATAAACATTTAGGGAAAAGTGTCGTTTGGGTTGACAGTGATGCTGTTATTCATTCATACCCTTACCTATTTGATAATTATTCTTATGATATTGCTGTTAGGTGGCAAGACTTTAGATGGAGAAAAAATGAATGTTTAAGTGGTACTATTTATATGTCAAATACTGCTATTATGAGAGAGTTATGTAAAAGGTGGGAAGGTGAAAATATAGCAGAAGGGCCGAATGCAAAAACATTTGAACAATGGAACTTAGGAAAGGCAATAGAAGATATGAGAAGTAAAGGATTAATTAAGGATGGTAATCTCCCACCAGAATATACTATGATTTTTGATAGTATGAGAGAAATGTATCCTAATGTTAAGCCAGTAATTGAGCATTTTCAAGCTAGTAGAAAATTAAGAAATAAAGTTTAATACATGGAAGATAACATTACACAGAACGCACCTGATCCTAACCATGAGAAAGATATAATGGATCAAACGCAAACATTTACACAAGTATATAAAGAATTAGGTTGGTCTTCCCATCAGAAAGAATCTGTTTCGGGTACTGGATCAATTTTAAAAAATACAGAAATACTCAGGGAGCAGTTACCTAAAATATGTAAGGCATATAATATTAATAAGATTGTAGATATTGCATGTGGAGATTTTAATTGGATGAAAGAAATTGTTCATAACTTTGAATTTTATCGTGGTGTAGATATAGTGGAAGATTTAATTATATCTAATAAGGAAAAATATGATGATTTGGATAATGTAGAATTTTTAATTGCTGATGTTATAGATGATTTTAATAAATGTATAAGTGGTGAAAGTTTTGATGCTATTATTCTTAAAGATGTTTTTGTACATTTTCCTAACGAGTATGTAAAGAAAGTGTTAGCATCCGTAGGTAATTCATCGATTAAATATGTATTCATTACTCATTTTAATTCTATACAATCCAATTATGATATTGAGGAATTTAATGGTTGGAGGCCACAGAACTTCACAATATCACCTTGGAGAATAGGGAATCCTATTGAAAGCATACCATCACCAAAAGAAAAATATGCATGGGATGGCCATGCCTATACTGACAAGACATTAAGTCTTTGGAAAATTACTTAGAGATATGAAAATAAATGATTATTTTGATAAAATAATTTGTATCAATTTAGATAGAAGACCTGATAGATGGAGAGAAGTACAAGCTCAATTTAAAAAGGCAGGAATATCAGCACAAAGGTTTTCAGCAATAGACGGTAATCCTAGGGGATATGCCCATGTTAAAGATGATCCTACTGGTAAACGAAGCATTAATGATATAAAGCATAATTCTTTTGGAGGGGTTGCTGGGTGTATAGCCAGTCATACTGATATTTGGAAAATGGCCAAAAAGAATAAATGGAAAAATGTTTTAATTATAGAAGATGATTGTGATTTTATTGATGAATTACAACAAAGATTTACTGAAAGAATAAATCAGGTACCTTCTGACTGGGATCTATTATATTTTGGGGGTGTTCATGAATTAAGAGGTGGTAAGTTTATTCCTAAAAATATATCAGAACATATAGTAACATGTGAAAGAATGATTACTACCACATGTTATGCTATAAAAAATACATGCTACGATTTGGCATTAGATACAGTATTTGAACAACACCCTTGGTTTCATACTGCTATAGATGGGTATCTCGCTGCTTATATTCAGCCTAAATGTAAATCATATGCATTTCATCCACCTTTAGCTTGGCAAAGATCTAGTTATAGCGATATACAAAATGGTCATCGAGATTATTCTAAGATGATGAAAGTAAATAATATGAAGAAATAGTATGATAAGCTGTAGACTAAAAGGAGGTTTAGGTAATATGATGTTTCAGATTGCTTTTACGGAATATGAAGGTATGGTAAATAATTTTAAAACCGGATATTGGAATGTAAATCAAAACCTTACTCATATTAATGGTAATATTCATCACTGCCCTGATTTAAACCATGCCTTTGAATATTTAAAGATATTTAATAATTTTAAATGGCATAAAATAAATAAGCCACCTGGACCTACACATAATGTACCTTTTCATTTTGAAGGTTTTAATGTTAAGGATAATATAATGTATGATGGTTTTTTTCAGTCCGAAAAATACTTTCCTAATAGGAAATTTATTCTGGATCTGTTTTCTCCATCTAATTTTGTAAATGAGCAGTTGAATAAGTATAATCATGTCTTAGAAGGGACCACATGTTCTGTTCATGTAAGGAGAGGTGATTATTTAAAATATGGTTTACATTCTGTTAGGGATATAAATTATTATCAAAAAGGAATGGAAGCAGTAGGAAAAGTAGATAAGTATTTAATTTTTAGTGATGATATAGAATGGTGCAAAACCAATTTTAAGGGTAATAATTTAATCTTTATAGAAAATGAAAAGGATTATGTTGAATTATTTTTACAATCTAAATGTACTCATAATATTATAAGCAGTTCTTCATTTTCTTGGTGGGGTGCTTATCTTAACAATAAGCCTAATAGAAAAACAATTGGGCCTAAGCAATGGTTTACTACTCATAAAACTAATAACATAGTACCAGAATCATGGATAACGATTTAATTAAATTATATAAAACAAACAAAATTAATTATAATTCCTTAAAGGAAAACTGTACTTTTGTTTTAAAGAATACTAACAAAGTTGATGTTTCTATTATCGTACCTGTGATGAATAGGGAAAATTTTCATCAACCTTTAGTAGATCATCTTAATGCAGCTATTAATAAATTTTCTACTAAAACCTTTTCTATTACTTTCGTAGAGCATACAAATAAACCTAAGCATAAAGATAATAGTAACAAAAACAATGTTAATTATATTAGGGTAAATAAAAAAGACCACGACCCTTTTAATAAATGCTTATGTATGAATGTAGGTTCATTATATTCTAACGATGCAGAATATTACTTATTTCATGATATAGACATTTTAATGAATGAAAATTATTTCATTGATATTTTTAAGAACCTTGAAAGAGTAAATAATAATTCTGCTTTACAAACTTTTGCAGGTAGAAGAATAATAGTAATGGACCAACATGAAACTAATTCTATAGTTAGGGATAAAAAGAATCTTAATACTATTTCACCAACCTATTCTATGCCCGGTGCTCCTGGCGGATCCATTTTTATAAAGGCACAAGACTTTAAAAATGTAGGTGGTTACGATGCTGAATTTTTTCATGGATATTCCCCAGAAGATGCTTTCTTTTGGCATAAATTAGAACTCATGGTTAATATTCAAGGATGTAATGATCCTGTGATAGAAGCTTATCATATGTGGCATCCACCGACTCATGCATCTAACCCAGATAAGGAAATACTAAAATCTAGGTGGGTAACGTTTCAATCACTTCAAGAAGAAGACAAGATTAAATTTATTAATCATATATCTACTGAATTTAAAAAATTATATAAATGAAAAAAGGATTTAAGCAATTTGATAAAGTATTTTTAATAAATCTTGATAAGAGGTCTGACAGATTAGATGCACGATATAAAGTATTTAAAGAATATGGTGTAGATAATTTAGTAGAAAGATACCGTGCAGTACCGCCTCCTATTAATGAATTTAATGACTATATTAATGACGGTAAGAAAATTAAGTTAGGTGAGTATGGATGTATCTCATCACATGTAAACATTATAAAAATGGCAAAAGCTAATAAGTGGAAATCTGTATTAGTTTTAGAAGATGATGTTGAATTTATAAATCATGAATATATTGATTCTGCTATTGATCAATTACAAGGTAAGGAATGGGACTTATTTTATTTAGGAAACAATACACATACACCTTTAAGTAAAGCTGACAAAAACTTATTAAATTTAAAGGAGGGTTATGCAACTCACGCAGTAGCATACCACGAAAGATTTTATGATCAAATCATTAATGCTTTTAATAAAAAGGAAATAGAAATAATAGATGTGTGGTTATCAGAAGTAGGCCAAGCAAAAGGAAATTCTTATTGCTCATATCCTATAACTGCCATACAAGAAAATAGCTTTAGTGATATACATAACCAAGTAATTGATTATAGCTGGATGATAAGTAAATTTAAAACTAATACACAACATTTAAAAGATTAAGATATGGAAAAAATATATTCAAAAGTAGATCCAACAAAATTATTACACATAGTCCAAAGACTAGATGAAATTAAAGAACCTAGAGTTGATTTAATACCAGAGGAACATTTTATTCAATGTTCTACTTTAAAAATGGAAAATGGTAAAACATTTAAACCTCATAAACATATTTGGAAAAATAGAACTCGAGATGTTATTGCGCAAGAATCTTGGATTGTAATTAAAGGAAAGGTTAAGTGTATCTTTTATGATATAGATGATCAAATTATTGCAACACCTATATTAAACCCTGGTGATGCTTCTTTTACTTTAGAAGGTGGTCATACATATGAAATATTAGAAGATGATACTTTAGTGTATGAATATAAAACAGGGCCTTATGAAGGTCAAAAATTAGATAAAACGTTTTTATAAGATATGTCTGCACTATATAACATTAATGGTAAAAAAATACTTTTTGTTCATATACCTAAGACAGGCGGAAGTTCAGTAGGCACGGTATTAGAACCTTATGAAATAAAGCTTAAGCCTTTAACTAAAGGCGGTCATAGTCAAATTACAGGGCATCAAGATTATAATGAATGTATATTACATTGTGATCCTGATTTAGTTTTTACAGTTATTAGAAACACTTGGGATTGGCGATCATCATTTTACCATTTTGTAAAAAATGATACTATAGGACAGAGTGGATGTAGAAAAGAACATGGACAGTTAATTAACCAAACATTTAAAGAACATATTAAATGGCTAAGTAAAGAACCTTATGATAATTTTACTTCTTCTATTAATCAAGGAATTGAAAGTAAACTTTTTATTAAATCTCAATTAGATTACATAAAAGATTGTAAAAATATAAAGTTACTACGATTTGAACATTTAAAAGAAGATTTTGAAGAATGTATGAAAAGCTTAGGATCTTTAATAAAGTTAGATGTACATAAACTAAAAAGTACAAATAGTAATTATAAAAACGAATATGATGATAAAACTATTAATATAGTTAAAGAATTATATGCTAAAGAAATAAATCAATTTGGGTATGAATTTAATAAGTAAAAATTTAGAGACTATGTCAGCCCCAAGGAGTGGGAGTACATTTATTAATCAAGTACTTAAGTGTATTTTTACAAATGTTAAAAATACTCATAATTATAATCCAAATGCAGAAATTATTATATTTAGAAACTTTTTAGATTCGGCAATATCTTTGCATAGAGTAAGATATGGAAAAGAAAATGATTTTATTATTAATAATAAAAAAGACATACACTTAATAGTAAATGATTATCAAGAAGCTATTGCTCATATTAAAAGTTATTTTAAATCTTCAACATTTAAGAATAAAATGTTCATGGTATATGACTATGATATTATGTCAAATGGAAATAATAATTATGTGAAAATATTTAACATGATAGAAGATTACTTTTTAATTAAAATATCACCTGAACAAAGATCTATGATTATTAAAAATACAAATATAGATATTAATAAAAAAAGAGCTGAAAAATTTAAAGATTTTAAATCATGGGATAAAGATACACTTATACATGGAAATCATATTAATACAGGATCTAGTGATTCTTGGAAAAATCATATATCAGAAGATTTACATTTATTTTATAAAAGTACAACCTTATTTAGTGATTATGAATATTGTTTAAGAAAAATAGAATATTATGAATAAGCAAGAAATAAATCTTATAGGAGGTGGTTTTAGTCATAGTCTTTCATCATCAGGGTATGAACCTATTTATATAAAATGGCTAAAGTCTAATCTTACTGCTCCTATTTCTATTTATGTTGATAATTCTATAAAACAAAAACCTAATCCTAGTACTAAAAATTATGCATGGCTAGCTGAATCTAAGACCATAATACCAGAAGTATATGATTGGGCTAAATCTAATATAAATTATTTAAGAAGGTCATACATTAAAGTATTTACTCACGATGTTTCTTTATCTACATTGGATGACATATTTCAGTTAACTAATTGTAGTATGAAATCATTTATTGAAACTGGTAAAGTTTATAATAAAACTAAATTAGTATCTATGATAGCTTCCAATAAATCTGATTGTAAAGAACATTTATTTAGAAAGGAAATGATTAATAAGTTTTCATCTCAGTGTGATCATTATGGAATAGGTTATAATTTTATTAAAGATAAGGTAGATGGATTAAAAGATTATTGTTTTTCTATCACAATGGAAAATGCTACATACCCTAATATGATAACAGAAAAGATAACTGATTGTTTTATGACTGGTACAATTCCAATTTATTATGGGATTAATAATATTGGTGATTATTTTGATAGCGACGGTATAATTACATTAGATGATAATTTTAAAATTGAAGAATTAAGCTTTGATTTATATGAATCAAAATTAAAGGCAGTACATAATAACTTTAAAATGGCAAATGAAATGCTGGTAGCTGAAGATTACATATATAAAAATTTTATAAGAAATGATATTTAAAACTATACATAGCTTAGGGAGTCGTTGCCAAACATCTGAATTATTAAGGCACTATAATTATAGAGAATTTTCAGGATTTTTTGATTGGATGAATACTCAAGATTATTCTACTATTATGCATATCCTAGAAAACAACTTTAAAGAAATTTTAAATCCAAAAAATAATGTAGATGTTATTTGTGATATTCCTGTTATAGATCCGGTTACGGAAAGTATGCAACATACATCCATTAGAACTGCTAATTTATTTTATCATAACCTAAATAAAAATCTTCACAAGGAATGGCTTAAATCATTTATTGCTGCATATAAAAGAGAACCTTCTACTGATGAATATCTAATGAATCATGCTATCTTTCCTCATCATAACCTTAATGAAGAAAAAACTTATAACAGTTTTATTACTCGTGTAAACAGATTCAGAAATCTAATACATTACCCAACACTTTTTGTATATTCGTATAACATATGGGAAAACGATATAAGTAAATTACAAATGAAAAGAATGGTTAATACATTAAAAGAGGTTTATGATTTTTCAAAATTTAAAATATGTTTTATTGGTATAAGTAAAGAAGCTAATAAGGAAAATAAAGTTATAAAAAGATTTGAAACTAATGAATATGATTCATGGCATTTACCAATACACCGAGATAGTTATAATGGTGGATTATTTACAAACCCTAGACCAGGATTAGCAGAATATGATTTAAAAAACTTTGTAAGCATTATTGATTCTTATGCTATTGATAATAATAGAATAAGCAAAGAAGAGATTGATAGTAAACAATCTTAAATTATTTCATATAATATATAATACAACACGGCACTATGAATATAGAAAAAATTATATTTAGAAGAGTAGAAGAAAAAGACTTAACTCAGGTCTTTTCTCTCTTACAGCAATTAACAGAAATAGATTATTCAAATAGAGATGAAAAAGATTGCTGGAATAAATTTAATTCTAATACATCATCAAATTCTATTGTAGGATTATATGAAGATGAAGTTATAGCTTACGGAAGCTTGGTTATAGAAAATAAAATTAGAGGAGAAGCCGCGGGCCATATCGAAGATATAGTTGTAGATAATAAAGTAAGAGGTAATAATGTAGGTGTTATGCTTATAGATGAATTAATTAAAATTGGAAAAGAAAAAGAATGTTATAGGATAACTTTATTTTGTAAAGAACATCTAATAAAATTTTACAATAAAAATGGTTTTGAGGTTAATAGCATTGCCATGAAATTGTTTCCTAAATAAAATAAGATTATGAGTTTTAAATCCGTATCACAATTAGAAAAAAGATTAGGTGAATTTTTTGGGGCACCGTATGTAGTATGCCTAGATGCATGTACACATGGTATTGAATTATGCCTAAGACTCCAAAACCTTTCATCTATAAGTGTACCTAAAAGAACTTACATATCAGTTCCATTCTTAGCTAATAAATTAAACATTAAGTTAGAATGGAGAGAAGAAGAGTGGCAAGATTATTATAAAGTTAATGAACACTTTAAACCTATTTATGATGCAGCTGTATTATGGAAAAAGGATAGTTATATTCCAGGATCGTTTATGTGTTTAAGTTTTCAATTTCAAAAGCACTTATCTTTAGGGCGAGGTGGTGCTATACTTTGTGACAATGAAGCCGATGCTATTGCATTAAAGAAAATGTCATATGATGGAAGATTACCTGAAATCCCTTGGAGAGATCAGGACATTGAATCTTATGGGTATCATTATTATATGACACCAGAAACTGCTCAATTAGGATTAGATAAATTTGATGACGCAGTTAAAACGAAACCTAAACAGTGGGTAATAACAGATTGGCCTGACTTAACAGAGATGGCTGTCTTTAATAAAAAAGAAGAAGTAGATCCATATCTACAAACTCGATAATTAAAATAAAAAGAAAATGAAAAAAGCATTTATTACAGGAATTAATGGACAGGACGGTTCCTATTTAGCCGAGTACCTATTAGGTTTAGGATATGAGGTTCATGGAACAGTAAGAAGAAATTCCACAGCAGAAAATCAATCCGCTCGATTAAAGACTGCATACGAGAAGGGTCAATTAACAACACACTATAGTGATCTTTCAGATCAAGGTAGTTTAGAAAGGTTATTAGAAATAATTCAACCTGATGAAATTTATAACATTGCTGCACAAAGTCATGTTAGAGTTAGTTTTGATGTTCCACAATATACGGTTCAAACAAATGCAGTAGGAGTATTAAATATATTAGAAGCATACCGAAGAACATGCCCTAATGCAAAATTTTATCAAGCATCTTCTTCTGAAATGTTTGGCTTAACTGTTGAGGATGATGGCTTTCAGAGAGAAACTAGTATAATGAACCCGGTATCACCTTATGGATGTTCAAAAGTATTTGGATATAATATCGTAAGACATTATAGAAGAGCTCATAAATTACATGCAGTTAATGGAATATTATTTAATCATGAATCACCAAGAAGAGGAAGTAATTTTGTAACTAATAAAGTTGTTAAAGCTGCATGTTCAATTAAATTAGGTTTGCAAGATAAATTAGAATTAGGTAATATGGATTCTTATAGAGATTGGGGTCATTCAAAAGATTATGTAAAAGCCATGCATGCTATTATGAATCATGACACACCTGATGATTTTGTAGTATCAACAATGGAAACTCATTCTGTTAGAGAAATGTGTGAATTAGTATTTAATTATTTAGATTTAGACTATAAAGATTATGTTGTACAGAACCCTAAGTTTTTAAGACCAGAAGAATTACCTTATCTTAAAGGTGACTCTACTAAAATCAGAAAGACTTTAGGATGGAAGCCAGAATATACTTTTGAATCTATGATGCATGAAATGTGTGATCATTGGATGGATGTTCTACAAGGTAAAGAATCATTAAGATGATAGAAGATATTAAAAAGTTATTAGAAAAAGAAATTGAAGCCATTGGAAATATTCCTTTAGACAATCAATATAAAGATGCAATCCAATTAATTAAATCATGTAATAAATTGGTAACATCTGGGATGGGTAAAGCTGGGCAAATTGCTTTGAATATTTCAACTACCTTTAGTTCAACGGGTATCCCTTCAGTTTATTTACATCCTAGCGAAGCACAGCACGGAGACTTAGGCATTTTACAAGAAGGCGATGTATTACTTTTACTTTCAAATTCAGGTAAGACTAGAGAAATTTTAGAATTAATTCAATTATCACGAAACCTTTATAAAAATATACCTATAATTAGTATAACCGGTAAAAAAGAAAGTGATCTATGTAAAGAGTCTGATATTTGTTTACATATAGGAGATGCAGAAGAAATTTGTCCATTAGGATTAACACCAACAATATCAACTACTCTTATGACGGTTATGGGTGATATCTTAGTAGTAGAAACAATGAAGGAAAAAGGATTTACAAAGAAAGAATATTCTAAAAGACATCATAGTGGATATCTTGGACAAAAGAGTAAAGAAGAATCGAAATATCCACCAGGTAGTTTATTAAATGAATTGCCACCATCAGATTATCAACTTGACAACTAATGAATAAAGTAATTGCAATAATTCCTGCTCGTTGGGGATCTACACGACTACCTGGTAAACCTTTAGCAGATATAAATGGAAAGCCAATGATACAGTGGGTTTATGAAGCTGTTGAAAAATCAATAGCTGATAAAGTCGTGGTTGCTACTGATAATGTTGCAATAAGGGCAGCTGTTAAATTATTCGGCGGAGAATCAATATTAACCGATATAAAACACCAAACTGGTACCGAGCGAGTACTGGAAGCTTATCAACATTATAAAGATGAATATGATTTTGTTATTAATGTACAGGGTGATGAACCTATTATAAATGATAAAGATATAAATGATTTAATTTATACTCTTAAAGGCAGCCCTCATACTATAACAACATTAGTAGGTCAATTAACTGAAAAACAGATGGGAGATAGAAATACTGTTAAAGCAATACTCGATGATCGTAAAATAATAATGTTTACTAGGAGCCCTTTATTTAGTAACTCGTTATTTATTAAAAGACATATAGGAATTTATGGGTTTAGTAAAACAATGGCAGAAAGAATTGATAAAAATATTATGATAGAAACTTCTAATGAAATTGTAGAAAACCTTGAACAGATAAGATGGGGAGATAATGGAATTGATTTTAGTTATGCTAGAGCAGCCGGATTATATAAAGGTATAGATACACAAGAAGATTTAGATTACGTTCGCACGTTCTTAAACTAATACTAAAAAAGCTATATAATAATAAATCACTATTATGGAAAACCAAGGAAAATCTAAAGAACAACTAAAAGGTAGTTATATTGGTGCACTTATAGGATTTGTTGGAATATTTGTAATGTTAATATATTTAATTTTAAGTTAATGCAAAAGGAGCCAATAAATACCAGTAATTTGGATATAAGCAGTACGACTCCAATTACATGTAAAAACTGTGGTAATGAAACATTTAAACCAATATTCTTTTTGAGAAAGATTAGTAGGTTTTTAACTGGTGAAGATACTGATAGAGTAATACCAATGGACAGTCTTGCTTGTGTAAAATGTAATCATGTAAATAAAGAATTTAATCCTAATCCTATATCTGAACAAAACAAAAATAAAAAAGAAGATGAGTAAAGAAACAGAAACAAAAGTAGTTGAAATGGCTACAGAAAAAGCTCCAAAAACAATGGAGGAGTTAAAAGCTAAAGAATCTCAGTTAGATAAAATTAATGAGGATCTTATTAAAGAAATGCAAGAAAGAGAATATGAAATTGATTTTAAAACAAAAAAGGTTTTTGATCGACTTCTTAAGTTCTTAGAAAAAGATGCTCCATGGGGTCATACTACTGCAACTGGTCTAATTATGTTATATCATAACTTAAGAGAAGCAAAAGAATTAGTAAAAGAAAAAGAATTTAATGGATTAATTCCTGTAAGATCTACTAGTGTTACTATTCTTTGGCAAATGGTTACTAAAATGACAGGTAATGGTTTTTATGAAGCTAAAACTTTTGTTGAGTTAATGGCAAATGTTGGTGAATCTTTATCTGCTGCTGTACAAAAAGTACAAAATGATAATCAAGCGCTTAGAGATAATCACTCTGAATTAGCAAAAGTGCAACAAGAAATCTCTGAGTTAGAAGCACAGGCTTCCGTTGAAGGTCCTTCTGCTGAATAATGGGTTTTCATAAGAGACATATTAATAATCAACAGGTTATAGATTTATATAAATCTGGTGGTATAGAAAATGTTAAAAGATGGTATACTGGTAAGGTCGATGCTCTGATATTAGAAACCGGCCTTGCCAGTAAAATCCAATCTGTATTAGAAGATTCCGATTGGCAAACTTTTGGTATTGTTAGAATGGATAATCATTTAATTGACCTAATTCAGAAGGAAATGGGTATAGAGGAACCTCGTACCTAATAATTTACCTTTTCCTAATGAATAAATAAAAAAATACAATTTTTATGAAATTCGTTAGAGACTTCAAACAATTTATTACAGAGAAGAAAGAAAAAGATTTTGAAGATAAAATCAAAGGTCATGGATACTATAAAGGTATCTCTACTTCTACTGCAAGAGCAAAGGAAAAACAAATGAAAGATCAGTCCTCTATGGCTGATGATGATCCTAATGCTTATAAAGAATTACCTGGTGATACAAAAGGTAAAAAATCTTTAAAAAAATCTAAACACACAAAGGCATTTGATGACTTATACGCTGAAGGATTAGAAGAAATGATAATCAATGAAGGTGTAATGTCTGAGTTGCATATAATGATGGAAGAAGCAAAAAACTTTGCTGACTTTAAGAAAAGATTTTACAAAGAATTTAGTGATAAGGTTAAACCTAATAAAGATTTAGATAATTGGTTAAAAGATCTTTATACAGATGGTTTAGGTGAATCATTAGATGAAAAGGCAAGTGGAGATCGCGGTCCTATTGGTGGTAAAGGAATAGAAACTGGCCTTAAAAAGAAATCCGAACAAACTGGTGTATCATTACCTTTATTAAGATTAGTAATGAGAAGAGGAATGGCTGCATGGAAAAGTGGACATAGACCTGGTGCTGGTCAAGAACAGTGGGGTTACGCCAGAGTTAATTCATTTCTAACTAAAGCTCCTGGTACTTGGGGTAGACCTTTAGATGATCCTAAAAAGAATGGACCTAAAGGTTCTTATGGCGCTGATGCTGATATTGCTAAAGAAGTAATAAAGAAAGGTGAAGATAAGAAATTAAAAACAACAGGATTACCTAAATAATATGAAATTTGTAAAAGGCTTTAAAGATTTTGATAAAGTATCAGAAGAACTTAAATACCATATAGATAATGGTTTAGGTTTAGAAGATACAGTTTTCCGTTTAGGCTCAGACGCTCATGCTAAACTTTTTGAAGAAGTAGAACAGTATTGGGATAAAGGAAATATAGTATTAAATGGTAAAGGTGGATGGATGGCAAAAAACCTTGAAGTAGGAAAGAAGGCTATCTATAAAGACCGTAAATCTGGTAAAACTATAAAAGTTAAATTAGATTCTCCTAAGAGAGGTGGAAATAGAAAATTTATTGTATACCGCAATACTGGTAGAACCGATAAAGAAACTGGTGAAATTGTAGCAAAGAAGATTGAATGGGGAGATCCAGGATTATCCGTAAAGAACGATGATCCAGGAAGAGCTAAATCTTTTTGGGCAAGACATGGTTGTGATAAGAAAGAAAAAATGAATCCTAATAAAGCAGGCTTCTGGGCATGTTACGGTCCTTCTCTTTTTGGAAAACAATTAGGTTTAAAATCTACCAACCCATGGTAAATAAATAAAACAATAAAAATAAACAAAGATATGAAATTTATTCCGAAGTACGGAGAGTTTAAGAATTCGTTGAATGAGGCTGCATTTAATTTTAATGATAGTTTAGATGAAACTAAATTAGGACAAGCCGCAAATATAATCTGCTCCTTTTTAAATAAGAAAACAAAATTAGATTTTAAAGTCTTTCCTTTTGGCGTTAAATCAAATGGAATTGAAGGTGTTATGTTATATAGCAATAAAGGTACTGCTGCCGTTAGAGTAGGTGGTAAAGGGATGAATAGAGGTCCAGGTATTGTTGGTGATCTTGCTTTCTTTTCTGATGCAGGAAGTAGAAAAGCTGATTTTGTTATGAGTAGTGATAATTTCCCTATCACTGCATTATGTTCTGAATTTGCAAAATTAATTAGTGAACCTTCATATGCTAAAGAAGTTGAAACATTACAAGAATCCGTTAATGAAGGTACTCGTGGTGTATTATCCGCGCAGGAACAAAAAATGGTTCTTAAGCAATTAAAATCTGGTAAGAGTGCTGCTCAAATATCTAGAGATTTAAAAATATCATACGGTGCAATTCTTAAACTAAAAAGAAATGAAACTATTTCTTTAGAAGATCCGGCTGCTGTTTCTGCTAATGAAGAAACTCTAGCAGATAAAGTTAAATTCTTGGATGAAACATTAACTGATATTTATGATATATCTAGAAAGGTTGCTGCTGGCGCATTTAATTCATTGATGATATCAGGTAGAGCCGGTACCGGTAAAACCTTTAGTGTAGAGAAAGCATTAAAAGATGAAGGTCTTGTAGAGGATGATGATTACATTATAGTATCTGGTGCTGTATCAACAATTATGATGTTTAAGAAAATGTTTCAGTATAGAAATAAAGTATTAGTATTTGATGATTGTGATGCTGTATTTAGAGATGAGAACGGTCGTAATATTTTAAAGGCTGCTCTTGATACCAAACCTGTAAGAAGAATATCTTATCTTAAGAAAAGTGGATTAGTATTTGATCCTAAGGATTTTGAAATGGATCCTGAAGGTGAATTTAATATGATAGAGAATGGAATGGTACCTGCTTATTTTGATTTTGCCGGTAGAGTAATCTTTATTTCTAATTTAGCTAAAGATAAAGCTGATCCTGATGGAGCTATTCGTTCAAGATCTATTTTAATGGATGTTAATCCTGATGATGCTACTCTTATGGAAAGAATTAAAACTTTACTTCCTTATCTTGATCCTAAGGATATGCCTTTAAAAGATAAAGAAGAAATTTACGAGTTTATGAAAAAGGCTAATGATGTTTCCATGAGAACTTTCGTTAAGGCTGCCGGTCTTAAACAGGCAGGTTTAAAGAACTGGGAAAGAATGGCAAAAAGATACCTGTAATTATGAGATATATTAAAACCAAAGATGATTTTATTAATGAAGCAGTAAGTGTAGAAACTAACCGCTACGAAAGAAGTCATGGAAAGAAACCTAGAGGAACTGGCCAATGGGCATTTTACTTTACCTCAACAGGCGGTGAACCTATATTTGTACCAAAGTCAATGAGTTATTCTGATGCTGTTAAATGGGCAAAGGGAGAAGCTAAAAAAGCTGGAGAAACAACTATTTATGTTGGTGAATCATTAGATGAAAAGAGATCTTCGCCTTATGGAGAAATAATGTTAGATCTTGATGCTGCTATGAAAAAGGCTATTAAGAAAGGTGTAACTACATTATCTTATGCTAAGGATTATGTTCAGTCATTAGAAAGAATGGCAAAGAAAAATGCTAAAAGATTCTTTAAAGATTATCAGGATTTTACTGAAGATGATTGGATTGAAGATGTAAGATATAATATGGCTAATGAAAAAGTAAACGAAGGTAGGGCCGCTGCAGACAGATTACTTAAGGATGTTGTAAAAGGTAATACTAATTCAGTAGAAGGAGTTAAGATGTCAAAAGAAATGGCTGAAGCATTTTTAGATTGGTTAAAAATGTCTACATACGGTAAAAAATTCGGTAAGCTACCTTTTGATAAATTATTTACTGCTTCATTCAATTGGGGATTAGACAGATACATTAAAGGTTATAATGTAAAAGATGAATTTAAAGAACTTAAGGCTAAGGCTAAAGAAATGAAAGAATCTCTTACTGAAGCTAAAGGTGATAAGGCTGTAAGTATGGCACAAAAGAAATTAGATAAGGTGATGGCTGACTTAAAAGCTAACTTATTAAAATTTAAAGGTGCTAAGACTGATGCAGATAAAGAAACTTTTAAAACTGAAGCAGGAAGATTAACTCAATTAAGAAAGGATGCTCATGATAATTTAGAACAGGCTATACAAGATGCTTATGCTGATGTTGATTTAGTTGTAATGGAAAATTACGATACTGAGCAAAGAAAGGAAATGGCATCAAAAGGATTAGCATTACCTGATGGTAGCTTTCCAATTAAAAACTTAGAAGATTTAAAGAATGCTATTCAGGCATACGGTAGATCAAAAGATCAGGCAGCCGCTGCTAAGTTTATAGCAAAAAGAGCAAAAGCTTTAAGTGCTGAGGATTTAATTCCAGACACTGAAGATTTTCAAAAAGCTTTAAAAGAAGCAGAGTTCGGAAGAATTCCAAAATTTGGTAAATAATATGAAATACTTTAAAACATTTGAACGATACAGATATGGAGTTAATGGCGTAGGTTCCCTTAAGAATTCATTAGCTGCATTAAAAAGACAAAATATTACTGGTCGTTATGTAGATCCTGAAACTTTGGCACAAGGCATCCGTAATGAATATGAAGCTATCACTGGTGAGAAGTATGAGGATGAGGTTCAGATGTCAATGGATAATACTATTGCTGATATTATTGGTCATTATAAATTAGACGGTCCTGATTTTATGGCTGCATGGGATAAAGTAGTTAAAGAATCTATAGTTAACGAAAAAGAAACTTTAGCATCTGCTATAGAAAAAGAAATGGATAATAATAGATTTAATGTTGATGTTGAATTTTTTACAAGAGACTTAAGACAAATCCAAAATACTAAAAATCATAAAGACTTACACCCTTCTATTAAAAAGGTTCTTAAGGCATTAAAGAAAAAGTATAGAATTAAAGAATCAGTAACAGATGCTTATAATAATTTAGAAAAGATATTTGGAACTGACCAAGAAACAATGGATATGTTTCAAAACATTGAAGATAAAGGTACCATAAAGGATATGATAGAATTTATTGATGAATTCGGTAATGAAGAAATGTTGTCTCGTTATGGTATAAAATCAACTGCGCAAATAAAAAAGCTAGCTAAAACTATTATGAATGAATCTTATAAAGGTAATTTTACCGATTTTAAATATGATTTAGAAATGGCTATAGATAATATGGGTATTTCTCCTAAAGCAATTAAAGCCGTTAAGAAAAAGGGTAAAGGGTATGAAGTAAGGCTATCTTCTTATATGAGTGATAAATCTACATGGGAAAAGATTGGTGATACAATCGGTGCCACGCTTATATCATTTAAACCTGGTAGTATTAATATTGGAATATACGAATAAGCAATGAAAGATTGCAAATGTAAATCTTGTAAATGTAATGAATTAACCAATGAACAGGTAATTCAGCAAATGGAAGATCAAACTAAACCTTTTACTGAAGAACAATATTCAACAGATACAGTCCTAAGACACTTTGATCCAACAGCACCAGATCATTTATATAAATGGCATGCCGATGAAGAAGATCGTTTTGTAGAATCTCTTAATGAAAATGATTGGCAATTTCAATTTGATAACGAATTACCACAATCAATAGAGCCAGGTAAAATTATTCATATACCTAAAGGCTTAATTCATCGCTTAATCAAAGGCACCTCAAACCTGAGCATTTCAATAAAATCTTAACTTAAACTATTTATATTTTTTAGGTATAATTAATATAGTAACATTACTGCTTTCAGAAAGTAACAAATGTTGTTATATTTTTATTATAAATCTAAAACTAACTATGGGAGAAATATATCCAGACGAGGAGAATCTAAATAAAGAAAAGAAATCAGGTAAAAGAGTTAATACCTTAACTATATTAGAACAGTATGGAACTAATGTAACACAATTAGCCATAGATAATAAACTTGATCCTGTCATAGGGAGAGAAGAGGAGATCTTAAGAGTAGTACAAATTTTAGGAAGGCGGAGAAAGAATAATCCTGTATTAGTCGGGGAGCCTGGGGTTGGTAAAACCGCAATAGTCGAAGGGTTGGCATCAAGAATAATTGAAGGGAAGGTGCCTGTTACACTTCAAGGTAAAATCATATACACTTTAGAATTATCTACAATTGTTGCTGGTACAAAATATCGCGGTCAGTTTGAAGAAAGAATGAAAGCCATCGTTGATGAACTTATTGAAAATCCAAATGTAATTATTTTTATTGATGAGCTTCATACTATAATGGGTGCAGGTGGATCTACTGGATCTTTAGATGCTTCAAATATTATTAAGCCTGCTTTATCACGAGGAGAAATAAGATGTATAGGTGCAACTACGTTTGATGAGTTTAGGGAAAGTATTGAATCCGATGGCGCATTAGATAGAAGGTTTCAGAAGGTTGTAATTGAACCGCCATCATTGGAAGAAACCGTTGAAATCTTATCTCACCTAAGACATAAGTATTCTGATTTTCATAATGTAAATTATTCCGATGAAATTATTGAAATGATTGTTAAGGTTTCCGATCAATATATGATGGATAGATATTTTCCAGATAAGGCTGTTGATGTTTTAGATGAAGTCGGTTCTTATAAACATTTAACACATATTAAGATTCCTAAAAAAATAA
>Ga0098050_1000188_pt1 | contig 23632 bp, 31 predicted proteins | sample 14_taG_FD_77070 | JGI IMG/M metagenome (GOLD analysis project Ga0098050, IMG submission 77070) | Marine viral communities from the Subarctic Pacific Ocean - 14_ETSP_OMZ_AT15311 metaG | ecosystem: Environmental > Aquatic > Marine > Oceanic | place: Pacific Ocean | collected 2015-01-18
TCATATACAGTATCAGAGAAAAGAATGTTTGTGTTTTCTGATGCTAGTAATAGACATGACTTATATGTAACATATAATGTTCAGCCAGATGATTACGGTAAGACACCTAATACAATTATGATACATAGAAAGAAAGAAACAAATACATTGTATACAGTTAATGCATTGAATGTTATCATATTGAAGGCTAATAATGGTATATTGGACAAGAAATTTATTATCAATTGGCCAAATTATGAAAACTCATTGTTACTAACCGATGGTGATGAATTAAGACATATACATTTAGATTTACACAAAAGAATTGATATATAAAAAAGGAAAAAATGATTAAACTAAAAACATTACTAACAGAAGCACTTAACATATCAAGTATTGAAGCAGAATTAATATCACTTAATGATGAGTATCCTCAGTATGGATATGGATTAGGACGTTATATGGGAAGTGGTATTCCAGAAGATGCATATGATTTTCCGGGAGGAAACAAAAAAGAAGCTGATGAATTTTATGATAAGGCAGTTGATATTGTACGACAGGTTAGTCCAAATTTTGATAAAAGCGTTAATAACGGATTTGATTCATATATGAAAGAGTTTGGAAAAATTGGATTCTTCGAAGGATAAATTAGGATATTAAAGATATTTTCATTATATTTATATTAATAAAACAATAGAATGGGAGAAAGACAATGATGACAAAATTAGACCCAAATGATGTGCAAACATTTTATAAAGCAATTGATTCGTATATTGATGCGGTATCAAAAGCAGGTAGACAAGATATTTTAAATGGATTATATGACATGTTCATGGATAATGATTATGCAACAGAAATTGAAAAGATGATGGAATCTAAAGTCAGTGATAAGCCATTATTGAAAGAATTTAAAAGAATAGGCGGCACAAAATAATAAGGATTAGAGTTTAGCCATAATTAAACTCAAAATTAAAAAATAAAAAATAGCAGTTAAAAACTTTTTTGCAACTTTTTTCAATAATGCTTAGGAAATACGAAATAAAGTTGTTATATTATTAATTAATTATTAACCATTAAAAAAAGAAAAGAAAAAAATGGCAATTGACTTAAACGCGATTAAGGCTAAACTTAATCAATTACAAACGACCGGCACTCGCCGAAACAATTTATGGAGACCTGAACCAGGTAAACAAATTGTAAGAATTGTGCCTTATCAGCACGACAGAAGTAATCCTTTCAGAGAACTTTATTTTCATTATGATTTAGGTAAGAAAAATTATCTATCTCCAATTACAAACGGAAAAGCAGATCCAGTTGTTGAGTTTTGTGAAAAACTTAAAGCATCAGGTAATTCCGATGAATGGAAGTTAGGTAAGAAGATGGAACCTAAAATGAGAACATATGTTCCTATCCTTGTAAGAGGTTCGGAATCAGAAGGTGTTAAATTTTGGGGCTTTGGTAAACAAGTATATACTGAATTATTAGGTATTATTTCAGATCCAGATTATGGTGATATTTCAGACCCAATGGGAGGTAGAGATATCTTAGTTGAATTTACTCCAGCAGAAGCAGGAGCATTTCCAAAAACTACTATTAGAGTAAAGCCAAATGTTACTCCAATGACAGAGGATAAAAATGTTGCTGAACAAGCAGCAAATAATCAATCTAACTTAGATGATATTTTTAAAGAGCCATCATATGATGATCTTAAAGGAGCATTAGAAGAATGGTTGAATCCTGATAGTGATACTGGTACATCGACAGATGCAAGACCTGCAGCAACAGAAGCACCAAAGAAAGAAGCGGCACCAGCCGGCGTCAATAAAGTAGATGATGTATCTGCAGCATTTGACGAGTTATTTAACGAATAAAAAAAGTTACATTTATGGCAAAATCAAAAACAAAGAGCGAACTAGCGGACTCCTTAGCAGTAGAATTAGCTGATAGTCTTAATAAGAAGTTTAAGAATACAGGATATCAAACTGCATTTTTCTTAGATGGAGATACTAAGGCACCTAGCGAAGTTAGAGGTTGGGTAGGAAGTGGTTCCTCAATGCTTGATCTTGCAATTTCAAATCGTAAGGAAGGTGGATTTCCTGTCGGTAGAATTACTGAGATTACAGGATTAGAAGCATCAGGAAAATCTTTATTAGCAGCACATGCTTTAGCAAATTGTCAAAAGCAAGGTGGGTTAGCTGTTTATATTGATACAGAAAATGCAATAAGTAGAGAGTTTTTAGAAGCAATAGGACTTGATCTGGAAAAGATGTTATATGTCCCTTTAGAAACAATCGAAGACATTTTCGAAGCTATTGAAAGTATAGTAGTAAAGATTCGTGAATCGAATAAAGACAGATTAGTAACAATTGTAGTAGATTCTGTAATGGGAGCTTCTACAAAAATTGAAATGGCTAAAGAATTTGATAAGGATGGTTATGCGACAAGTAAAGCTATTATATTATCAAAAGGTATGCGAAAGCTTACAAATATGATAGGCCGTAACAAAATTTGTTTAATATTCACAAATCAATTACGAACTAGACTAGGAGTAGCATTTGGAGACCCTTATACTACATCAGGTGGTAAAGCGATTCCATTTCACGCTTCGGTAAGGTTACGACTCAAATCAGTTGGTCAAATCAAAGTTAAAAAGGACGGTGTCGATCAGGCTATCGGAATTAAAACTAGATGCCAAGTGGTTAAAAACAGAATGGGTCCACCATTGAAAACTATTGATTATGATATCTATTTTGAATCAGGAATTGATAACTACGGTGGTTGGCTTAATGTTATGAAGCAATTTAAGTTAGTAGGAACAGCAGGTGCATGGTATACATTTACTAGAGAAGATGGTACAGATGTTAAATTCTTATCAAAAGATTTTGAAAAGAAGTTAGATGAGATCGACGGATTGAAAGATGAAATCTATGCACAAATATGTGAAGCCTATATTCTTAAATATAAACCAGGCGAGGACATTGGAATTGATGATGTTCAAATAGATGAAGAATTTGTTAGCGAAGAAGGCTAATGAAAGGACGTTTTTTTGACATACTACAAGAAGTAGAAAGGGAAAGAGAGCAAGGTAAAGGATCAAGTAAGGACAGCCATCTTTTAGTGATCGACGGTCTGAATACATTCATTAGAGTGTTTTCAGCCGTGCCGGCTCTTAATGACGACGGACAACATATAGGCGGCGTAACAGGTTTTTTAAGATCTGTTGCCGCCGTTATCCGTAAGATAAAGCCAACGAGGTGTGTAATTGTATTTGATGGTAAGGGTGGTTCTAAGCGAAGAAAAGAACTATTTCCAGAATACAAAGCAAATCGGGCTAACAAGACAGCATTTAATAGGTATCAAGAATTTGCTTCATTAGAAGATGAATCTGCTTCGATGAAAAAACAATTTGGTCGAATGGTACAATATCTAAATTGCTTACCTGTTACTACATTATCTATTGACAATGTAGAAGCAGATGATATAATGGCATATATTGCAAATGAAGTATATACTAAAGATGAAAATAGAGTTACAATTTGTTCAACAGATAGAGACTTCCTTCAGTTAGTGAATAATAGAATTTCAGTATGGAGCCCTATAAAAAAGAAGATGTACACTCCAAGTGTGATGCAAGAAGAATTTGGGTTTAGCTCAAAGAACTACTTGGTGTACCGTTCTTTTATTGGTGATAAGTCCGATAATATACCAGGACTTAAAGGAGTAGGACCTAAGAGCCTAATTAAACATTTTCCAATGTTTACTGACGATAGAGAAGTTACAATACAAGAACTAGTTGAACATGCAGCAAATGTAGAAAAGAAATATAAAGTGCATGAACTAGTTTCAAAGAATGAAGAATTATTAGACCTTAATTATAGACTTATGCAGTTAAAAGAAGTTGATATACATGGAGGTGCTAAAATGATAACATTAGATAAGATGCAAGGTGATATAGACAAGCTTAATACTTATGAGTTTAAGAAAATGTTTATGGCCGATAAAATGTATACAGTTATCAAAGATTTAGATTCTTGGTTAAATTCATCATTCAATTCACTGAATGCATTTGCTTCGTTGGGTAAAGATTAGGTTATTTGAAAATAAATTATTATAATTAATGCATGACAGATAGATTAAGTAGTTACGGATACGCATTTCAGATTAAAGTTATAACAAGTTTGTTAGTAGATAAATCATTTCTACAACAAATTTCAGATATCCTTAGTCCGAAGTACTTTGAATCAGATGCAAATGAATGGATTGTATCTACAATATTAGAATACCAGAAAGAATATAATGCCTCGCCTACATTAGAAGTAATGAAAGTGAAACTAGAAAAGGTTGAGCATGATGTATTGAAAGACCAAGTTGTTGCACACCTTAAGGATGCTTGGAAATATACAGACTCTACAGATTTAGAATATATAAAAGACCAGGCAATGGACTTTTGTAAGAATCAAGAAATCAAAAAAGCAATTCTAGGATCAGTTGAATTATTAAAACATGGTCAATATGATGAGATAAAGGCTACAGTTGATAATGCACTTAAAGCAGGTGCAGATAAAAATATTGGGCATGATTATATGACTGATATAGATGAACGATATACTGAAGCTGTTAGGTTTGTACAAGAAACTCCATGGGAAGTTATTAATGAATTGACAGACGGTGGACTAGGTAAAGGTGAGTTAGGAGTAATGGTAGCACCGGCAGGTATTGGTAAGTCATGGGCATTAATGAATGTAGGAGCTCATTTAGTTAAGAAAGGAAAGACGGTCGTACATTATACATTAGAGCTGAATGAGGCTTATGTTGGTTTAAGATATGATTCAGTTATAACAGGTATTGCAAATCAAAACTTGAAACATTATCAAGAAGATATTAAAGAACAGTTATCTAAATTGAAAGGAGAACTGATCATTAAACATTATCCTACAAAATCAGTATCGGTAATGGGTATTAGAGCCCATGTTGAAAAATGTATTATGCAAGACAAGAAGCCAGATGTTATTATAGTTGATTATGCAGATTTGTTAAGAGGTCATGGTCAAGAAAAGAGACATGAACTTGAAGGTATATATGAAGATCTTCGTGGTATGGCTGGAGAATATGAAATACCAGTTTGGACAGCATCTCAAGCAAATAGATCAGCATTAGAAGAAGATGTTATTGATGCTAGTAAAGTTTCAGAGTCATATGGTAAAGTAATGGTTGCTGATTTTATATTATCATTATCTAGAAAGGTACAAGATAAGTTAGCAGGAACAGGTAGATGGCATGTTATTAAGAATAGGTTCGGCCCAGATGGCATTACATTGCCAAGTAAGATGAATACTTCAAATGGACAATTTAATATTTATACAGATACGTCCGTAGGCGGTAGAGATACTCAAAAGCAGATGGATAATGGTAATGATATGGCTAGACAGATGCTAGCTAGAAAATATCAAGAAACACAATCTGAAGGTTTTGAGTAAAAAGTTAAGAAAAAGTTACGTAAATGAACCTTGGACATGCACTCAGTGTATATTTATATAGGAAATTAGTTGATTTACGTAGCCATTAGCAGCTACATTTTTACATTTAAAATAATAAAATAAACAAAAGAAAAGGAAAATATGGACATCTCAACACAAATATTATCAGATATTACAGTATACATGAAGTATGCAAAATATATTCCAGAACTAGAAAGAAGAGAGACCTGGGAAGAACTAGTTACACGAAATAAGACAATGCATCAAAAAACCTTTCCAACACTTAAGAAAGAAATTGAGTCTGCATATAAATTTGTGTATGATAAAAAAGTATTACCATCAATGAGGAGTATGCAATTCGCTGGTAAACCTATAGAGATTAGCCCAAATAGAATATATAATTGTGCATATCTTCCTATTGATGATTGGAGAGCCTTTTCAGAAACAATGTTTTTACTTTTAGGTGGAACAGGCGTAGGATATTCAGTACAGAAACACCATGTAGATGAATTACCTGAAATTAGAAAACCTAATTATAATAGAACAAGAAGATTTTTAATTGCAGATTCAATAGAAGGTTGGGCAGATGCAGTTAAAGCTCTTATGAAAAATTATTTTCAAGGAGGCTCTCATCTAAAATTTGATTATTCAGATATTAGACCAAAAGGAGCTAGATTAGTAACCTCAGGTGGTAAAGCACCAGGACCACAACCATTAAAAGAATGTTTGGTTAAAGTGGAGGGACTATTGAAAGGAAAACAAGATGGAGAAAAATTATCTACATTAGAGACTCATGATATTGTTTGTCATATTGCAGATGCAGTATTGGCAGGTGGTATTAGAAGAGCTGCTCTAATCAGTTTATTTTCGGCACATGATGAAGAAATGATTTCATGTAAGTCAGGTAATTGGTGGGAATTGAATCCACAAAGAGGTAGAGCTAACAATTCAGCGGTATTAATGAGACATAAAATCACTAAAGAGTTTTTTATGGATCTATGGAAAAGAGTTGAATTATCTGGTGCAGGAGAACCTGGTATATACCTTTCAAATGATAAAGATTGGGGAACTAATCCATGTTGTGAGATAGCATTAAGACCATTCCAATTTTGTAACTTATGTGAAGTAAATGCAAGTGATATTGAATCACAGGAAGACTTTGAAAATAGAGTAAGGGCAGCAGCGTTTATAGGAACATTACAAGCAGGTTATACCGAATTTCATTATTTAAGACCAGTATGGCAAAGAACAACTGAGAAAGACGCTTTAATTGGAGTTTCTATGACAGGTATAGGGTCTGGTACGGTACTAGGATATGATATGAAATCGGCAGCTAAGATAGTTAAAGAAGAAAATGTCAGAGTAGCCGCAATATTAGGTATTAATAAATCAGCAAGAACAACAACAGTAAAACCTGCAGGAACAACATCATTAACTTTAGGAACATCATCAGGAATTCATGCTTGGCATAATGATTACTATATTAGAAGAATAAGAGTAGGTAAAAATGAATCAATGTTTAAATACCTATCAGAATACCATCCTTCTTTAATTGAAGATGAATACTTTAGACCACATGATACAGCAGTTATTAGTATTCCACAAAAATCACCAGAAGGTGCTATTATGAGAACCGAATCACCATTCCAATTACTTGAAAGAGTTAAGAAAGTTGCAACCGAATGGATTAAGCCAGGTCATAGATCCGGAAACAATACTCATAATGTTTCTGCAACAATATCATTAAGAGATCATGAATGGGATGCTGCAGGAGAATGGATGTGGGACAATAAAGAACATTACAATGGCCTATCAGTTCTACCTTATGATGGTGGTACTTATACACAAGCTCCATTTGAAGATATTGATGAAGCAACATATGAAAAGATGATGGGAACATTATCAAATGTAGATTTATCTGAAATTGTAGAAACAGATGATGAAACAGATTTGAAAGGTGAATTAGCTTGTGCAGGAGGCAGTTGTGAAATCACATAATGATTGGATATACCAGCTTTGGGTAGAATATGTTAATCAGTCATCCAAATTTTATTGGGAAAATGGTTACAAGGTCATGACAAGAAAATATCATTTAGAAAGAGGATATTGTTGTAACTCAGGATGTAGACATTGTCCTTATAAAAAGCATTGAAAAGATTTGCCTAATTGAAATATTTTTCTTATCTTTATATATAAATAAAAAGTAGAAGATATGACAAAGAACGAGTTAATTAATGTAATTGTAAGTTTAAAATCGGACTTAAAGTTCCTAAAAAGAAATTTGCAATTTAGAATGGAAGAAAATGACATTGAAGAAGTATTATCAAGATATCAAGATGAGGACAGCAAATATGCCGCCCAATCCGGTGCATTTCAAGCAATGGCCAGCATGGATAATGATACCTTTAAAAGGTCGATCGAATCCATAAACAAGATGGAAAAACAATTAGAGATATGAAAAAAGGTTATTCCGGTCCATATTATGTTGTAGATAAAAAAAGTAAAGAGATCTTCACTTATAAAAAAGATGTTGGTAAGCATTATAACATATATGGCACATATAAACAAATGCAAGAAAAGTTATCAAAGAAAGGACTTATTTTAACTAGGGAAGTAGAATAATTGGAAAAAAGTTCCAAAAAGATTTGCCTAATTGAAATATTTTTCTTATCTTTATATAGAAGATAAAAAGGTAAGGGGTCAAGCCATAAGATGACCTAAAAATTAAAAATTAAAAAATGAATCAAAATTTAGAAAACCTCCATTTAATGTCCTTCCATGAATTACAAGGATTGAAAGCTCAAATCACAACATTATTAACTATGAAGAGACCTGCATTTAAAGTAGGTATGAAATGTGAAGTTAATTCACCTAAAGTAGCTGGTATTGTTGGAGAGATAGTAAAAGTGAATAGATTGAAATGTAAGGTCAAATTAAATGGTCAGACATGGAATGTTCCAAAAGATATGATTGAATTAGTATAGTATGAAAGATTCATGGATTATATTCGATTTGGACGGCACATTAGCCGACATCGAAAACAGAAGAAAATTAGCAGTTAAAGCTAACGGTAAGATGGATTGGGATATATTCTTTTCACCTAGATTAGTCGAAACAGATGAGCCAAAAGAATCTGTAATAGAAATGGCTCGTGTGTTGTCATCATCCGGTCACAAGATAGCAATATTATCAGGTAGAAGTAAAGCAACCAAACAAGTCACTACAGAATGGTTAAGATTCCATGGAGTGCCATTTGATGTTTTAAAATTACGCCCAACTAGTCATCCATGGAAATTTATGCCAGATGATAAGTTAAAGCAGGGTTGGCTAGATGACCTTTGGCCAGATGATAAAAAAGATAATATTGTATGTGTCTTTGATGATAGAGATAAAGTAGTTCAGATGTGGCGAGAAAATGGACTTGATTGTTTTCAAGTAGCCCCAGGAGATTTTTAGAAAAAAAAAGGCACAAATATTTGTGCGTTTGCAAAAAATTAGTTATATTTATAATAAATCAAAAAACAGTTATATGAAACATTTTAAGTTTAAATTAGTAGATCTAACATTCGATATGAAGAAATTACCTTCATATGATCAAGAATATTTAAGAACAATGGTATTCGAAACCATTGGACAGAAGTCAGTAAAAAATTCAGGCAAACCTTTTTCAGATGCATATCAATATCCAGATAACTTTACATTATTTAATGATGAAGTTGAGATGTTGAATTATATGTCAGACTTTACAGGTAAGTATGATAATACAGCATCCCATTTATTACATGGTAAAAAGTATTATTTTGCATGGACATATTCTTCTTAAATATTAGGATATATGAAAAGTATTTCTTATATTAAATTAAAATAAAGGATAAATTATGGCAAAGTATCAATCAACAAAAATATTCGATAACTATTCGGTGGCATTGAGACAATGGAAAGCATCTCATTCTCATTGCGAATTGTTACATGGATATGCATTAAAATTCAAAGTATGGTTTGAATCAAAAGAACCATTAGAAGAAAATCAATTAGATGAAATGAATTGGATCGCAGATTATGGAGGATTCAAATCTACGGACGCAACACCCACACCAGGTAATGGTCTTAAAGATTGGATGAACTATATGTGGGACCATACATTATTAATTGAAAAAGATGATCCATATTTGGACTTCTTTCAATCAGCAGCTATGGAAGGTGTATGTTCATTAAGAGTTATGGATAAGATGGGAGCTGAGTCATGTGCCAAATTAGTATTTGATAAATTTAATGATGTTATGTCAAAGACCGGTGGTGGTAGAGTAAAAGTAGTTAAAGTAGAATGTTGGGAAGCTGACAGAAATTCATCGATATATAGTGAATAAGAGAATAGAAGATTATAATAAGGTCTTACCTGTATTAGAAGTATATAGGTGTATACAATCCGAAGGAAGTAGGTTTGGAAGGCCAACGATAGCAGTTAGAACTACCGGATGTACTCATAGATGTTATTTCGGAGAAGGTGGGTGGTGTGATTCTTGGTATACAAGTATCCATCCAGAAAAAGGTACATTTACATTCAATGATATTATTAAGATATATGACGAAAATCCTCAGATATCAGAAATGATGTTGACTGGTGGTAGTCCGACAATGCATCCTGCATTAGTAAATGAGTTGTCTCATTTTGCAAATGAAAGAGGAATATTGATTACAATTGAAACAGAGGGAAGTAAATATGTTGAAACGGATTATCCTTTGGGCTTATTATCCATTAGCCCGAAATTTAGTAATAGTGTTCCTGTATTGGGCGCTATTACGCCAGCTGGTAAAGTGGTAGATGAAAGAATGATAAAAACTCATAACAGATTTAGATTAAATACAGAGTCAATGAAACAAATGATTGACTTTCATGATGATTATCATTATAAACCAGTATGGGACGGTACAGATGAGAATCTGAAAGAGATAGAAGATTATAGAGTTGAATTAGGTATTCCTAAAGATAAGACATATGTAATGCCAGCCGGAGATACGAGAGATACATTGATAGAAATGTATCCTAAAGTATTTCAAATGGTAGCAGAACATGGATATAATATGTCAGGTAGAGATCATATTATAGCATTTGATACAGAAAGAGGTGTTTAATAAAATGGAGAAAAAAATGAAAATGAAACCCATGGGTGATCAGCTTTTATTGAAAGCACAAGAAACCCAAACAAAAACTAAGTCAGGTATTATCTTGACAGCGACAAATGATGTATATGGATATGCAGATGTGATTGATGCAGGTCCAGGCTTATTTACACAAACAGGAGATAGAATTCCAATGACCGTTAAAAAAGGTGATATGGTTTTGGCTCCTGTAAGTAAATTAAGTGGTAAAAATGGCAATCAAATTAAATTAGAAGAAGAGGCATATGTGTTAGTCCGTGAATCGGAAATAGCAATGGTGTCAGTAAGTGATTCGTAATAATAAAACTGAAGAATTATATGTGTAAAAATAATAAAGAAGAAAAATCTAGTATAAATATAGAACTAGTAAAGGCAGGTTATGCCAATGGTGCAGCTGAGGGTAGACCTTTAACAGAAGAAGAAAAGCAAGCAATGATAACAGATGCAGCACATGCATTTGGTATGTTTTTGGATGCATTAAAGGTAGAATGGAGAGAAGATCCAAATTCAGATAAAACTCCATATCGAGTAGCTAAAGCATATGTGAGAGATTTATGGGCAGGTAGATATGAAGCTCCTCCTGCAATAACAACATTCCCTAGTGATGGATATGATGGTATAGTATTTGAAGGTGGTATTCCATTGACAAGTATGTGTTCACATCATCATCAAACTATTATGGGTGTAGTACATGTTGCTTATATTCCTGGTAAAGATAGTCATGTAATTGGACTATCTAAATTAAATAGATTGGTAGAACATTTTGGTAGAAGAGGTGCAATACAAGAACAATTGACAGTTGCTATCCATCATGCAGTAGATGCAATTATTGAAGATAACATGGGTGTTGCGGTTATGATTGATGCAACTCATAATTGTGTACAATGTAGAGGAGTAAAACATGGTGGTGCAAGTATGAAGACAAGTAAATTGACCGGAGCATTTAAAGAAGATCCTGCTACTAGAAATGAGTATTATGAATTCATTAGAGGATATAATTAATGGAAATACTTATACCAGAATATAAAATAGAAAGAAGGGTCAGAGCAATGGCTCATAAAATTTCTGAGGAACATAAAGAATCAGGAAATGATCTTCCACCGGTAATGATATGTGTACTAAATGGAGGATATGCATTTTTTGCAGATCTCATGAAGGATATGGGTATAGATGTACAAATGGATTTTATTCGACCAAAGTCATATGAAGGTAAAGACAATTCAGGCGGAGTTAAATTTACAAAAGAATTAGAAATTCATTGTAAAGGTAAACGTGTTTATATTATAGATGATATAATTGATACGGGCCAAACGATGTTAGAGATATTGTTGAGAGTTAATGATATGATGCCGGCTGAAGTAAAGGTTGTTACATTACTAAAACGAAAAGAAGACAGTCCTCCAGTAGATCATTTTTGTTTTGAGATTGATAAAGAATGGGTAGTAGGTTATGGATTAGATGATAATTCATTGAAAAGAAATTATAGAAATATTTACAAAATAAATTAATATGACAAGAACAGGCGGAATAATGAGTGATGGTAGACCAAAACAACAACAACTACCAGATGCGAGAAAACATCAAATTATAAGTTTCATCAAATCAGGAATTAGAATATCAGGATATGCTTTATTACCATTTAATTTGGTAGTGTCAGTTATTTTTCTTATATTAAGTGAAATAGTAGGAATTATAGAAGAGCTAGTTTAATGTATCAAGCAGTAGCATATCATAGACGTACTAACAAAGTACATATCTGGGATGATAAGAAAGGCCATGTGATTGTAAATTATAAACCTTATGCGTATCGAAAAGCATCATATGGTGATAAAGTTGCATTAGATGGTGAACGAGTTATGAGAGTAGATAATCCAGATTCAGAAGAAAGAGGATTATATGAAAATGACTTGAACCCAGAAATGCGTACTTTAATTGATATGTATACAGATTCAGATGAAGCATCTGTAGGACATAGACCTTTATTTATTGATATTGAAGTAGATATTGCATCTGGATTTCCAACTCCAGAAGAAGCTCAAAATGAAGTAACATCAATTGCAATTTTTGATGAGGCAGGTGATCAAAGATGTGTATGGATTTTAGATAAAGACCAAGTAGTAGAAAATTTATCTAAACCAGGATATGAAGTTATTTCATGTAGAGATGAACATACATTGCTTAGTAAATTCTTATTCAAATATTATGAGATTCAGCCTACTTTGATAACTGGGTGGAATATTGACTTTTTTGATATACCATATCTTTATAATAGGATGGTACAAATCTTAGGAGAAAAGCAAGCAAGAACATTATCTCCAATTAACGATGTTATATGGTTAAAACATAGAAATAGATATAGAATATCCGGAGTATCATGTTTAGATTATATGGCATTGTATAAAAACTTTACATATTCACAAGAGTCTAGTTATTCATTAGAAGCTATATCTCAAAAAGAGTTAGGTAAAGGTAAAATGAAATATGAAGGAACATTAGATGACCTCATGAAAAATGATATTCAAGGTTATATTGATTATAACATGAATGATGTTGATTTGGTATGGGAGATAGATCAAAAGATGAAACTAATGGATCTGGCTAGAAGTATATGTCATAAAGGTCATGTTCCTTATGAGGACTTTTTATTTCCAACAAGATATTTAGATGGTGCGGCGTTAACATATATGAAACGAATGAATATTGTTTCGCCGAGCAGACCACCCCGATCGAGCGAAGAGCTCAACTTATTAGGAGCATATGTTAAGGCACCAAATGCCGGCCGTTATAAATGGGTATATGACCTTGACTTAACATCACTGTATCCTAGTATCATAATGACACTTAATATATCTCCAGAAACTAAAGTTACAAAATTAGAAAACTTTGACAGTAAAGGATATATTAAGAATACAGGACAACATTATTCTGATCAATGGAATGGATGGGAGACTAGTCATGACCTACGAGAGTATTTAGAATCTAATAAATATTCTATAGCAGCTAATGGAGTTGTATATGATACACAAATTAAAGGATTCCTTCCAAGTATCTTAGATAATTGGTTCAATGAACGTGTTGAATATAAAAATTTAAGAAAAAAATATGAAAAGGAAGGTAATGATGCTAAAGCAGAATATTATGATAGAATGCAATTAGTAACTAAAATTCTTTTAAATTCATTCTATGGAGTATTAGGTAATCCTAGTTTTAGATTTTTTGATCCTGATAATGCAACAGCTATTACAAGTACAGGACAACAACTTATTAAGTTTACAGCAGATATTGGTAATAAATTTTATGCAACTGAATTAGGCCAGAAGAAAGATCATAACATTTATATAGATACTGATTCAGTATTCTTTTCGTCATTACCTTTAATTGAAAAAAGATATCCAGACTTCGATATTAAAGATGAACAATGGATGGCAGATAAAACTATTGAAATAGCTGATGAGGTACAAAACTTTATCAATAGGTCATATGATATTTATGGCAAACGATTTCATAATGTAACCGAACATAGATTTGATATCAAAAAAGAAAATGTAGCAAAGGCGGGTCTATGGATTGCTAAGAAGCGATATGCACAATGGATTATTAATGTAGAAGGACATTCAGTGTCTAAATTAGATGTAAAAGGATTAGATGTTGTAAGATCATCCTTTCCACCATCATTCAGGAGATTTATGGCTGAGGTGTTAGAAGACATGTTAAATGATATTGATAAAGTTACATTAGATGAGAAGATTTTAAACTTCAAAGAACATATGAAAACATTAGAATTGATGGAAGTGATGTTTCCTATAGGCGTAAAGAATGTTAAGAAGTATACAAGAAAGGGCGATGCTCCATTTTCAATAAGAATGAAAGGAACTCCAGTACATGTTAAGTCAGCATTAAATTATAATGATATGTTGAAGCATCATAAAATAAAAACCATTAGAGGTATTATTAATGGAGAAAAAATTAAATGGACATATCTCAAACCAAATTCAATGAACTTAGATACTATGGCATTGAAAGGTTTTGAAGATCCTGCGCCGATTGAAAAATTTGTGCAGGACAATATAGACTATGATAAAATATTCAAGTCTGCATTTGCAAATAAATTGAATGATTTTTATGCTGCAATGAAATGGGGTTCGATCCCAGAAAATAATAACTTAGGAAAGTTTTTCCAATTTTAATTAGGATAGATGAAAAAGATTTCTTATATTATAATATAATAAAAAGATATGATAGGATTTAGAAAATACTGGTACGGTAAAGAATGTGAAGGTAGATTAACAGATGTAGAAACATTATTTCTAGCTGATATAAATGTTAAAGGCATCAATATGGATAAGGCACCTCATATATATTTTTGCTCCGGAGCAGTAGAACAATTGATAGCAGATGCTAAAGATTCTAAATTAGATTGGGATTGGATGAACAAGTTTATTGATAGAACAGGTACTACAATTAGTTTAGAATGTACACCTGGTATGTTGAAAAATATTCCACCTATGATTAGAATCAAAACACATATTATGTATATGTTAGAGGAGGCAGAAGTAGGATTATTAAAACAAAATGATAGTATAAAGGTTATACATGCTCCTTATAGTTTATATTGTGCAAGTATACAGAATATGCAAAAAGTTACACCAGACGATTACAAATACGATATATATGAATAACATTTGGATAGTAGATTTAGAAGCAGTTGAAACGAGATATACTGGTCAATGGAAACAACATTTTCCAGAATTAATGCGAGTAATGGCATTTGGAGAATATAATGTAGAAGTTATAGAAGGACCTACGGATATTCCTGAAGCAACTACTCCTGGTGCATTTTTAAACTTCGGTGGTACTAATATTTACAAAAGTGCTCAAATGGTTAAGATAGGTAGATTGTTTTGTGATAACAAGGTTAAGCCAGGAGACCATTTTATTTATACAGATGCATGGAATCCAAGTATTATACAATTAAAGTATATGAGCCAACTATTACAGATTCCTATCAAAATACATGGTCTATGGCATGCTGGTAATTATGATCCTAATGATTTCTTAGGTAGATTGATTGATGATCAATGGGTTAAGACATTTGAAAAATCATTAGCCGAGGCAATAGATTATAATTGGTTTGCATCCGATGACCATCTATCAATGTTTAGACGAAACTTTGGATATGGTGATGTTAAATGTTTTAGAACAAGATGGCCTATGGAATATCTGAATAAAATGTTTACTCCTAAAAAGAAAGAGGATATCATATTATTTCCTCATAGGATTGCACCTGAGAAACAACCAGAGATATTTAAAGATTTAGCAAGAGAGTTACCAGAATATAAATTTATTGTATGTCAAGAGCATGACTTTACAAAAAAGGAATATCATGATTTATTAGAAAGATCTAAAATGGTATTTTCTGCAAACTTGCAAGAGACATTAGGTATTTCATGCTATGAAGGAGCTTTGGCCGGAGCAATACCAATGGTTCCTAATAGATTAAGTTATACAGAAATGTATTCCGATGAATTTAAGTATCCAAGTGAATGGACAGAATCTTGGGAGTCATATCTTAAACATAAAGATCATCTAATAAGAGAGATTCGTATATGGATGGAACGTTATGATACAATAGCCGAGTCAGGTAAAATAGAACAATTAGCTAATAGTTTACATGAAAATTACTTTTCGTGTAATGGATTAAAAAAGGTATTATTTAATGGATAAAAAAGAAAATAAAGAAAAACAAAAAGAGTTTATTTACTTCCCGTCTTTATCAGCCGGCGGCTTTGCGTCGTCGCTGATTAAGGACACAAAATTATCGAATGGAACTACATGTAGATTTTATGATGATAGTTATCCGGAAGAATTTAGACATAAGAATTTCCTAATAACAGCAGGACATTATTATAAGAAGATGGATATACGTGACCAATTTGGTTTAGGTAAAGATTCATTAGTATTTGGAGATTCAGGAGGATATCAAATTGCAACTGGTGCATTGAAATATAGTGATGACTTGAGAGAAAAGATATTTCATTGGTTAGAAGCTAATTCAGATGTAGCAGCTAATTTAGATATACCACCTAAGACAGTATATGAAAATAAATTTTATGAATGTGCAGATATTAGTTATGATAATTTTGCATGGTTCGAAAAGAATCAATCAGGTAAGACAAAGTTCTTAAATATGTTACAAGGTTCCAATCCGCAAGAGTATGATTGGTGGTATCAAAAATTTAAGCATTTTGAATTTAATGGTTGGGCTATTGGAGGTCCTCAAAAATTAGTTGACTTCATGTGGGCATTAGCATTAATGTTGAAAAATAGAGAATTTGAAAAAGTTAATTTAGAATATTTACATTTATTAGGTATTTCAAAGATATCAGATTTCTTTATATTATCAACAATACAAAAATGTTTGAATAAACATTATGGCAACAGAATTATAGTTACAACAGATTCAAGTTCGCCTGGTCAATATCCTGTATATGGAACATATTTACATTCTCATAACTTTAAGAAATTATCGTTTACAGATGTATATATGCCAAAAGGTTCAAAAGATGAAGATGGAAATGTTCAGAAATTAGATCTTTTAGATGCTCCTGATCAATTAGTTCCATGTAGTTTAGATTGTCCGGCATGTAAAGATTTTACATGGGATATGCTAAATGATTATAATTCATCAGCAGTGCCTAGAATGGTATTACATAATGTACATGTATTTGATCATACAATAAAAGAAGTGAACAAGATTGTGGCTGCTCATAGAGAGGTTGCGCAATATGTTGTTCCAAATAATTTAGCTGCAGTATTAAAAAGTATATACGAAATGTTTGAAGATCCAGATGCGGCGATCACTACCTATGAGAAGTATAAACAATATTATCAAAGGTTTGGAGGACAGAGTATTACAACTATTAACAAAGATATATTTAACCAATTTTTTGAAGAAAAAGTAGAACAATGAAAAAAAGCGACTTATTAAATTTCGTAGGCCGATATCATTTGGCCGGAGCGACTACATCAGTAAAGTGGGATGCAAAAGAAGGTGCATTACAAACAGAATTCATCACAGATGATCAGAATGTAATTGGACATATTAATGCCTCTAACTTAGACCTGGGTAACAATGAATTAGGTGTTTATGCAACACCTCAATTAGTAAAAATGTTAACTGCAACAGGTGAAGACCTAACAGTTGATGTAAATGATGTGAGCGGCACAGCTGTGAGCATTGGAGTAAAGGACAAAGATGTAGACATGACATTCATGTTAGCAGATTTATCCGTAATTAGACAAGTTCCAGATCTTAAGAATACACCTGATTGGAATGCTTCTATTGATATAACAGATTCTGTTAGAACTAAATTTATCAAAGCAAAGAATGCATTACCTGAATCAGAAAACTTTGGAATTAAATGTACTGGCGGTGTAGTAGATATGATAATGAATTATTCGTCTATCAATACTAATAGAATTACATTTCAGTTAGATGCGCCTGATAGTAAAGATATGGGAGTTATTTGTTTTTCATCTACATTGTTTAAAGAAATACTTCAAGCAAATAAAGATGCTGAAACAGGTAAGATTGAAGTTTCTGAAGCAGGTCTTGCAAGAGTATCATTTACCGGTAAGACATTTACATCTACTTATTATTTAGTACAATTACAATCATCATAAAATGACTGACGAGATTATACAACAAGTAACAGAATACGTGTATGCAAATTATAAATCGTATAAAGATAAACAACTAATTATTAGAGAGAAGGATAAATGTTTTCATATAGCAATTCATAAAGATGCATCTCCTTTAATTTTAGGTAAAAGTATATTGAAATAATATGAAAGTTAGATTTAAAAAATTAGTTGATAAAGCAGTTACTCCAAGTTATGCGAAAGCAGGAGATGCTGGATTAGACATGACTGCCATTGGTCATAGAATCGATACAGAAAATAATTTTATAGAATATTTTACAGGTATTGCATTAGAAGTGCCAGATGGGCATGTTGGACTTTTATTTCCTAGGTCATCGACATCAAAGACAGATTTGCGCTTAGCAAATTGTGTAGGTGTTGTAGACTCAGGATATAGAGGAGAGATTTCTTTTAGGTATAAGTTTGCGAAAGATTCATTCTTTGCAAAATTAAAAAGATTTCAAGATGGAGATAGAGTAGGTCAGTTAGTAATAATGCCATATCCGCAAATCGAAATGTCAGAAGCAGATGAGTTATCATCTACTGAGAGAGGTGAGGGAGGATACGGCTCAACAGGAAATTAGATATGTTTGGAAATCAAGAACACACATTATGGGTCGAAAAATTTAGACCTGGAACATTAGATGGATATGTTGGAAATGAACATATTATAGATAAAGTTAAATTGTATATTGAATCAGGAGATGTGCCTCATTTATTATTTTACGGAGGTGCAGGTACAGGTAAGACGACATTAGCAAAGATTATTGCAAATAATGTTGATGCAGATTTAATGTATGTCAATGCATCAGATGAGAATAATATTGAAACTGTTCGTACTAAAATTAAGAGTTATGCTAGTACAGTTGGTTTCAAAAGATGGAAAATTGTTATATTAGATGAAGCAGATTATATGACTCCTAATGGCCAAGCTGCCTTAAGGAATCTAATGGAAACATTTAGTAAAACAACTAGATTTATATTGACATGTAACTATGTTGAAAAAATTATAGATCCTATTCAATCAAGGTGTCAGGTATTTGGTATAACGCCTCCTAATAAAAAAGAGGTAGCTAAACGAATTGTATCTATATTAGATGAACTCCAAGTGTCATATGATAATAAGGACCTTGTTACAATTATAAATGCCGGCTATCCTGATATAAGAAGGGTATTAAATAGCTGTCAGAGGCAGGTCATCGATGGAAAGTTAAGAGTAGATGACACTAGTGTTATACAAGCAAATTATATGACTAAATTAGTTGAAATCTTAGATAAGGCAGATAAGAAAACTGCATTCAAAGAGATTAGACAATTAATTAATGATAGTAAGGTAAAAGATTTCTCGGCATTACATAAGTATCTTTTCGAAGAAGTAGATAATTATGCTAAAGGGCATATTGCAGGCATTATATTGATATTAGCAGAATCACAATATCAAGATTCATTTGCAGTAGACAAAGAGTTACATATAATGTCAACGATTGTTAAAATGTTGAACGAATTAAAATAGAGGAAAGGTTATGGCAAAGAATTATAACAAAGGTAAAGTAATAGGAATGAATCCTGGACAAGGACAAGCTCCAAATGCACAAGTAAATATCAAACCAGAAGATCTGAAAGATATTGCATGTGAAAATTGTGGATGTAAATACTTTAGACAAGTAAATGCATTTAAAAGAATATCAGCATTAGTATCACCGTCTGGTAAAGAACAAATAGTTCCGGTACCGACATTTAGATGTGATGAATGTGGATTTATTAACGAAGAGTTTAGACCAATTGAACAAAAAACAAAATAAGTTATGGCAAAGAAATTAATATTTGGAGCAGATGCTCGATTAGAATTGATGAAAGGCGTTGAACAGTTATCAGATGCTGTGAAGTCGACATTAGGACCGAAAGGTAGAACAGTAGTGATTGAAAAGGCCTTTGGCGGACCTCATATTACAAAAGATGGAGTAACTGTTGCAAAAGAAATTGAATTAGAAGATCCGATCCAAAATGCTGGTGCACAAATGGTTAAAGAAGCTGCATCTAAAACAAATGATGAAGCAGGTGATGGAACAACTACATCAACTGTATTAGCACATGCTATATTGAAAGAAGGATATAAAAAGATTGCAAATGGAGCTAATCCAATTGAATTGAAGAGAGGTATTGATAAAACGGTTAGTAAAGTTGTTGAATATCTAAAAGAAGAATCTAGACCAGTATCTGGAAACGATGAAATAGCACAAGTAGGAACTATATCAGCTAATAATGATGCATCTATTGGAAAAATGATTGCAGAGGCAATGGATAAAGTAGGTCAGAATGGAGTAATTACCGTTGAAGAAGGAAAGACTGCAGAAACACAATTAGATGTAGTTGAAGGAATGAGATTTGATAGAGGATATGCATCTCCATACTTTGTAACTAATTCAGAAAAAATGACTGCAGAATTAGATGATCCATTTATATTATTATATGATAGAAAAATTTCTAACATGAAAGATATATTGCCATTACTAGAACAAACAATGGGAATGGATAGAACAATGTTAATTATTGCTGAAGATGTAGAGGGAGAAGCTTTATCAACATTAGTAGTTAATAAAGTTAGAGGTACATTAAAAGTTGCAACAGTAAAAGCACCAGGGTTTGGCGCAAAGAGAATTGAGCAGTTAGAAGATATGGCTGTATTAATTGGTGCAACAGTTATAACTCAAAAAGTTGGATTATCATTAGAAGATGCTACATTAGATCATCTAGGGACAGCAGGAAGAGTTATTATTACAAAAAATGATACAACAATTGTTAATGGCCATGGTAGTGAAGAAGCAGTTCAAGAACGTATTAAAGATGTAGCATCTCAAATAGAAAGTTCAGATTCTGAATATGATAAAGAACAGTTACAATCTAGATTAGCAAAATTGTCAGGAGGTGTTGCAGTAATTAGAATCGGTGCCGGATCTGAAATTGAGATGAAGGAAAAGAAAGATAGATTAGATGATGCATTGAATGCAACAAAAGCAGCAGTTGAAGAAGGAATTATTGCTGGTGGAGGAACAATATTAAGAGGATATCAACATCATGAGGATGATATATATGAAAATGAAGATCAAACATTGGGAAGAGACATTGTTCTCAAAGCTTGTAAGGCTCCATTTGAGTCCATTTTGGAGAACGCTGGACTTAATCCTGAAGTTATTTGGAATAAGATAGTAACACATAATGCAAATGGAACTGAAGCTGGATATGATGTTAGAACAGAAACGGTATTAGAAGATATGGTTGATGTAGGAATAATTGATCCAGTTAAAGTAACTAGAATTGCTTTAGAAAAAGCAGCATCAGTAGCAGGAACAATGTTAACTACAGAATGTGTTATTACAGATATTCCAAAAGATGAACCGGCACAGCCACAAATGCCAATGATGTAATGAAGGTAAAAAAGCCAGCTACAATATTTGACCATTTAGCAAATATAACATGGAAGAAGACTCCTTGGGATACTTTAGACGAAGCATCTCAGAAGTCTTTCTCTCCATATTTGATAAATAGATGGTTATCAATGAATCCAGACTATATAGAAATAGTTGATATGTTTCAACAATATACAATAGGACCATTGAGTAAGAAACATGTATATCAATTATATTTTGATTTCTTGCCTAAACAAAAATCATTCAATAAGTACATTAAAGGTAAAAAGGCAGATAAGTATAATAAAGACCTTGTTAAACTTATATCAGGTCATTATGAAGTACGTAAAGATGAGGCAGAAGAATATATTAGTTTATTAGATAAACAAGAGATTATTTCAATCCTTAAGAAGTATGGAAAGGCTGAAAAAGAAATAAAAAGTTTATTGAAAAAATAGATAAAAAGCTTTGCCTAATTGAAATATATTTCTTATCTTTATATAAATAAAAAAGAATATGAAAACAATAAAGGACAATCCAGGAAGAACAGTAAAATTTCAAGAAGTAGATAATACCGCAGTTGCCCATAATGCAATTAGATATTGTGAAGAAAATTATCCACAAACTTGTGCTGAATTCAAAAAGATATTAGATGAACAATATGAAATGTTTTGTAAGAAACAAAAGAATTATGGTCCAGGTAATATATCAGTAGGAACTAGTTTAGAAACATCAGATGATATCAAATTATCTTTAACAGGACTTTGGTTTAGGATGAATGATAAAGTTCAAAGATTAAAACAATTAATTGTATTGGGTCATAAAGATGAAGTAGGAGAGTCTGAACAAGATACATTCCAAGACCTATCGATATATGGTATTATAGCGCAGATAGTTGCCGCTAAGAAATGGGGCAAATAATTAGGTTTTACGAATAATTTTTCTTATATTTATATATGAATAAATTTTTAAAGTATAGTATTAGAGAGCCGTTACCAGACGAGCGCAAAATATCTTATTCTCAATTTTCTATGTATTCGACTTGTCCCAAACATTGGGAGTTGGCATATGCAAAAGGTTTGAGAACATTTAGTCAATCAATCCATACGATATTTGGTACTGCAATGCATGAGACTTTGCAACATTATCTTACAGTTATGTATGATGAATCTGCAACAGCAGCCGATAAGATTGATTTGAATAAATACCTTAAAGACCAAATGTATAATCTTTATAAAGAAGCTGTTGATAAAATGGATAGTCACTTTTCAAATAAGTTTGAATTAGGTGAATTTTATGAAGATGGTGTAGCAATCATAGATTGGTTCAAGAAGAAAAGAGGTCAATATTTTTCTAGAAAGAATGAAGAATTGATAGGTATTGAAGTTCCAATTTATCATCCGGTTGAAGAAGGTAATGATAAAGTTATGATGTTAGGTTATTTAGATATTGTTATGCGAGATAAACGTGATAATAAAATAACAATTATCGATATCAAGACTTCAACAATGGGGTGGAATAAATATCAAAAGGCAGATAAGACAAAGACATCTCAGTTGGTATTATATAAAAAATACTTTGCAGAGCAATATGGTTACGATGTAGAGAAGATTGATGTTAAGTATATGATAGTAAAACGTAAGTTGATTGAAGGAGCAATGTTTCCTCAGAAACGTATTACAGAATTTAGTCCAGCGTCAGGTAAACCAACTAGAAATAAATTGGCAAGAGAGATAAAAGGATTTGTTGATACAGCAATCAATGCAGATGGCTCATATAATCTAGAAAGAAATTATCCGGCAATTGCAGGTAAGAATAATAAACATTGTAAATGGTGTGAATTTAAAGATCAATTAGATTTATGCCCAAAAATAAATAGAATAAAAGAATAAAATTATGAGTAAACAA